>Ga0182024_10019903_pt1 | contig 12312 bp, 12 predicted proteins | sample P32metaG_FD_120480 | JGI IMG/M metagenome (GOLD analysis project Ga0182024, IMG submission 120480) | Permafrost microbial communities from Stordalen Mire, Sweden - P3-2 metaG (Illumina Assembly) | ecosystem: Environmental > Terrestrial > Soil > Wetlands > Permafrost | place: Sweden: Stordalen...
GCGGCTGTCCGTTCGCGACAACGTTCACGGTCGACAGCACGATGGGAAGACCGTACGTCTTGGCAAGACGCGCCACCGTGACGATGTTACGAGTCAACAACTTCGTATCCATCGAAGTGACTGTCGCAATCTGGGCGGGCTGGTAGTCGATGACGACTAAAGCACAGTTCGCCGGGGTCAAAAGCGGGTCGGTTAGCGGGTCTCGAATCGATTCGCTGGTCATTGACGTCTCTCTTTCTGGTCAAAGGTGTTTCCATTGTGCGAGGGAACGGTCGTGGCAAGCATCTAGGAAACCCATAGTTCCAATCACGTTCGAATTCGTTCGAGTCATGGACCAAGGGCGGTGGTCACCGAGGACCATATTCAATGGATGGCGCTGAGATGCTCATCGGTCGTAGTAATGAAAGCGACGCACTTGGGCGTGTGCTCAGTCAAGCGCTACGAGGCCATGGCGAGGCGGTCATCGTTCTCGGCGAAGCGGGCATTGGTAAGACAGCACTGATCGATGACGTAGTCGCGTCCGCGGGTGACTTTCGAGTCCTTTGTAGCAGCGGCAACGAGGGAGAAATGGAGTTGCCCTTCGCCTCCTTACAGCGACTCTGCAGTTCCGTACTCGAGAGATTGTCAGGTCTTCCCGAACCTCAGAGCCGCGCGTTGACCGTGGCCTTTGGCCTAACGTCCGGCGACCCACCGGACCGACTGATCGTGGGCGTCGCTTTGGTGAATTTGCTAGGCCAGTTAGCGGCAGAGCGGACACTCGTCTGCGTCTTCGACGACGCCCAATGGATCGACCAAGCGTCGGCCCAAGCTATAACGTTTGCTGCTCGTCGTGCGTCCAGCATTTCAGCGTCCTTCTTCTTTGGAGCGCGTTTTCTTACGAAGGAGTTGCACGGGATGCCCACGATGCTCCTGGGGGGATTGCGCGATGATCATGCACGTGAACTGGTTAACTCGGCGCTGATGCACAGGATGGACGAACAGGTCCTCGAGCGCTTAGTCGTCGAGGCGCATGGCAACCCGCTCGCACTGCTTGAATTGCCGCGCAGTCTCTCGCCCGCTCAGATGGGCGGCGGATTTGGCTTGCCGGTTTCGGTCCCACTCCGTGGACGAATCGAGGAGAGCTTTCGGCGTCGGCTTCGTCGACTCCCGCCGCCGTCCCGACAGCTCCTGCTGGTCGCCGCCGCCGAACCCACGGGCGAGTCAACACTTATTTGGCGAGCAGCTGAACTCTTGGGCATACCAGAGTCGGCCGCGGATCCGCCAAAAGCTGAACGGTTGCTGGATCTCAGCGCGGGGATCGTGTTCCGTCACCCGCTGGTCAGATCAGCGGTCTACAGTGCGGCGTCTGCACTGGATCGGCGACAGGCGCATCATGCGCTAGCGGACGCCACTGATCCCATTGTCGATCCTGATCGCCGGGCATGGCACCGAGCTCAGTCAACGGCGCGCCCCGATGAGGACATTGCTCAAGAGTTGGAGGTCTCTGCAGAGCGGGCCCAATCCCGTGGCGGCTTCGCTGCGGCAGCGGCGTTCATGGAGCGCTCCACCGAATTGACCCCGAATATGAAGCTCAAAGCGGAACGTGCATTGCGTGCCGCCGATGCCAAGCGTGTAGCCGGTGACTTAGACGCTGCCCTCGGGCTCGCGAACATTGCTCAGCGGGGACCCTTGGACGATTACCAGCGCGCTCGACTAGATGTTCTACGTGCGCAAATTTTATTTGCTTCGCACCGCGGCAACGAGGCGCCGCCCCTCTTGTTGCAGGCGGCTTATCGCCTCGAGCCTCTCGACCCAAGTGGTGCACGAGAGACATACTTGACTGCGCTGGCCGCTGCACTTTTCGCCGGCCGATTCTCCCGCGGTGCAAGCGCCGATGACGTCGCACGTGCCGCTCGCACCTCTCCAAAACCCGCAGGTCCTTCAAGGGCTTCCGATCTTCTGCTTGACGGATTGGCTCTTCTCGTTACCGAAGGACCTGTCGCTGGCACGCCCGCCGTGCGACGTGCAGTAGAAGCATTTCGAAGCGACGAACTGACTAGTGAAGAGCAGCTTCGCTGGTCGTGGTTGGCCGGGCGCGCTGCGGGACACATCTGGGATTACGAAAACTGGGATCTTCTCACTGCCCGTCAGGTTGAAGTGGCCCGCGATGTGGGTGCGCTCAATGTGTTGCCGTTGACGCTGAGTACCCGAGCGGGCTTGAAACTCTTCGCAGGGGAGATTGAAGCGGCGGCCTCCCTCATGGAGGAAGTTCAATCGGTCGCCGACGTCATTGACACACAAACGGTACCGTACGCATCGTTGACGGTAGCGGCCTTTCGCGGTGATGAGCCCAAGGTCTTGTCACTCTCCAGCGAAACGCACCAAGACTTAGTCGAGCGAGGTGAGGGCGTGGGATTTTCGCTCGCGCAGTGGGCTACGGCGGTGCTCTACAACGGTCTCGCCCAGTACGACCGGGCATACGTATCCGCCACACAAGCTCTCGAAAATCCGAACGAGCTGTGGTTCGCGCCATGGGCGGCCGTGGAACTCATTGAAGCAGCGAGCCGCACCGGTAACAACATTATCGCGGAGCCGGCTTTATCTCGTCTGGCCGAAGGTACGGTGGCAAGTGGCACTGAGTGGGCCCGCTCCGTCGAAGCGCGGTGTCGCGCGCTCCTCAGCGACGGTCGCGCAGCCGACACGCTTTATCACGAAGCGATCGATCGAGTTGTGAATACGCCCATGCGTTGGGATCTCGCCCGGGCCCGACTCGTCTACGGTGAATGGCTTCGACGTGATCGTCGAACTAAAGAAGCGCGAGAGCAGTTGCGTGAGGCCGAAACAATGTTCAGCGATTTCGGCGCTCGAGCTTTCGCTGAGCGGGCCCGAGTTGAACGGCTCGCAACAGGGGAGCACGCTCGGGAACGCTCACCGGCGACAAGATTCGATCTCACTCCCCAAGAGTCACAGATTTCTCGGATGGTGGCACAGGGTTCAACGAACCGAGAGATAGCGTCGAAACTCTTCATCAGTGCCAGCACTGTTGAGTATCACCTTCACAAAATCTTCCGCAAGCTTGGGGTGCGTTCGCGGGCACAACTCACTCAACGCGTGCTCCAATCGGCCGGAACATTCGCACCGCCCGAGAGCGGGGTCTGAACGCTTCGCGCGAACTGCGGATGACTTCACGTCGGGTCGCCGCCGCTGTCGCTGTCGTGTGGTGTAACCGCATCAGCGTCGACGTGCGTCCTACAATCGCCTGACCTCGCTTCGATTCCCGCGATGTCGACTCGTTCGCACTTCCACGCAGAGCTGCATCGACACGATCAAAACGTACGGTCATGAACCGCATTCGCGTGGATGTGAATCATCGAACCTTCGGGTGAGACTACGGGTTTCCTAGATGCCAGGTAAGACCACGTCGACAGACAATCAAAAGGCGCGGCTCGACGTGGTTGGGCGTCGACTTGCGCGCAATCTCGTAGGAGAGGAGACCCAAGATGTCACAGAGTAATGAGCAGATAGTCCGAAGGGCGTACCAGACAGCCGAAGAAAAGGACGTCTCCGGCTTTGTTGGCTGTTTCACTGATGACGGAACGTTCACCGACGAGTCAATCGAAGTTACGTACGTAGGCCCGAACGAGTTGGGCAGAACCGTCGAGATCTACGGCGCGGCGTTTCCCGACATGCACCGAGAGCTCTACCAGTTCTACGCGACCGGTGACATCGTCGTCGTGCAGCTCGCCCTTCAGGGCACTCACCTCGGTCCGCTCGAACTTCCCCGGGGAATAATCCCCCCGACCGGCAAGCGCATGAACGCGCCCTGTTGCGATGTCTTTGAACTGACGAACGGAAAGATCAAGCGCTTCGACTGCTATCCGTCAGGGACGGTGGTGCTCACCCAACTCGGTGTCCTCGGCAACCTGGACGCGATTTTCCAGCACTGACATGACGAGCGAACCTATCAAAATTGGCTACTGCCTCTCCTTGACCGGCCCCCTTGGCGCGAACGGGCAAACGGCCCGACTCACGCACCAGATTTGGCAGGAGGATGTGAACGCGCGCGGCGGTCTGCTCGGTCGTGAAGTCGCACTGGTTTGCGTTGATGACCAGTCGAACGCCGCCTCGGTGGCGGGGATCTACGAATCGTTGCTCTTAGAGCAGCAGGTCGATCTGCTACTCGGTGGGTACGGGAACAATTCGATTAGTCCCGCCATGCCATTGGTAATCAAGAACGAGAGATTCTTCGTCGGGCTAATGGGACTAGGAGTGAACAATGAGCTCCGCTACGACCGTTACTTCGCGATGATTCCCACGGGCTCTGACCCGAACGTCGCTTTGACCGAGGGTTTCTTTTACACGGCTGCACGACAGTCACCCAGACCAAAGACTGTGGCAATTCTGGCCGCGGACGCCGACTTCACGAAGAACCCAATTGCCGGAGCGAGGATCAACGCGGCGCACTTCGGCTTCGAAGTTGTATCGGAAACCAAGTACAGCTTGGCGACGACCGACTTCGTCCCCGTTTTGCAAGCTCTGGAGCCACGTGATCCCGACGTTCTCTTTCTCTGCTCGTACCTGAACGACTCCCTCGGTCTCGTGCGCGCGATCCGCGAATCCGGAATTGCGCCCAAGGTGGTTGGCGGTGCCATGATCGGCCCGCAGAGCACTTCGGTACAAGAGCAACTCGGACCGCTCTTGAACGGACTGGTCAACTACGAGTACTGGCTGCCGACGGCGAAGATGGCTTTCCCTGGCGTCGAGCAACTGATCTTGAGATATCAGGAGCGAGCTTCGGGAACCCCCGCTGACGGGCTCGGCTACTACGTGGCCCCGATGGCGTACGCCCAGCTCCAAGTGGTGGAGCAGGCCGTCAGGGAAACCGGCGGCATCGTCGACGCCGAACTGGCTGAGTACGCACACGCGGCGAGGTTTCAGACGGTCGTGGGGGACGTCAGATTCTCGGACTCGGGCGAATGGGCCCAACCTCGAGTGCTCACGGTGCAGTTTCAGAACATCAGTTCGAACGACGTCTCGGAGTTCAGGAACCCAGATGCTCAAGCGGTGCTGTACCCCGCGGCGTATGCGAGCGGCACCATGGCATATCCCTACGTCGCCACAGGGGGCAACCCGTGAGCGTGCTGAGCATCGCCGTTGTGGTGCCAAGTACCAACCACGACGCGGCAGTCGCGCGATATAGGGAACTTCTCGAGGCCGACATTGTCACTCAATTTGAATTGCCGGGCGGGTCGATGACAGTGACAGTATTGCCGGGGATTTCCATTCTGAGCGGGAATGAAGAGACGCTTACGCCTGTTCGCGAGTTGAGGGCTTCACTGATGGTTGATTCGTTAGATCTGACCCGTCAGCGTTTGGAGCGCACGGGGTGGATCATCGATGGAACGCTTGGTGCGCCGGGAAGTCTTCTCGCGCGCGATCCAGACGGGACCCATTTTGAGTTCGTCGAACGATCATCGTAGGAATTGCCCTTTAGTACTTCGGGCGAAGTGGTAACGCTCGTCGCTCGCGGCGTCGGCGAGAGTGGCCAGGAAGTTACTGCCCAGAACTCGCTGGATCCCGTCACTTCGACGAATTCGTCGCGAGCTTTGGCGGCAAGGACCAGGCCTTAGTAGCGGCAATGCACTTCACAACTATGGCTTTCCTAGATGAGACGCCGATATTGGAAACCTAGCGTCGGCCTCACGCTTCATGCAGAAATCCCATAGTGCAGCCAAGGAGAGAACAATGTCTATTGATACAAAGACCGCGAGTACTGTTTCGCAGCGAGACTATGCGCCGGTACCCGAGTCGTCGCTCGGGCCTGCAGTGAACCAGCAGGGTTACTTCGTAGGCCGAATTGAGCGGAACCTCTACTGGGTGACCGACGGCGTCTACCAGTGCGGGTTTCTGACCACGCCGGACGGTGTCATTCTTTTCGACGCTCCAGCGACGATCGGTCACAACATCCAGCGCGCCATCGACGAAATCGCGTCCGCCAATGGAGTAAGCAACAAGGTGACGTACCTCATCCACTCGCATCATCACGCCGACCACGCCAGCGCGTCCTCTCTGTTCGGCACGAATGTGGTTCGCATCGGCCATGAAGAGACTCGAAAATTGCTGCTGCGCGACAACGACCCGAACAGGCCGGCACCGGAAGAGACGTACCAAGACAGCCGGACTTTGGAAATTGGCGGAGAGCGGATCGAACTCGGCTGGCACGGCTCAAACCACTCGCCAGACAACAGTTACATCTACTTTCCCAATCACGACACGCTGATGCTCGTCGACGTGATCAACGTTGGCTGGGTGCCGATCTACTCCCTCAATCTCGCCGTCGATGTACCTGGGTATATCGCCGCTCCCGAAATCGCCCTCGGGTACGAATGGTCGCACCTCATCAGTGGTCACATGGGAAGGCTCGGCTCTCGCGACGACGTCGTCCTCCACCAGCAGTTCGTTGGAGAGATCGTCGACAATCTGAGGGAGGTCTTCACCACGTTTGACCCCACGGAGTATTACCAGAAGTACTGGCCAAATATGTGGGCGTCTGTCTCCGAGCATTTGGATGAAGTGGCACGCAGAGCCTGTGCGCCGCTCGCCGCGAAGTACGCGGGTCGAATCGCGGCGGCCGATATTGACTCGTTTGTCGTGAGTACCGCCGTGTGGATTCTCGAATCACTACGTCTGGATCTCGGTCTCGGCATCCAGGTTCACCCCTAACAGGTAAGGAAAAACCATGACCAGCATTGCAATCATTCTCGGAAGCACTAGACCTGGGCGGCGTGGCGAAGGAGTAGCGAAGTGGGCGTATGAGATTGCCCGGAAACGGACTGACGCGGACTTCGAGCTCATCGATTTAGCGAACTACCCGCTGCCACACTTGGACGAGCCCATGCCACCGGCCATGGGCCAGTATCAGAACCAGCACACCAAGGACTGGGCGGCCACAATCTCCGGATTCGATGGCTTCGTGTTCGTGACGCCTGAATACAACCACTCGACGTCTGGCGTGCTGAAGAACGCAATTGATTATCTCTTCGCCGAATGGAACAACAAGGCGATGGGCGTGGTGTCGTACGGCGTTATTGGCGGATCGAGAGCTGCTGAGCACCTTCGGCTGATCGCCGGCGAGTTGAAGATGGCCGGAGTGCGCACCAATGTGACCCTGTCATTGATCACCGACTTTGAGAATTTCACGGACTTTGCACCTGGTGCGCATCAGGGCCAAGCGCTCGACACGCTGCTCGGTGAGGTCATCGCGTGGAGCGAGGCCCTCGCACCACTACGAAAAGTGGAAGACGCGTCAAGCGATGGTTGGCGATAAGGAATGAGCGAACAACAAAGAGCGAACCTCGACGCCACGCTTCGTCAAGCACCCTTTGATCTCAGCGGTGACCTCACAGCGTTGCGGGCCGGCTTCAACGAAGTCATGAGTCATATTCCCGTTGCGGACGATGTCCGAAAGACTCGTCTTGACCTCGGAACAGTTGAGGCGGTCGAAGTCTCAATTGACGGCATGGACTCTTCGAATGTGATCCTCTACTTTCATGGCGGCGTGTACGTGATCGGATCCGCCGACGCCACGGTTCCTCTGGCCAGCGATCTGGCTCGGCGATCAAATGCCAAGGTTGTGAGCGTTGAATACCGTCTTGCGCCCGAAAATCCTTATCCGGCTGCCGTCGAAGATGCACGGACGGCTTACGAGGGATTGCTTGCCACAGGGGTTGAGCCCGGCAACATCGCCGTAGCTGGCGAGTCAGCCGGTGCGGGCCTTGCAATCGCACTCATGCTCTCTCTTCGAAGTGCAGCAGTGCCGATGCCTTCATCAGGGTTTTTGATGTCGCCGTACGCCGATCTGACACTTTCAGGCGACTCCATTATCGGCAAACGCGACGTCGATCCGCTCTTCACTGAAGAAGTCCTTCATATGCGAGTGAGTGACTACGTGGCCGGGGCCGATCCTTCGAACCCACTCATCAGCCCGATATTTGGTGACTTGAGTGGATTGCCACCCTTGCTGATTCAAGTTGGCTCGCATGAGCTGCTTCTAAGTGACGCAGTTCGACTTGCGGAACGGGCGGCAGAAGATGACGTGGCCGTCGTCCTCGAAGTTACGCCTGGAGTGCCGCACGTGTTCCAGGGGTATGCGGCCTTTCTGGACGAGGGTGACGCAGCGCTCAATCGAGCAGCGGAGTTTCTTACGGCCCATTTCTCTAAGAGTGGGTCAGGAGGTACGAGATGACAGACAATCCAATCGATTCAATGCCGGGTATTTCAGTTGGGGCCGGTCCCGACCCGAAACGATGGTCCATCCTCCTAATCGTCGTCATTGCTCAATTGATGGTGGTGCTAGATGCTTCGATCGTGACCATAGCGCTGCCATCGGCGCAGCGATCGCTGCACTTTTCGGTCGCGAACCGACAGTGGGTCATCACGGCTTACTCGTTGGCTTTCGGCGGGCTGTTGCTTCTTGGCGGTCGAATTGCCGACTTCGCGGGCCGGCGAAGGATTTTCATCGTTGGATTGATCGGCTTCGCGGCCGCGTCAGCGCTGGGCGGCTTAGCTGTGGACCAGGCCATGCTCTTTGGGTCTCGAGCCCTGCAGGGCGCTTTCGCAGCACTGATGGCTCCCGCGGCGTTATCTCTATTGACGAATACTTTCCAGGACAACCCCGGAGAACGCGCCAAGGCCTTCGGTGCCTACGGAGCCGTGGGGGGCGCCGGAGCGGCAATCGGGGTACTAGCAGGAGGGCTCCTCACTGAGTACGCGTCGTGGCGATGGTGCTTTCTGATCAACGTACCCATTGCTCTGCTCACGGCGGTGGCCGCATCACGCGTTGTCCGAGAAACACGGGCCATCGGAAAGACCGGATACGACATCCCTGGCGCAGTGCTTTCAACGGCGGGAATTGTGAGTCTCGTTTACGGCTTCACGAAGGCCGTCGCGGACGGCTGGTCGTCGGCAACGACGCTGGGCCTCGTCCTTGGGGGTGTGATCCTATTAGTTGCCTTTGTCGTGGTGGAGGCCCGCTCGGCATATCCACTCTTGCCATTGCGCGTCGTCCTAGAACGGAATCGTGGCGGCGCCTACCTAGCGACATTGCTCATCGTCGTGGGAATGTTCGCCATGTTCCTGTTCGTGAGCTATTACATGCAGCAAATCCTTCATTACTCGGCAGCCAAAGCGGGCGTGGCCTTTCTTCCATTCGCGCTCGGAGTGATCGTCGCGGCCGGGATGGCGACTCCACTCGTGCCAAAAGTCGGCCCCCGCATTGTCATATCTTCGGGCCTACTCATTGCCGGCGGGGGCATGCTGTGGTTGACCCAGATCGGTGTGCACACCTCGTATTGGACTCACCTGCTCCCTCAACTGATAGTCATGAGCATCGGCATGGGTCTGGCTTTTCCCGCACTGAGCAGTACCGCACTGACCAAAGTGAGACCGGAAGATTCCGGTGTGGCGAGTTCGTTGCTCAATGCTTCGCAACAAGTCGGTGCGTCCCTCGGAGCGGCGCTACTCAACACCATCGCCGCCACCGCGACAGCAAGTTATATCGCCTCTCACGGAACGAGTCTCACGGAAGAGGCTGCAGTGCACGGGTTTACAGTGGCGTTCGCCGTTGGGGCCGCAATATTGGTGGCGGGTGCGATCGTCAGTGCACTGCTTGTCCAGAGTCCTAGGAAGGCGCTCTCGAACCTGGTGGCCGCGAGTGCCCGTGAACTCCAACCATGAGTTCGCCAATAGACGAACTTCACGAGTGGAATCGCAAGATGATTGAAGAGTTTCGCGCCAACGCGGGCAAGCCTGGCGGGCCTTTCGCGGGATCGCCCTTGCTGTTGCTCCACACGATTGGTGCCCGTACCGGTGAAGAACGTATCAATCCCTTGATGTATCAAGACCTTATGAACGGCAAGGTCGCGGTGTTCGCTACTGCGAATGGTGCGTCAACTCACCCTGACTGGTACTTCAACCTGGTCGTAAACCCGGACGTCAGCGCGGAGATTGGGATTGAGTCACGCCGGTTTCGTGCATCCGCCGCACTCGGCGAAGAACGAGAAGAGGTCTGGACCCTACAGAAGCTACGCTTCCCAAGTTTCGCCGGTTTCGAGGAAATGACGGTCCGGCAAATCCCAGTTGTCATCCTCGAGCCAAAGTGATTGGGCGACAAGAGGTTGCGTTGATGTCATCGCACGACGAACCAACATTCGAAGAGAAGGGAGAGAACTTATCGTTTCCACCCTCGCCTGATTGCTCGATCTCCGCGGTGTCATCAGATTCCCCTCAGAAGAACCCGAAGGTTCAATTTCGCTTAACCACGCTTGATGGGGGGTCTTGCCAACCAAGTGAGAATTCGGCGTGTTCCACCACCAGTTGACGCCAGCTGAGTCGTAGTACTTTGCCTTCAATACCTCATTTACGCGGACAGCTTCGATGCCAATTGGGATTGAAGCCCCGGACCCCGTCGATTCATCGCCCGTTTGCATATCGCGGCTCACTCACGCTTAGAAAATAACAGTCCAAACACCGAGTCGGTGAGATCGACACCAAGGGCAAGCGCCTGGATTCAAATCGGTGAGCCGACCTGCACAATCCGACTGGCGTCTTCTGCAATGGAACACAGCGCCATGACTCAATCTCGACTAGGCGGTCCATAATTGATTCATGAGTACCTCGGAATCACAGCACGAAGATGAGAGCCGGAAGTTCCTTGATCTCTTCGGGGTCTCAGAAGATGAACTGATTGGGCGCGGCATTGATCCGGGAGAATACGCAAGAAAAAACATTCGTAATGCGCTTCGGGATCAAACAAAGTGGGACGGCATCATCTCCAAGTCGAATCAGTTCGGGATCCTTTGGACTCGATGGGGCTTGAGGGTGTTCATCGCGCTGTTCGTTGGCATTGCGTTTTTGGTCATCTCTAAGTTTCAGGCGGTCCACTGGATAGGCATAGCGGGAGCATTCACGATGCTGGCCGTCGCAGTCCTTGCATTTGTCCGATCAGTGAGATATCGCCGCTGTTATGTCCAAGCTTGTAGAGGCGAACATATTGAACCAAGTTGGCGGCGAAAATGATGCGAGGTGCGATCCCTGATGCTCCTGTGTCTGTCAAGCCGGAGACCCGACGCAACAGGTCTGGTACCAGGCACTGGCGCCTTGTTCGCCAGATTTAGAAGTTGAAATCAAATGCTTGGTCCGACAATCTGACGATTGGCATTCAGGTAATCGAGCAAGGTCCAAAACGGCAGCGTCAGGCTGGCATCGTCCAAGGTCAGCCCATAATGCATTTGAACAGCCTCGACCAATTCCGCGCGATCAAGATAGTCAAAGTCAAACCAAGTAGCTTCGTCGCTTACAAAGGGGGTTAATTCCGCATTCGTGGCCTCAAAGAACTCGGCTGCCAGAGATGTTCGGCTGTCCATCTTGCCGTGCTCAGCTCTGGGTATTTCATCGCTCATTGTTTTGTCCTCACGGAATCGGCACGAATCGCCAGTTGGCAATTCTGTTCGTCACGTTGCCCGAAGTATCTAGACCCGCCAAAATGACTCGTTGCCCACGGACCTGGACTCGCGGTGGCGCATCGTCCTTTCATATCGGCAAGGTTTTCATCGGAAATCTCAGAGTTGACTTCCACGGAAAACAGAATGTCACACTTTTGGACGGAGAGCCCAACAGGTACATTCTCAGGTCCGTTTCGGAGAGCCGACTTACATAATCTAACTGGCGAGTGACCGAGTCGCAGACGTCGGAATGGCGTCGTTCGGAGTAGGCATTTCTGTCACCAGGTAATGAGTACCCAATGTTCGGGGGTCAAGGAAAGTACTCCTATTGCGCGTGCAAACTCTGTCAGCGCCGTTCGTCGTCCATTCTCCACGTCCGTCGCCTTGCCCTCAAGTTCATAAGAATTCCAGGGCACTTCAAGGATGCGTCGATCTTCGTCGTAGTTTTTCGCTGAGAGCCTGAGGTCGGTGGTTTGGTCGTTTTCATTATCTAGGCCCCGGCAACCATTAGGTGGACGATATGAGGGGTGCTAGTACGAGGCCAGTTCGTGCGGTCACCTTGTTGGCACCGGGCCACCCTATAAATGAGACTCGAGGGAGCACTCGTCCATCTGCGCGTACTCGGAGGTAAGTAGTTTCATGGGTCAAGCCTTTCGAATCGCCTGGTACCGGTACCGAGCGACGTTCGCACGTCAGCTATCCGCTTACTTGACGGTGGTGCTGCTCATTGGGTTAATCGGCGGTATTGGCATGGCCGCGCTCGCCGGGGCTCGACGAACCCAATCCTCGTATCCCCAATTTCTGGCCAGCACCAATCCGTCGGACTTGACGA
>Ga0182024_10019904_pt1 | contig 12312 bp, 13 predicted proteins | sample P32metaG_FD_120480 | JGI IMG/M metagenome (GOLD analysis project Ga0182024, IMG submission 120480) | Permafrost microbial communities from Stordalen Mire, Sweden - P3-2 metaG (Illumina Assembly) | ecosystem: Environmental > Terrestrial > Soil > Wetlands > Permafrost | place: Sweden: Stordalen...
TGCCGCTCGGCGGCGCCGAGGATCATCCCGGCGATGGTCTCGAACGCATCGTCGGTGACCGTGCCCGACGGGTTGGCATTGGCCGAGATCGGGTGGATGAGCGTCCAACCGTATTTGTCGGCCGCCTCGAACGTCGCACCGAGCGCCGAGCGGGTGCCACGGAACACCGACGGAATTTCGTTCTCAGTGTGGAAGTCGCGCCGGCGCCACAGCGCCATGTCGGTCTTGACGATCGAGAAGGTATTGGTCTCGTGCATGAACCGGCCGGTCAGGACGCGTTTCATTGGCGACGTCTCCCGCCGGGCTCAGAACTGCTTAGGCAAGCCGGCCTGTTTCAGAATCCCGTTCGCCGTATGACGCGACTTGATTTTGTTGTCGACAACAATCGGCCGGCGGCTGCCGGGACAGAGCCATATCTCATGATCGCCTCTGCCGTGCCGGTCGAAACGACATCCCGCGCGGCGCAAGACCTCGCGGACTGCGTCGGCGTAATCGCCCATCAAGCCGCGGCGAGCGCGATAGCGTCGCGGCGAACCAGGGTCACCAGGATTTCGGGCAGAAAGTCGCCAACGCGCTCCCGATCGTAAGATAGCAACTCGGGTACCATTACGCGCAGCTTGTCGAGCAGCAGCTCGACAGTATCCGCCTCGGTGACGAGACCCGATAGGTTTACGCCTTCGGCAACCCAGACCTTGGCTTCCTCATCCCACTCGGCCCGAACCTTGATGGCGGTCCGTCTCTTACCCATCGGCGCAGCTCCGGTGCGAATTACTCGCTGACACAATTGTGCTTCGAAATCGCCGGCACAAGCCCCGCGTTTACCACGCCAATGCCCAGCCGTCGCGGCGCGGGTCGGAGCCGGCGAGCAGCATGCCGCCCTCCTGGCGGCGGATGATCTCGACGCTGCACGGGCCGTCGAGGTCGCCGACCGTGTCGACCGGGTGGCCGCGTCGGGCGAGCTCGCGGCGCACCTCGTCGGGGAAGCGGCGCTCCATGGTCAGCACATCGGGTCCGTCATGCGGATAGTTGGCATACTGGCCGGGCACGTTCGAGGTCCAGCGCGGCAGCTCGGCGGCCTGTTGCGGGTCCAGGCCGAAATCCATCATCGCCGCCGCGATCTGGAAGTTGATCTGCACCTGGTTATCGGCGCCGGGGGTGCCGAAGACGCCCCACAGCGCGCCGTCCTTCAGTACCAGCGGCGGGTTCATCGTGTGGCGTACGCGGCGGCCGGGGCGCAGGTAATTCGGATGCTCGGGATCGAGGTGCCAATACGCCATGCGGTTGTTGAGGAGGATGCCGGTGTCGCCGGCCGTCACCCCCGAGCCCCAGCCGCTGTTGATGCTCTGGATCCCCGAGACCGCGTTGCCGTCGCCGTCGGCGGTGCAGAAATAGGTCGTGTCGCCGGCCGCGTCGGCGAGCGAGCGGGTCGGCGCCGCCCGCTTCATGTCGATCCGCGCGGCGAGGCGGGCGGTATACTCGGCCGACAGCAGTTCGCCGAACGGCGGCTGCAGGGTGCGCGGGTCGCTGCCCCAGCGCTCGCGGTCGGCGAAGGCGAGCTTCTTGGCCTCGACCATGAGGTGCACCAGCTCGGCCGAGCCGAGCCCCAGCGCGGCGACATCGAAATGCTCGAGGATCTTCAGCTCCTGCAGCACGACGAACCCGGTCGAATTGAGCGGCGCTTCGAGCACGGTGAAGCCGTGATAGTCGACCGCCAGCGGCTGCTGCTTTTCGGCCTGGAACTCGGCGAGGTCGGCCTCCGCGACGAGCCCGCCGCAGTCCGGCAGCGCCGTGGCGAGTCGCCGGGCGAGGGCGCCGCGGTAGAAGCAGTCGGCGCCCTCGGCGGCGATCTCTTCGAGCGTGCGGGCCAGCTCGGGCTGGACGATCGCGGTCCCGACCCGCGGCGCCTCGCCGTCGCGCAGGAAGACCGCGGCGCTGCGCCTGTCGGCGCGCAGGCAGGCAAGATGATCGCCGGCGAAATGCCGGTAGTTCGGCGTCGCGCCGAAGCCGTCGCGCGCCAGGCGGATCGCCTCTGCGCAAAGCTGGGTCCACGGCAATGTCCCGTACTCCGCGTGCATCATGCCGAGCCCGGCGAGCATCCCCGGCACCGACACCGATAAGGGGCCGGTGCGCGGGATGCCGGCGGCATAGCGCTCCGGCGTCGCGGCGCGGGGCGCCGGGCCGGTGCCGTTGAACACGACGGCCTTCCCGCTCTTGGCGTCGAACACATGGTAGAACGCGTCGCCGCCGAGCCCCGACATCATCGGCTCGACCACGGCGAGCGCGAGCGCGGTCGTCACCGCCGCGTCGACCGCGTTGCCGCCGGCGCGCAACGCCATCAGCCCGGCCTGCGCCGCCAGCGGATGGTTCGCCGCGGCGGCGCCACGCCGGCCGACGATCAGCGGGCGATAGCAGCGCAATGCCCGTGACATAGCTTGCTCTCCCGCAGCTGGCCGCAGGCTGAAGTAAGCCCCGGAACCCGATGCGAAACAAGCTATGATCCGCCAGGGATCATCGGTCGGCGCGAGGGGTCGGGTGAAATCTGTTCGGGTCAGCGGCACCGAAAGCTATGCCGACGAGGCACCGAGCCTGCTCAAGCGCTATGAAAGCATCTCGTTCGCCGCCGCGCAGGCCTCGGTAAGTCATCTGTTTCCGAAGGCCCCCTGCCACGTCCTCGATATCGGCGCGGGAACGGGTCGCGATGCGGCGGGTTTCGCGGCTATGGGACATCGGGTCGTCGCCGTAGAGCCGACGGAAGAGCTGCGCCGCGGCGCGATGGGGTTGCATCCCTCTCCGCTGATCGAATGGCTCGACGATAGCTTGCCAGATTTGGCGGTGGTGCGGGCACGCGGCGAGCTATTTGACATCGTCATGCTGACCGCTGTGTGGATGCATCTTGATGCGCGGCAGCGTCGGCGGGCGATGCCGAATGTCGCGTCCCTGGTGCGAGATGGCGGTGTGATGGCGATGTCGCTGCGGCATGGACCCGTCCCGCCGGGACGGCGGATGTTCGAGGTTTCGGCCGAAGAGACCATACGGTTGGCACAACCGCTGGGCTTGTGCCCGACGCTGAACCGGGTCGGGGACTCCTCGCTTCATCAACCCGGCGTCACTTGGACACGTTTGGCGTTCGTAAAGGCGCTATAATCGGCTCCGTCGCCGGAGCGAGGTCTTTCGATGGGCAAGCGACTTTCCGACGCCGATGTCGCGCGGTATCACCGCGACGGATTCCTGTGCCCGATCGATGCGTTCGGCCCGGACGAGGCGCGCGGGTTTCGCGACCGGCTCGAAGAATTCGAGCGGCGCGACGGGCGGCAATTCGGCAAGGGGCACAATTTCAAGCCGCATTTGCTGTTCCCCTGGGTCGACGCGCTGGCGCGGCATCCGGCGGTGCTTGACCCGGTCGAGGACATCATCGGCCCCGATATTCGACTCTTCCACTTCACGATCTGGCCGAAATCGCCGGGCGATCCGGCCTATGTGAGTTGGCACCAGGACGCGACCTATTTCGGGCTGGAGCCGGCGGTGCACATCACGGCCTGGGTGGCGCTGACTGACGCGCCGATCGAGTCGGGCGCCGTCGAAGTGGTGCCGGGCAGCCACACGCGTGGGCAACGCCATCACGGCCAGTTCGATGCGCCGGGTAACCTCCTGTCGCGCGGCCAGACGCTGACCGAGGATTTCGCGCGCGAGGGCAGTGTCTTCATGGCGCTGAAAGCCGGGCAGATGTCGCTGCACCACACCCATCTGATCCATCGCTCCGGGCCGAACCTGTCGAACGACCGGCGCATCGGCTTCGGCATCTCCTATATCCCGACTTCGGCGTGGTGCCGGGCGAGCCAGCGGCAATCGGCGATGTTGGTGCGTGGAGAGGATCGCTACGGCAATTTCGCCGACGAGCCTCGGCCGCTCGTCGATTACGGCGCTCCCGAACGCGCGGCGCACGCCGAGGCGGTGGCGCGGTTCCGCGCGCAGAATGTCGAGGAGGTGCTGCGCTACGAGGCCGCGCAATGAGCTGGCGCCTTGCCCTGCTGCTGGTCGCCTGCCTTGCCGTGGCGGGCTGCGCCGACAATAACAAAAGCTCAGAGGACAACCGGTTTGCCGGGTTTTACGGCGGGGTCAGCGGCGGGGTGGCGCCATAGGCGACCGTCATGCCGGCGAAGACGATAAGCTGCGGCGTCATCGTCACCGATGGGCGGCGCCTCCTGCTCGGCCACGCCAGCCGCTCGCCGCGCTGGGACATCCCCAAGGGCGGGCTGGAGCTGGGCGAAACCTTCGCCGCCGCAGCCGTTCGCGAGCTGCGGGAAGAAACCGGCCTCACGGCGCCCGAGGAGGCGCTGGTGCCGCTCGGCGTGCTCCCCTATCTGCGCAATAAGGATCTGGCGCTGTTCGTCTGGGTCGTGCCGGCGCTGCCCGACCCGAAGACGCTGGTCTGCACGGAGTATTTCGCGCTGCCGGACGGCACGCGGCTCCCGGAATTCGACCGGTTCGGCCTGTTCACGCTCGATGACGCGCTGACCCGTGTCGGCAAGAATTTGGCGCGGCTGCTGGCCGAGATTTCGCTCGTCGCGCTAACGTGCTAGACATAGCCAGCATCGAATTCCGGAGGACTCCATGCCCAAGCTCCGTCACATCGCGATCGCCGCCGAAGACCCCGAGGCGATGGCCGAGTTCTACAAGAAGGCGTTCGACTTCAAGGAAGTCGGCCGGCCGAACGGCTTTCTCGCCGATGGCGTGTTCCTCTCCGACGGCACGCTCAACATGGCGATCCTCAAGTTCAAGACCGACCAGCTCGGCAAGGGCATGGATTATCGCGGGCTGCACCATTTCGGCGTGCTGGTCGAGGATGTCGACGCGTTCACCAAGAAGCTCGATGATCTCGGCGCCGAGCACTACATCGACCAGGGCCAGGGCGGCCACCAGGCGGGCTATTTCGAGAAGAAATTCTACGGCCCGGAGGGTGTGCTGTTCGACATCGCCGAGCACGGCTGGGCCGGCTCCGAACCGCTCCCGGCGCCGATGAAAGACGCCGCGGAATAGTCTTTACGCCGTATTCTTCGTCGTCATTCCCGCGAAGGCGGGAATCCAGAGCGACCCTCCGTCGCTTGCCCTGGACCCCCGCCTGCGCGGGGGCGACGAGGAGGGGAAAACCACCAGGAAAGGGTATAAACCATGGCCAAGCTGCGCCACCTCGCCATCGCCTGCAAAGACCCGGACGCGATGGCCGATTTCTACATCAAGGCGTTCGATTTCAAGCTCGTGCGAAGCAATGACGGGACGCTCGCCTACGGTCATCACATCAGCGACGGCACGATCGACCTGGCAATCCTGCGCTTCAAGTCCGACCAGATCGGCAAGGGCATGGACTATACCGGGCTGCATCATTTCGGCATTCTCGTCGAGAACATCGACGAGGCGCAGAAAGCGGTCGAGGCGCTCGGCGGCACGCATTACATGGACCAGGAGAACCCGGATCGCGCCGGCGGCTTCGAGGTCAAGCTCTACGGTCCCGAGGGTGTGCTGTTCGACGTCGCCGAGCACCCTTGGACCGGCAGCGAGGCGCTCCCCGCGCAGCTCAAGGAAGCCGCGGAGTAGCGCTTCCGGCCACGATCGCGGCAAAAACCGAGACGAACCGGGCGCCGCGCCGTTTGCGCGGTGTCCGTCGTCGAGGAGAGGGGTCGCGATGCGAGGTCTTATCGCGATAGCTGCCGGCGCACTATGCGCGGGCGCCGTGGCGGCCGCTGCCGCGCCGCAACTCCTCACCGGGTTGGCCGCTTATGGCGACTGGCACGCCGATGCTCCTGGTGTGCGGCGCAAGATCACTGCCGAGGATTTGCCGCCGCCCTTCGCCAGCCCCTCGTCGCGCGAGACGGCGCACATCATCGCGCAGCCCGCCGGTGCGCATCTTTCGCTGCCGCCGGGTTTCTCGGCGACCCTCTTCGCCGATCATCTGCAGGCGCCGCGGGCGATGCGGGTCGCGCCCAACGGCGACATCTTCGTTGCCGAGACCCGCGCCGGGCGGGTGCGGGTGCTGCGCGCCGCCGACGGCGCGGCGAAGCCCGAGCAGAGCGAAATCTTCGCGATCGGCCTCGATCGGCCCTTCGGGGTCGCGTTCTATCCGCCGGGCGGCGACCCGCGCTTCGTCTATGTCGCGACCACGAATTCGGTCGTGCGCTTTGCCTATAAGAGCGGCGACCTCAAGGCGAGCGGCCCGGCCGAGACCATCGTCCCGACCCTCACCGAAAGCGGCGGCGGGCACTCGACCCGCGACATCGCCTTCTCGCCCGACGGCAAGCGCCTGTTCGTCTCGGTCGGCTCGGGCTCGAACGACGCCGAGAATTTGCCGCGCTGGGATGCCGAGCAGGTCAAGACCTGGGAGACCGCGCACCTGCTAGGCGCCGCCTGGGCCAACGAGACGGACCGCGCGGATGTGCTGGTGTTCGATCCGCAAGGGCAGGGTAGGCGGGTCTTCGCGGCCGGCATTCGCAATTGCGTGACCCTCGCGATCGAGCCGAAGACCGGCGATCCGTGGTGCTCGACCAACGAGCGCGACGGGCTCGGCGATAATCTGCCGCCGGATTACCTGACCCGGGTGCGCGAGGGCGCGTTCTACGGCTGGCCCTGGTATTATATCGGCGACCACGAGGATCCGCGGCACCAAGGCGAGCGGCCCGACCTCGCCGGCAAGATCACCGTGCCCGATGTATTGCTCCAACCGCATTCGGCGCCGCTCGAAATGGCGTTTTACCAGGGTGCGATGTTCCCGCCCGAGTACCGCGGCAGCGCCTTCGCCGCGCTGCACGGCTCGTGGAACCGGCATCTGCGCACCGGCTACAAGATCGTGCGCGCGATCCTCAAGGACGGCGAGCCGACCGGCGAGTACGAGGATTTTGTGACCGGCTTCGTGACCGATGACGGCAGCGTCTGGGGCCGCCCGGTCGGCGTCGCGGTAGCGCGGGACGGCGCGCTCCTCTTCAGCGAGGACGCCAACGGCACGATCTGGCGGGTAAGCTATTCGGGCGTCCACGCGCAGCAATAATTTACGGCGAATATCGCTGCCATATTAGGTACGGGATGGTGTCGGTGTAGACCCTCCCAAGATCGCCTGCGCCGTGTCTCGTCCGCTGGCCAGCGCCGCCTCGACGGTACCCATATCCGGGCCGGTATAGAGCGCTTCGCCGGAAAAAAATATGGCGCCACCATCCGGTTTTCTCAGCACCGACTGCGCTTCCCGCGTTTGCGGCGTCGCATAGGAATAGGCGCCTCGCGCGAATGGGTCGTTGCCCCAGTTGATCGCTCGGGACGCTACCAGATCCCCCCTGATGCGATCCGCGGGCAGAGCGAAAATCTCGGCGAGGGAGGCGAGCCCCATATCGATAAGTTCGGCCTCGGTGAGCGACGACACGCGGTCGGCCTTGGGTCCCGCCAACCAGCCGGTCAGCACCGGATACGCGGCCGGATGCTGTGTCCACCAGGTCGGGATCGGCGCGTCCGAAAGCAGGAACGACATATCCGTCAGATCGCGCCCGCCACCGCCGGCCCACCATTTCGTCGCGAAGCCCAGCAGAACCTTGGCGACGTTGCCGTACCCGATATCGGCGGCTTTCGCCGCGCGCTCGCGCGCCGCCGGCGGCAGGGCGATTTCGGAAAGGAGCGGAAGCGGCACGGTAAGGATCGCGGCATCGGCCTCAAACACCGCGCCGTCGGCACAGCTCGCGGCAATCCGGCCGCCGCTCTCGTCGAGCGCCGCCACGGCGGCCCCGAGATGGATCGCGGCGCCGTGCCCGCGGCATTCGGCGGCGAGATATTCAATGAGCGCGCCGTAGCCTTCCGCGATCCGCCCGTGCTCGCCGTCATCCCGGCCCATCCATTCCTCGCGCAGCGCGAGGGTGCTGGCCCGGCGCGGGTCGGCCGCGTCGTAGCCCTCGACGGTCCGCGTGATCGATCGCCGCAACTCGTCGTATCGCCGATCGGCGAAATGCGTCTCCAGGAATTCGGCGATGGGTAGATCTGCTTTCACCTCGCGCAAGGCTTGGTAAAACCGGCTCGCATGAGGCAGCGACGCCTCGGCGGGCGCGAACGCGCCGGTCCGGGTACTCCATCGCGTCCCCCCGCGCGGCGAGAGCGAAAGCCGCGCCTCGCGCATCAAGGCTCGCGTTACCGGCGCGGCGCCGTGGACAAACTCCGCGCCGCCCTCCGCCGGATAGCCGAATTGTTCGGCGGGCAGCTTGTCGATGCGTCCGCCGCAGCGGTCTCTCGCCTCGAGGATCGTCACCCTCTTGCCGGCACGTGCGAGTTCGCGGGCAGTCATCAGACCCGCCGCGCCAGCGCCGATGACCAGAAAATGCGTTAGATGCTGGGAGGGCATCAATCACCGTGAACCACAACATCTATCGCATATCGTGAGCGGGTTCAGCTCCTCAACGGGCGGGGCCCCTTAGATAGGCTGGCCGCTGGCGTGCGAGGAGTTGATCGTGAACGTCCAGCCGTCGGGACCGACGATGTCGAACGAATCATGGATGCGGCCCCGGCGGACCGGCGATGGCGACAACCCCTTCTCGGCATAGTCGCGGTGCACGGCGTCGATGTCGTCGACCATCAGGTCGAAGGGCGCTCCGGTCCCGGGCTCGGGCGGCTGCTCGGCGCGTCTGACGACGACATGCGTGCCGCCGCGCAACTCGAGCACCGCCAGCTCGCCCATAGTCACGATCGGGCGCAAGCCTACCGTCTCGAGCCAGCGCGCGGCGGCGCCGACATCGACGACATTGAGGCGCACATGGCCGACGGCGACCGGCGGCCGTTGATCGGTGGCATCGGGCATCGCTATCTCCTTTATCCTCGCTCGCCGTCGCTACGCAGCCATTCTTTGCCGTGCCGCGCCTTTTATGATCGCCGCGCCCTTCTCGGCGATCATGATCGTCGGCGCGTTGGTGTTGGTCGAGGTGACGGCCGGCATCACCGAGGCGTCGATGACCCGGAGCCCCTCGAGCCCGTGCACGCGCAGCGCGTCGTCGACGACCGCCAGCGGGTGCTGCCCCATCATGCAGGTGCAGGTCGCGTGATAGCAGGTGCCCCCGTTGCGCCGCGCATAGTCGAGCAATTCGTCGTCGCTCTCGACATGCCGGCCCGGGAGGCTCTCGTCGCGCACGAACTTCTTGAGCGCCGGTGCGTCGAACAGCCGGCGCGCGAAGCGCAGGCCGCCGATGATCGCGCGCCGATCGCTCTCTTCCGACAGGTAGCGAGGGTTGATCGCCGGCATGTCCCCGGGCCGGTTCGACCTGGCCTCGACATAGCCGCGCGACAGCGGCCGCATCTGCCAGGCGCCGGCGCTCAAGCCCGGCGTTTCCTCCAGTTCGCCGATCTGCCCGCCTTTGAAGCTGCCCGGCGCGAAGGTGATCTGCATGTCGGGGGTGGCCGACTCCTCGAGCACCTTGACCGACGCGGCGACGAGCGATGGGCTGTAGGTCAGCATGCCCTTGCCGGTGACCAGCCAGCGCATGATCTCGCCGGCGAGCGGCAGCCCGCGCGAGCGCTCGTTGGCGGTCTGGGCGCCAACGACCGGGTAGGAGACGCGCGCCTGGTAATGGTCCTGCATGTTCTTGCCGACACCGCGCAATTCATGCACGACCGGCACCCCGATGCGGCTGAGATGCTCGGGATCGCCGACGCCGGAAAGCTGCAGGATATGCGGTGAGCCGATCGCGCCGGCCGACAGGATCACTTCGCGCGCTGCGTCGGCTCGTTCCAACTTGTTGTTCCCTGGGCCACCGCGCGAGAACTCCACGCCGACCGCGTGCTTGCCGTCGAACAGGACGCGGTGCACCAGCGCCTTGGTGACGAGCTGAAGGTTGCCGCGCTTTTAGCGCCGGACGCAGATAGGTGCGCGCGGCGCTGGCGCGGCGCCGGCCGCCGCGGGTCTGCTGGCACCAGCCGATGCCGTCGCCGGCCCCCGGCGCGAGGTCGTTGACGTCCTCGCGGTATTCGAGCCCGAGTTCCTTGCCGGCCTCCACCACGCTGGCGCAGATCGGCGAGCGGTCGATCTTCGAGGTGAACAGCGGCCCATCCTTGCCGCGCACCGCGGTTTCCTCACCCTCCCAGCGTTCCGCCTGGCGGAAATAGGGCAGGCAGTCGTCCCACGACCACCCGCGGTTGCCGAGCTGGCCCCAATGATCGTAATCCTCGGGTTGGCCGCGGATGTAGATCAGCCCATTGATCGACGAGGAGCCGCCGACCACCCGGCCTCGCGTATAGACGATGGCGCGGTCGTTGGTGCCGGGATCGGGCTCGGAGCGGAACTTCCACGTGAGGGTGTCGTGGTCGAGCATCTTGAAGAAGCCGGCCGGGACATGGATGAGCGGGTTCCAATCCTTGCCGCCCGCCTCGATCAGCAGCACCTTGGTATTGGGATCTTCGGTTAACCGATTGGCTAGCACGCACCCCGCGGAGCCCGCTCCGATGATGACATAATCCGCCTGCATGCGCTGCACTCCCCGGGTGCGCGGTTTGGCCCGCGCCAGACTGCGTACTCGCGTGCATAGTCTAGCGCATTCTAAGCGGACACAAAGCTGAGCTCGCGTTCCGTCCCTCGGCCATGTGACCGTTATCGGTCTTCAACACTCACGGGCGCCGATGGTTAGGTCCCGGCTTTCGCCGGGATGAATCTTAGCGGCTGTTACACATCCAAATTCATCACGCTCAGCGCGTTCGCCTGGATGAAGTCGCGGCGCGGTTCGACGAGGTCGCCCATCAGGGTGGAGAACGTTTCCTCGGCCGAGTCGGCGTGGTTGACCCGCACTTGCAGCAAGGAGCGGATCTCCGGGTCGAGCGTGGTTTCCCAAAGCTGCTCGGGGTTCATCTCGCCGAGGCCCTTGTAGCGGGTGACGTCGATGCCGCGCCGGCCGGTTTCCATCACCGCCTCGACCAGGCTCACCGGGCCGGTGATGCGGTATTCGCGGTCGCGCACGACGAGCTTGCCGGGCCGCTCGTAGGTCTCGCGCAGCATCGCGCCATCGGCGTCGAGCCGGCGTGCCTCGCTGCTGCCCATCAGCGTCGCTTCGGCCAGCCGGCGCTCGCCGACGCCTTGCTTGATGCGGCTGAAGATCATATCGGCGGTCGCCGTCGCCTCGCCCTGCCAGACGCCGTCTTGGATTTCATGGATCAGGTTGAGCCGCTCGGCGGTGCGCCGCGCCAGCTCCGCGGCGCGCTCGGGGTCGCCCGACAGCGCGCCGGCGATCGCCGCCTGCTCGACGATATCGAAATTGCCGATTTTGGCGGCGAGCGGCGTCAACAGGCGGCGATGCACCCGGGCCTGCTCCAACAGATCGCGCAAATCGTTGCCGGCGCGCTGGCCGCCATCGTGCTGGGTGAACACCGCGTCGCGCAGCGCGCTCTCGACGCAATAAGCCTCGAGCGCCGGGTCGTCCTTCAGATAGACCGGCTTCGCGTTGCCGCGCTGCAGGCGATAAAGCGGCGGCTGGGCGATATAGAGGAAACCCCGATCGATCAAAGCCGCCATCTGGCGGTAGAAGAAGGTCAGCAGCAGCGTGCGAATATGGCTGCCGTCGACATCGGCGTCGGTCATGATGATGATGCGATGGTAGCGCGCCTTCTCGGCGTCGAAATCCTCGCTGCCGATGCCGGTGCCGAGCGCCTGGATCAGCGTGCCGATCTCGGCCGAGCCGAGCATCCGGTCGAAGCGCGCGCGCTCGACATTGAGGATCTTGCCCTTCAAGGGCAGGATCGCCTGGAAGCGCCGGTCGCGGCCCTGTTTGGCCGAGCCGCCGGCGCTGTCGCCCTCGACGATGAAGATTTCGCTCTTCGCCGGGTCGCGCTCCTGGCAGTCGGCGAGCTTGCCGGGCAGGTTGGCGATGTCGAGCGCGCTCTTGCGCCGGGTCAGGTCGCGCGCCTTGCGCGCCGCCTCGCGCGCCGCGGCGGCCTCGACCACCTTGGCGATGACCTTCCTGGCCTCGGCCGGGTGCTCCTCGAACCATTGGTTGAGCCGGTCGCCGACAATGCCCTCGACCACCGGGCGGACCTCGGACGACACCAGCTTGTCCTTGGTTTGCGACGAGAATTTCGGGTCGGGCAATTTAACCGAGAGGATGCAGGTCAAGCCTTCGCGCATGTCCTCGCCCGAGAGCGCGACCTTCTCCTTCTTGGCGATGCCGCTTTCGGTCGCATAGGTGTTGACCGTGCGGGTCAGCGCGGCGCGGAACCCAGCGAGATGGCTGCCGCCGTCGCGCTGCGGGATGTTGTTGGTAAAGCACAGCATCGTCTCGTGATAGGAGTCGGTCCACTCCATCGCGATCTCGACCA
>Ga0182024_10019905_pt1 | contig 12312 bp, 13 predicted proteins | sample P32metaG_FD_120480 | JGI IMG/M metagenome (GOLD analysis project Ga0182024, IMG submission 120480) | Permafrost microbial communities from Stordalen Mire, Sweden - P3-2 metaG (Illumina Assembly) | ecosystem: Environmental > Terrestrial > Soil > Wetlands > Permafrost | place: Sweden: Stordalen...
ACCCCCGAAGCCACCGCCGCCAATGCCACCACCGCCATAGGTGTTTCCGAACCCGTTAGCGCCGCCGTTCTGCGTTCCCATGCAAGCCTGGATCGCGTTTTGCCCTCCGCCATAGCTGCCATATCCGGCAAGTTGTCCATAGAGCGCTTGAATGGAACAGGCCATGGATACCGCGTCTCCATAATGCACTCGATATACATAATCCTTAATCCCGCCCGCCGCCACCTTAATGGGAATATCCAGCTTCGCAAGCCACTGCTCCACTTCGGCGAAAGCTCCGGGATTGGAAGCCACGGCGATGATGGTGTTGATGCGATCGATGGGCAGAAATTTGATAGGGGAGTTTTTTTCGGAAAGCGCGATGGCCTTGGAAATATTCTCCAACTCCTTCGCCAGGTCGGTGGGCCTGCCATTCTTCACGTTGAAGACGCGGACCCGTTGGTTGGCAAGCTGATCGCTGTCAAACATGGCCACCAATTGCATCAGGCGGCGCATACTGCGATTGCTGTCCAGCATGAGGAGAAGATTGGCCGGGCCGTACACATAGATGCGGGCATTTTCGCCCTGAAACGGCTCCAGAACTTTGGCCAGCTCGTCGGCGGTAACGTACTTGAGGAAGACCAGATTCAGCATGGTTCGGTCGTCTTCGGGGATGCTGTTGGGGTCCGTCTTGGTCTCCGGAGGTATGGGGAGATGCGAAATGTCCGAAAGCGGAACGATACGGTACAGATCGCCCTGCTGCACCATGCCGAAGCCGTTGATCCGGAGAATGGTTTCCAGCAGCGAACGCGTGTCGATATCCTTCGTTTCGCCGTAGGTATTCAGGATGACGCCGCCTTTGACCCGCGGATCGAGGATGTAGTTGATCTTGAGCTTTTGCGCCAGCAGATCGATGACCTCGGTGAGCGACGCGTTATTTAGCGCCAGGCCGCCATAAACGGTGGGCGGAGTAGATCTGGTTTGGGCGGGTGGTGAGGACGATGGGGGCGTCGTTGTAGGGGGCGCCTGCTGTTGAGGAGATGGGGCGGGCTCTGGCGGCATCGGGCGCGGCATGAGGCCGGGGAAAACGGGCCCTGGGCGTGGAGGCGGGGTCTGCTGCGGATCTTGAGCCAGAGCTGGCCCGAGCAGGACCGCAGGTAACACAACACTACAAAACCAGAGCCGAAGACGCACCTATTGATTCCCCACTGCCTTGCCGTTCACGTTGGTTGAGTCGGGATTGGATTGCGTTTGCCGGTCGCTGGTGAGGGCTTTTTCCTCATCGGTCAACTCCGATTTCTTGCGGGTCCAGGACGACTGGCCGAAAGGCGTCTTCTTCTCAAAACGGTAGCGATCGCCGAGGTCTGTCACGACCACTGGAACGCTCTTGGCCTGGCTGGACTCAGGAGCCGGCTGGGCTGCGGGAGCGGACGTTTCCTCCCACTTGGAAATACCGAACGGTGTCTGGCGGTAGTTCCATGTCTTGCCGTCGGAATCGGTGAAGCGGTACAGGTTCGGTTCAACCAGCTTCGCCCCGGCCGGGATAGACTGCGTTTGCGTTCGCTGCGCTTTGGCCTGCTGCTCCGGCGTCTGTTTGGGCGGTTGTGGCGGCTTCTTTTTAGTGGCCGACGCCGCAGGTCTGGGCGTGTTCGGCGCCGGGGGGGTCGGGGTAGATGTGCTGTTTTGCGCAAATCCGAGCGCGGCGGCGAACAAGGTGAGTGCGATGATCTTCATAATTTCCTCTTTTCGTCTTACCTAATCTACTTGGCTTGCTCCCAGCGGCAGGAGCTTCCGAACGGCGTCGCAGTGACAATCTTTTTCATTCCATCTACGACCGTTCCGTCGGGAGATGAGTCTTCGGAGTAACAAGCCTTGATATTTGCCCCTACGTCGATGCCGGGGCCGGCATGCGAGGCGTTCGAGAGCGTTTTAGCCGCCGCCGCGACCGGGGTCGCCGGGGCCGCCGCGCTCGCCGACGGTGGCGCAGCTTGGGCGATCGGGGTTCGATCGATCAGTTCGTCGATGCGCTTCTTGAACTCTTTGCCGTCCCATTCAAAGTCCGCATAGCTGCTGTCCACCGAGACGATAGTCCAGGGGCCAATGGTGTCCCCGGGGCGATAGCCCTTCTGGGGTCCGCCCGCCTTCTCGCTCAGCACGATGGTGGGAGGAACTCCGTCCCAAATCATGACTCCATGGGCCACCGGAAAAGGCGGTTGCGGTTTCACCGGAGGCGGAGGCGGAGGATCGACGATCACGTTCGGATTGCGATCCTTGGAAAATAGATCCTTAGTGGCGACATCGGCGTAGTCGGCCGCCGTAAGTGCATCCACCTTGTCGAGAGGCGCGAGCATCGCCACGCGACTGGCCGGGAGTGCGCTATTCAGCAGCGCCAGATCGCGGGCATGCGAATCGATCCACTCGCCGCGCAGGCGCCAGTAGAGGAGCCCCGCGACCACCAGCAGTGCCAGATCCAGAAGTCGCAGTTTTCCCTTCAAAATTCGCCCATGGCTTTCCGCGTCGGCACCAGGCGCCGAGCCACTAAACCGGAGACCGTCAAGCGCACGGGCATGGTCTTCTGCTTGGGATGCGAGGTTCCAAAGCGGATCTCCTCGGTGGCGGTAAGTTCCGGTTGCGCGCTGAGGCTGGCGAGAAAATTGACCAGGTCCTCGATGCGGCAAGTCACTGTAATGGAAACGCTCACCTGGCCATAGGCTGAGCCAAAGGGCCGGGGACGCCCGAGCTCCACCTGTCCCACCTCGAGCGGAGGCATCTGCTGCTGGGCTACGCGTTTGACGATTTGCAGCAGTTGCGCCTGCGCCTGCTCGGCGGTGTCGCCGGGAATGAGACCTTTCTCCCGCTCCGCCAACTCGAGCGAAACCTGCTTGAGAACCGCTTCCTTGCCCGGAAGCGTAGCGGCCTGCCTGCGCAACAGCGCGAGACGCTTTTGGGTGCGATCCACGCTGTCCACCGGCGCGCTGATCTTGGCGCCGCCGGCGCTCGAAGAGGGCGTGGAAGAAGAATTGGAATACCAATAGAGAATGCCGCCCAATACCAATGCGCCGCCCAAGATGACGAGCGCGCGGCGGTCGCGATCCGATAACGTCATGGCGCCACCGCCTTGCGTGCCGACCGGATGCTGAATAGTTCTCCGCCCGCGCTCCTCTGCAGCGGCAGCGAGAAGGAAGAACCTTGGAATTGGTGCGAGCCGTCCAGCAGTTTGATCAGCGCCGCGGCCTGATCGGTTTCGCCGGTGATGTTGACCGAGGTGCGAGCGAGTTGCAGCGAGTTGAGCCAGGCCGGAGGGGCCAGCAACTGAGTCAGTTCATTCAACGCGTCCAGATCCTGACGAGTTTGTTGCCGGAAATTGTCGAGCGTTTGGGAGCGATTGCGCGCGTTCGCGGTTTCACGATCCACCGCCGCGGCCTTTTTTGCCAGCGGATCGAACTGCCGGATTTGCGCTTGCACCAACCCGAGATAGTGACGGTCCGAATAACTGGGATACGCCAGCGCCGCAACCAGCAGCAGCAAGACGATGGATCCAACCACGGCGGTAGGCACATAGCGCAGGCGGGATGCGGACTGCCGCTGCTCGCGCGGCAGCAAATTCAAGCTAAGAGGACGCAACGGGCCGGCGGCGGCCAGAGCCGCGGCATACGCGAGACAAGCCCGCGAAGGATCGTAGCTCTCCGGTTGCGCTAGAGGCTGCGGAAGTTGATCGCGCAGCAAAGCCGCTTCGGTTTCCGGCGACAGCCTGAGTTCGGAGACCGCCAGGGTGCGAACACGATCGGCGGGTTGATCCAGGCGGGCCGTAAAGATGGGACGCGTGGCGCTTTCGCCATATACTTCCAGACCGTCTTCGGCCGGCTGCATGGCGAGGAAACCATCCTTGGGCGGAGTGGAGAGCAGACGCAGCGCCGAATAAATAGTGGGAGCCGAGAACGTGAAGCACCCGGCCTTCACGCCGGCTTGGGAAAACAGCGCGGTGTAGCGCTCCACCACCGAGCGCAGCGTGATGGCGATCAGAACCGAGGACGTCTTGCCGATCCGCCCCCAGTCATACGCCACTTCTTCTTCTGAATGCGGATTCAGAGAATCGATCTCAAAACGAACGGCGGAGTCGAGATCTTTGTCCGTGACGCCGGGCAGCGATATCTGCCGGACCGTCACCTCATCCCTCGGCAAGAGTATGGTGGCCGCCAGATGTCCCACGCCGAGCTTCTGCAAAAAGCCGGCATACGCAGCGCCCCAATCGGCGGCGGGCTGTTCCCGAAAATGCGGGATGGTGAGCTCGCCGAGCACTCTTGCGCCGTTAGGCCGGAGGCGGACAACGGTGACCGTAAGCTCCTGCGATCCGATTTCGATCCCGATGCCGGTTCCGATGGCAAGCCATTTTGCAAAATCAATCGTGGTCATTGCAGTCGTCTTATTGCAAAAGCGGGGCGTTGTCATACCAACGCATGATGTGGAATGGCGGATTCTCTTCCGGGCCCAGCAGCTTCACCATGGCGGAAACGGTGCGGTGCAGATCGGAAAGCTGACCGTTGGGAAGCCGGAGCTGGGCCGTGGCCCGAAGTGTCACGACACTGCCGCCGGTCATGCCCAGCCGCCCCATTCCCTTGCCACCGTTGCTAAACGGAGCGAGCTGTCCCATATTCTGAATGGGTGCGATCCGCCGCAAGGCCACGATGGCCGCGGCGGTTTCCGGCGCCACCCCAACCGCCACCATCACTTCGGGCGTCACGGTATTCACATCCAACGTGGCGATGGAGCCGTAGACCGACAGGCAGTCGCGCAGGCCATTGTGCGGAATGAGCTTACCTTCCGCATCCGCCGTGTAGCCGCCGTAGAACAATTCCGGAGTGACTCCTCGCACCAACAATAATTCCTCAATCTCCTGAAGAGACGCATGCCGCGCTCGAAAAGACGGAGCAAGCGACAAGTAATACTGATCCAGCTCGGAAAACGATCCGCCCGCCGTAGGACCGCGCCAGTCCAGGATGCCGGCTACGATGGCTTGGGCGCGATTGGGATCCGCTCCCAGCGCCAGCAGAAGATTCATCAGCTCCGGCGGCTGCGCGAAATTCACATTGAGCTTGGAGTTTTCAGGGATGTACTCGGCCCGGACCACGCCAGTGGGATAGTTGAGCAGCAGCAGGCGGGTTACCGCTGGTTGCAATAGCGGCTTTCCATCGGGACCGACAAAAGCGGATCCCGATTCGATATAGACCAGCATCCGGTCGATGGCGCCCTCAGCCAGATAATAGGCTTTCAGGCCGTCGGCGTCGGTGGAACTTCGCTCTATCTCTCCGCGTACGGTATTGGCCAGCGTGAATGCAATTGCCGATAGCGCCGCGGCCAGCCACAAGACGGCCAACAGCGCGGCGCCTTGCGAGTTAGTTCTCGTTTTCATACGGCTCCATGGGCAAAGGCAGCCGCGTCACATGCACCGGGATGGTCAACGTCACCGGTTGCAGGCGGCCCAGGTCTGGGGCAAGCGGCGCCATCTCAATCCGAATGGCGTTTGGAAGTATGGGCTTCACCCAACGCTGCACCCAGATGGGCTCCTCGGCGGGAGGCGTGCGAAGATCTCGAAAGCTAAAACGGCAATAGGCGAGCTTGTCGACCAGAACGAAGGAATCCGGTCCGACACCGATGGGCGCGAAAAGCGGTCCGGCAGGACCACCGTCGGAAGCCGCTCCGATGCCCAGGCAATATATGCCGGCGCCGCGCGGGCCGGTGTACCAATGCTCATTCACAACCAGGCGCACTCCTTGCTCGTCTTCACCGGGAATGACCTGGAATTCCAGGATCATGGGCAGACCCCGCTCACCCTGCTGCAGCGAGTAGGTGGATGCCAGGCGCATGGATTGCGGCTCGCCCTGGAAAAACATCAGCGTCGCTCCCACCACACCGGGGCGGGGCTGACACTCCGCCGTGACCGGCATAATTCCCTCGATTTCCTGATCGAGAATGCGCTCCACGCTGGAGACTCGCCGGTTGGCCATCAGCTTGGAGCCCGATTTGTTCATGGCGCTCAGAGCGACGCGCAGCGTGAGGACAATGCCGACCGACAGCAGGCTCAGCAGCAGGACCGCGATGAGCAGTTCGATCAGGGTGACACCCTTTTGGCTGTGGGGCACGCGCTCGTGTGAACGCGAAGATTGGGGCAGACTCCTAGCGTTCACACGAGTGTGAACGCGGCACGCACGAGCGAGGCTGCGGAAAAAGCACAATTTGTTTCGCTCCCTATGGTCGCGGCTCTGTAGGTGGCTGTGAGCGCACAGTGCGGATTCCGAGCCGTGACCGGAGGGAGCGGTATCATCGATTTTTTCCGCAGCCTCACGAGTGCGTGCGCCACCAGAACACGTCATGGCGTCGGCGCGTCCAGCGGAACGAGGCCCTGTGCGCCGATCGCCAATAGATCGGGCTTGGTGAGGATTGCGCGGTGAAAGCCCTGTAGCGTGAACGAGCGGCGCTGGCTGCCACTCATCCACCAAATCTGCAATTCCACGCGTTCGATAAACGGACGTCCGGCGGCGGCGTTCTTGGGGACCTCGAATGGCGTCAGACGCGCGCGCCAGCCCATATCGCTGCCGCCGGTGACCTCCGGGCCCCAAGTGCCGGCGAAAGGCACACCCTTTTCGAGGCCGGTGGCGATCAGCAGTTCGTCCATTTTTTGATGGCCAAGCAGAACGGCGCGGTCATGATCGGTAAGCCGCGCGGCGTTACGCAGAGAGGTTGAAATCGCCCCCATCAAGCCGGCCACCGCGATCGCCATGATGAGCGTGGCAACCATGACCTCAAGCAGTGTGAAGCCGCGTTGTTTATTCATTGACGGGTGGCGCCTCCACGTGCGGCACTCCCGTGATGGGGTCCACCCGCACCACGCGCTGGACATTCCGCCGATTGATCAATTGCACACCGAGCGGGGGCACAGTGCCGCCGGGATAAAGCAGGAAGTTGCGCTTCGCGTCTGGATTGTCGGCCGGTTGCTCAGGGAGTCGCGGCAGCACTTGCACGATGGACACGCCCTCCGGCATTTGCATCTTGCGAACGAAGCCAGGTTCACTGGATCGCATCTCGAGCGAGTTGTCGGCCTTGGAAATGGTAATCTCCACCACCTGCTGGCGGCGCTCGGCGCGGCTGAGCCCGTAGTCCAGGAAGCTGACCACGCCGTTGGTGGCGGCATTCAGGCGCAATGAGTCGATCCCGGAGGTGATGGCGGGAAAACTGATGCCGACCATCAGCGAAATCAGCGCCACCACCACCAGCATTTCGACCAGGGTGACGCCGGCTCTAGTTTTTCCAACTGACGATGTCGGCATTGATCCCATCTCCGCCGGGCGCGCCGTCGGCCCCCAGGCTGACCAGGTCGGGTTCGTCTCCGTGCTCACCGGGAAAGCGATAAACGTAGGGGTGGCCCCAGGGATCGTTCTCGATCTCTTTTTGCAGATAGGGCCCCTGCCAATTCTCGACGTCCTCGGGCTTTTGGCGGAGCGCTTGCAAGCCTTGGTCCGTGGTCGGGAACACGCCGGTGTCGAGCTTGTAGGATCCCAGCGCTGTCAAATAGGCGTTGATCTGCGCGTGCGCCGCGGTGGTGCGCGCCCGGTCCGCTTGATGCATCATCTTCGGCAGCACCAGCGCCGCGAAGAGCGCGATGATGGTGACCACCACCATCATTTCGATCAGCGTCACACCGCTTTGACCAGCGGCTTGCCGTCTTGCTCTTTTATTCATCGCTTCATCTCCTACATCGCCACGTCATTCATGCCGACGATCGCCAGCAGCATGCTCAAGATCAGGGTGCCGACCACGAGTCCCATGACCAAGATGACCATGGGCTCAAACAAAGACGTAAATCTACGAATTGCCGCGCGAGTGTCGGCGTCGTAGATGTCGGCCATACGCACGAACATCGAATCCAGCCGGCCGGTTTCTTCGCCTACGCTCAGCAGGTGGGCCGCCAGGGGAGGGAACTGGCCGGCCTTTCGCAAGGGTCCGGCAATGCCTTCACCGCGCTTCACTCCCAGGGACACGCTTTCGAGCGATCTGGCGATAAGGCGATTGTTCAACGTTGCGCCGGCGATGGCGAGCGATTGCACCAGCGGCACGCTGTTCGACACCAAGGTGGCCATGGCGCGGGCGAAGCGCGCTGTTTCGGCCTTGCGTAACGCGTCGCCGAGCACCGGTATTTTGAGCCGCAAGGTGTCCCACCACAATCGTCCCGGCACGGTGCGCACATAGGTATACATTCCGATCGTGAACACCACCAGCAGCGTGATTCCGAGCCAGCCGTAGCTTTGCAGAAACTTGCTGCCGAGCAGCAGCATTTTGGTCGGGAGCGGCATCTCGATCCGCGATTCTTCGAAGACTGACGCGAAGCGGGGCACCACAAAATTCATGAGCACCAGAATGGAGCCGATGCCCACCAGCGAGAGGAGCGTGGGATAGGCCATCGAAGAGACGATATAGGCGCGCAGATCGTCGCGCGTGCGCTCAAATTCTGAAAGCCGCTCGAACACCACCGCCAGTGAGCCGCCGGCTTCGCCCGCGCGGACCATGTTGATGTACAGGTCTGAGAAGTGGTTCGGGTGAGAGGCTAGGCTGTCGGCCAGGGTCCGGCCACCTTTTAATACGCGCAGAATATCCAGGACCAGGGCGCGGAAGGTGGGGCGATCGGTTATTTCGGCGGTGATGGAGAGCGCGCGGTCCACCGGCACGCCCGCGCTGAGGAGCGTGGAGAGTTCCTGGGTGAAGAACAGGACGTCGCGCTTCCGGCCGCCGGAAAATGACGGCAGCTTGATGTCGACCGACTTCTTCGCTTCCTTACCTACATAAACCGGCGTGAGCCCCTGGCGGCGCAGCTCGTAGGCGACCAGACGTTCGGATTCGCCGTGAATGGCGCCGGTGCGAATCTGTCCATCGGATGCAACGGCGCGGAAGTGGAAGCTAGTCATGCGATACCCCGCATAATTAGCCACCGATGAACACAGATGAACACCGATAAAACTTTTTCCGGAAATCTGCGTTCATCGGTGTTTATCTGCGGCCATTTAAAATTCTTGCGTGACACGCATCACCTCGTCGGCGGTGGTTACGCCATCCTGCACTTTCAGCCAGCCGTCTTCCCGCAGATTTCGCATGCCGTTACGGCGAGCCACATTGGTGATGGACGCCGCGTCGGCGTTTTTCATGATGAGCTGCCGGATCTCATCCCCCAGCTCCATCATCTCGAAAATGCCCATGCGGCCCGAGTAACCGGAGCCAAAACAATGCTCGCAGCCGGTCCCGGCGTAGCAAACTACCGTGTTTCCATCCGGCGCGATGCGAGTTCCGCTCTTGGCTTTGCAATGCTCGCAAATCACGCGCACCAGGCGCTGGGCCAGCACCGCCACCACTGACGACGTGATCAGGTAATTCTCCATGCCCATGTCGGTCAGCCGCGTAATGGCGCTGGGCGCGTCGTTGGTGTGCAAAGTGGAGAACACGAAGTGGCCGGTGAGCGACGAGCGGATGGCGATGTCGGCGGTCTCGCGGTCGCGAATTTCGCCCACCATAATGACGTCGGGATCCTGGCGCACGATGTGCCGCAACCCGGACGCAAACGTCAGCCCGATCTGCGTATTCACATGGAGCTGATTGATCCCGTCCATCTGGTATTCGACGGGATCTTCGATGGTGATGATCTTCTTGTCGCTCTGATTGATCCTCTTCAGCGCCGAATATAACGTGGTGGATTTACCGCTGCCGGTGGGCCCGGTGACGAGAAAGATTCCGTGCGGCAGCGACGTGTAGTGTTCCATGCGGCCCAGCATGTACTGATCGAAGCCGAGCCGGCCCAGATCGTAGAAATCGCCCGCCGAGCGATCCAGCAGGCGCATCACGACGCTTTCGCCGTAGAGCGTCGGGAGCGTGGAGACGCGCAGGTCCACTTCGCGGCCCAGCGTCTTGATCTTGATGCGGCCGTCCTGGGGAAGGCGGCGCTCGGCGATGTTGAGCTTGGCCATCAGCTTGACGCGCGAGATCATGGCGGCCTTCAACTCGCGCGGCGGCGGGTCCTGATTGTAGAGCACGCCATCCACGCGATAGCGGATGCGAAACTCTTTTTCGAACGGCTCCAGATGAATATCGCTGGCGCGCTTTTCAACCGCCGATGCGATGATCGCGTTCACCAGGCGGATGACCGGCGCTTCGCTCGCCATGTCGCGCAAGTGCTCGAGATCTTCCGACATCTCGCCGGCCTGGAACTCGAAATCCGCTTCGGCGCGCGCCGCCGACTCGCCGTAGTATTTGTCGATCGCATCCACGATCTCCTGCTCGGGCGCGAGCACGGCGCTGATCTTCAACCCCGTGCAGTGGCGCACCGCGGCGATGGTTTCCACATCCAGAGGATCCGCCATGGCGAGCGTGATGGTATGGTCTTCACGGCTCAGGGGCAAGCAGCGGAACTGGCGCAGGAAGCGCGGCGAGAGAGTTTCGGTTTCCGCCGAGACCAGCGGAGGGGCGTCGATGGAAACCAGCGGCACTTCCAACTGTTCGGAGAGCGCCGCCAGAACGTCGCGCATGGCAATGAAGCCCATGTCCACCAGCGTTTTTCCGATTTTGTCTCCGCGCTCTTTCTGCAGTTCGAGCGCCCGCTCCAGATCTTCCTCGGTGATCAGCTTGCGCTGAATCAGAATCTCGCCCAGCCGCATGGCGTTAAAACTCTTCGGACGCGATGGAGGCTTGCTCGGCGGTACCCGATTGCAGAAGCGCCTTACGCGGTGCGTGCATCACGATCTGCGTGGGCAGTCCGTCGCGATTCTCCCACTTCCAATAGAACAGCGACAGCCCCAAGGCCACCTGTTCATCCGAAGGCACCGAATCGAGCGAACGTGCCGAATCCACCAACATCGCGCGCATCGCACTCCGGATCGCGGCCATGCGCTGCATCTTCTTCTCGTGCGTTCGCCGAATCTCATCGGCGCTCACGGTTGGATGGAACGGGCTGATTCCGGCGGCCGGCGCCAGATTCACTTCGCTCAGGAAGATAGCGCCATAACCCTGAATGTAGGTACCCTGCGACAGGCCGAGCACTTCCGCTGGATCCTGGGGCCACAATCCCGACAGCTTGTTGTCCAAACTATGCTGCATGGCTTCGATCATGCCGCGATTCACTTTGGGCCCATCGGCCACGCCGGGAATCGCGCACAACAACGTCAGGGCGACAGCCGCGATTCTCATTGTCCGTAACCTGTATTGCTGGCCACTTCGAATCTGGCCATCTGTTTTTGGTAATACTCGGCGGCCTGCTGAAAAGTGGCGAGATCGGCTTGCCGCTGGCGTTCCGTGGCGCTTAGAACTTTCGCGAATTCGGCGGACTGCTTGGCCTCAGCTTGGTTCACCGCGGCCTGCACCCGTACGTTTAATCGACCTTCGACCTGTTTCTCAATTTGCGCCGCGTCCACCACTCCAGGGCGGGCGAATCCATGCACCAGAATGGCAGCCGCCAACAGCGCCGCGGAGGCAAAACCCATTACCGGGCCGGAGCGCCAGATGGTCTGCCACCAGCGCGGCTCAAACACCCGATCGGAGACGAACGCGATGCGGCGCGGGATCTCTTCGTCTTCGAGCGAGGCCAACGCGGACTGCGTCAGATTCAGCCGATCCAGCTCCTCGCGGCAGCTCTGGCAGCCGCGCATGTGATCCTCCACCACGCCCCGTTCCTGCCGCGTGGCTTCACCAATCACGTACGCCTTCAAGTCATCCGTCGTTAGACCAGACAAAGAGCAACTCATTCCGCGCCTCCCGTATTCACTGGAGCCAAAGTCTGTTTCAGGAGATCGAGTGCGGTGTACAAGCGGGATTTGACAGTGGAGACCGGGCAGGAAAGAATCTCCGCCATCTCCTCGAATTTGAATCCCTGATAAACCTTGAGCACCACGGCCTCGCGCTGATCGTTCGATAGCCGTTCCAGCGCGCTTCGCACCGCCAGCGTCGACTCGATGGGAAACAGGCCCCCGCTCGATTCGGCCATCTTGGGTTCGACGGTCATCTCGGCTTCTGGATGATTCTTGCGCAACAGGGAGTAGGCCTCGTTGTGCGCGATGCGAAACAGCCAGGCGGGAAACTTCGCCGGGTCGTCCAGCTTTTTCAGATTCTGATAGGCCTTCAAAAACACATCCTGGCTAAGATCGAGCGCGTCCTCACGCTGCCGCACCAACCGCAAAAGATAATTGAAGACACGTTTCTCCCAGCGAGACACGAGCACGTTGTAGGCTTCCACGTGCCCCCGACGCGCCTTGGCGATCAGGTCGCGGTCCTCAACCTCCCGAAAGATCAAACTTCGGCTCC
>Ga0182024_10019906_pt1 | contig 12311 bp, 15 predicted proteins | sample P32metaG_FD_120480 | JGI IMG/M metagenome (GOLD analysis project Ga0182024, IMG submission 120480) | Permafrost microbial communities from Stordalen Mire, Sweden - P3-2 metaG (Illumina Assembly) | ecosystem: Environmental > Terrestrial > Soil > Wetlands > Permafrost | place: Sweden: Stordalen...
ACCAACACAGCGGCCAGACCAAACAGAATTGCGAAGGCGGCAAGATTGATCACCTCCATCACGCGCCGTCTCCGGAGCAAGAAAGCCAAGGGACCGGCGGCCAGAGGAACGATAAGGAGTCCGAGAAGAATCATAGCGCTACTCTCTCAACTTCCGCAGTTTGCTGACATCCATAGAGTCGAACGTCTCACGGATGCGGAAGACGAGAATGCCGAGGACCATGACCGCGACCAGCACATCAAAAAAGATCCCAATCTCGACCACCAAGGGCATTCCATAGGTCAATGAAATGGCGGCCAGAAGGAGGCCGTTTTCGAGCGACAGCAGCCCCAGCACCTGCGTCAACGCCTTGCGGCGGTTCACCATGGTAAAAAAGCCGATCAGGAACAGCGCGATGGCAACAGCGAGTGTGTTGTGTCCCAGTGCCGTTCGCGCAGAGGTCTCTTCCGGGTGGTAGAAAGATTCCGCGACCACGTAGCCCAACAACGTCAGGCCTCCTGTGATCAGGATTGACAGCGGAACATTTATCAGCGGCTCAATCTCGCGCCGGATTCCGATTCTCCCCACTAGGCGCTCGAGCAAGCGGGGAAGCAGTCCCGCTTTCAAGAAGACCGTGAGCAGCGCGACGACATAGATGTGGCTGGCCTGGTTGAAATAGGCGATGACGGCCGCGATCGCCCCCAAGAGAAACGACTGCACCGCGAAGATGCGAATGCTCGAAATGATCCAGCGCTGTCCCACTGCTGCGATCTGGAGCACTAGAACGAGGGCCGCCATCAGGGTGATGATTCGGTTGCCAAGCTCCGGGTTGGGGACAAAGTGCATGCGCGGCCTCAGAACAGAAACGTCGAGATGAGCGCGAGCGCTCCTAAAATGAAAGCAACCATGAGCAATTCCGGCACTCGAAACAGACGCAGCTTCGCGTTCGTGGTTTCAACCAGAACAATCAGGCACGCGAGCATAAGCAACTTCGCAAGATAGAAAACCAGACCCACACCGACCGTTTGGGCCGTCCAGTTGGAACTCAACCCGAACGGGAAGAAGGTGTTGACCAACAGAGTCATGAGCACCAGTTGCTTGATCGAAGCGCCCCACTCGATCAAAGCGAGATACGGTCCCGAATACTCGAGGACCATAGCCTCGTGGATCATAGTCAATTCGAGATGGGTCGCCGGGTTGTCCACCGGGATCCGACCGGTCTCGGCAATCAGCACGATGAAGAGCGCCGCGAATGCCAGCATCTGCGACGGCGCCAGAAACCTCCAGCTCTGGCCAACCGCGACTTTCGCCATTTCACTCAAGTTGGTCGAGTTGGCTCCCAGAGCCACCGTGAAAATCGCCAGCATCATGGCTGGCTCCGCGATTGCGGAAATCGTCATCTCCCGGCTGCTGCCCAAACCACCGAACGAGCTTCCGGTGTCGAGCCCGCCAAGGGCGAGGAAGAAGCGACCCAGCGCCAAGAGATAGACCACTGCGAGGACGCCACCAAACAGGCTGAAAGGTGCATGGGTTGTAGTCATGGGAATCATGAGTCCAACCAGCGTGGCCGTCCCAAATACCACGTATGGAGTCGCAGAGAAAATCCATGACGCCGTCTCCGGAATCACCATTCCCTTGCGCAGCAACTTGAAGATGTCAGAGTAGGATTGCAGGATGCCCGGCCCGCGGCGCGTCTGAAGTCGGGCCTTCAGAGTCTTGATCATGCCGCTGAGCAGGGGAGCGACCATTAATACCAGTACCAACTGCAGCCCCGAGTTGGTGAGGACTTCGGTCACTTGCGCACCCCAAATAGCAAAAGTAAGACGAGAGTTACGAAGATGTAAGCAAGGTAGGCATGAATGCTTCCCGCCTGAATGGTTCGCATTCTGCTCGAAACCCGGAAGATGAACTCTTGCAGAGGAGCATACAGCCACTTCTCGAATGTTGGCTCGATTTCACTCTCGAACCGGATCTCTTTGGGGAAATATGGCGAGACATCGAATACGGCTTGAATTTCCCGCCGCGGCTTGTATAGGACGGAGAAGATCATCCGCAGCGCTTTCGAGAATCCGGTGGCGGTGTATTCATTTTCTTCCGAAAGCGCGGGCAAGCCGCAGTCCCATACCGGGCCGCTTTTGCGTCCGAACCGCCTCGTCGCCCTCGATACCAGGAGAGCTGCCGGAAGGGCGAGAACTAGGAGGCCGACCGCGATGATTGCGGTGGACACGGTGCCGCTGTGGGGAGTGCCAGCGGAAAGCACGAATCCACCTCCGGTAATGAGATTGGCGACGACTCGCTGTCCAAGCAGTTGCTCCGTCATCGCGTTGAATACCGGGAGGAACCAGGTGACGCCCAACCCCAAGCTTACGCAACCTGCGGTCAGGGTGCCCATGCCCACCAGCATCGAACGCGGTGCCTCGTGCGCATGGCTAGCCTTCGCGCCGCGAGGTAGAGCAAGAAATGTGATGGCGAAGGCCTTCACAAAGCACGCCGCCGCCAGGGCACCGGTCAGCGCCAGCATCGAACCGGCCAGCGGAAATAAAATTCGCGTCAACCCTCCAGTCGCGCCAAAACCTGCGAGCAGGCTCTGGTAAGTCAGCCATTCACTGACAAATCCGTTCAGCGGGGGAAGGCCGGAGATGGCCACCGCGCCAATCAGGAAACAGAAAGCAGTTACCGGCATGGGACGGATGAGGCCGCCCATTTCCTCCATGTTGCGCGTTCCGGTCGAATGGAGCACGGAACCGGCTCCCAGGAACAGGAGACACTTGAAGATGGCATGGTTCAGGGTGTGAAACATCGCCGCGATCAGGGCCACTCCCGCGAGCAGCGGATGCCCCGCCACACGGAAGATCAAAGCGGCACCCAAGCCCATAAGAATGATTCCGATGTTCTCGATGCTGTGGTAGGCCAGGAGCCGTTTGAGATCGTGCTCCATCAAGGCATACAAGACGCCCAAAACGGCGGAGACGACTCCCACGATGAGCACTGCCAGGCCCGCCCAGGATGGCACGCCTCCCAGCGAATCCAAGAAAATACGGGTCATGCCATAAATGCCGGCCTTGATCACGATGCCGGAAAGTAGAGCCGACGCATTGCTCGGCGCCACCGGGTGGGCGGCAGGCAACCAAATATGAAAGGGGATGACTCCCGCTTTAATACTAAAGCCCAGGAAGAAAAGGACAAACGCAGCCGACTGGTGGGCGCTGGACAAATGTGCGGCGGCGGTGTGAAAGCTAGCGAACTCGGCGCTGCCGCTCCCCTGGATCAAAAGAGCGAAACCAAGAAGCAGACACCCAACATCGGCATGCGCCATGATGATGTAAAGCAATCCCGCTTGCCGGCTCTCCCTTTGTTCGTGGTAAAACGCCACCAATCCGTAGGCGGCAAGCGCCCCCACTTCCCATCCGATCAAGAACAAGAAGGCATTGGCGGCTGTAAAGACAATGGTCAAGCTGAGAAGCAGGAGGTGGAACAACAAACCAAAGAAGCCGATGTTCCTCTTGCCCTCGAATTCTTTCAGATAGCCGAATGAGTGGACTGAAACAGCGATCGAAAGAATCGCCAGGATTAGGTTAAAGAAACCGCCCAGAGCATCGTAGGAGAAGCTATAGGCAAAGAGGGGAATGCCCGAGGGGACCGACCAGTGGACTGGAGTTCCTTGCAGGATGCCGAGAACGGCAGCGAGCCCTCCCAGGGCACCGCCCGCCAAGGCCGCACCACAACAGATCTTGCGAGCCATGGACGGTCTTCGCCAATTCGCGAGCGAAGCGACGCCGCCCGCAGCATAAGCTGCAAGACTAAGTGCGAAGGCCGCGCTGACCGGAAACGTGTTCATGAACCTTGTTTGCCATTACCCATGGAGCATCCACGTTAGCTTAGAACAGTTGCATCTGCGAGCGTCAATTTCGGATCGCTGACATCTGCTACTTAGCTATCTCTCCTTAGTCGACGGGGCTGCGGCCGATGCTGCGTTCGAGGGGGCAAGGTCGGTGCTTCTTCGTCCCCAGTTGGTCCCTCCCGTACCCTGCGTTGCCCCCTCGGGGAACAGGGTCTTGGCTCGCTCGAGGGCGTCAGCCACGCTCCGGCAAATGTTCTCCTCGCCCACATGCTCGTGAAATTCAGTCTCACGCATTCGCAGTAAGGGTTGTTCCCGCGCACCACAAAGGATGAGTTGCCGCCCGGATTCGTGCACGCGGTCCGCCAGGTTCTCCAGTGCCTGGAGACCCGTGGAATCAATCGCGGTCATGTTCCGAAGTCTCAGAATCACGATAGGAGGGAGATCCGGCAACCGAGAGACGATCGTATCGATCTTGTCAGTTGCGCCAAACAAGAATGGACCATGGATTCTGAAGATGCTGACGTAACCCGGGATTTCTTTGTGCTGCAAGATATGCACGTGCCCTTCGTGAATGTATTCTGCCGTAACTTCGGACACAGTGGTGGTCTGTGTAACTTTCCGGATGAACACCAGCGCCGCCAGAATCATGCCCGCTTCGACGGCCACGGTTAGGTCGGCAAAGACCGTGAGAAGAAACGTCACCAGCCAGGCGGCAATCTCAAACCGGGACTGTTTGAAGAGTTCGGGAATCTCCCGCCATTCGCCCATGTTGTAGGAGACCACCAGCAATATGGCAGCGAGAACGGACAGGGGAATAAAGCGGGCCAGTGGCGCGGCAAAGACAATGATTGCGAGAAGCGTGAGTGCGTGGACCATTCCCGCCACCGGCGTCTTGGCTCCAGAACGGATGTTGGTGGCCGTTCGAGCAATCGCTCCCGTAGCTGGCAGTCCCCCGAACAGCGGCGAGAGAATGTTGGCGACTCCCTGGCCTACTAGTTCGACGTTCGGGTTGTGCTTGTCCCCGCTCATGCGGTCTGAAACCACCGCAGACATGAGCGACTCGATCGCGCCCAACATGGCGACCGTGATGGCCGGGGAGATGAGCGGGCGCAGCAGATCCACCCGAAAGTGCGGAATCGTGAGCTTGGGAAGTCCCGAAGGAATCCCGCCAAAACGAGTACCGATGGTTTCTACCGGGAGTTTGAAGACCACGACCGCTGCGGTACCGACAAATAGAGCAACGATGTAGCCCGGAACTCTCTTCACAAAGAGCATAAAGAGGATAATCACGACAAGAGCGCCAACGCCCATGCTCGTTTCAAGGGGCGAGAACGATGAAAAGTTGTGGGCATAGGCCAGGATTCGGGCCGCAAATTCACCTGGGACCTTGTCTATCTTCAGCCCAAAGAAATCCTTGATCTGCGTGCTGGCGATGATGACGGCAATGCCATTGGTGAAACCTACGACGACGGGGCGGGGAATGAACTTAACCGCCGTACCCAAGCCGGTGACGCCGAGGATCAGAAGCAGTACGCCGGCCAGCAGGGTGCACATGAACAACCCATCGACACCGTGTTTCGCGACAATGCCATACACGACGATGACGAACGCGCCGGTTGGACCGCCGATCTGGGTCGAAGATCCTCCCAGCGCGGAGATCGTAAAGCCCGCGACGATCGCACAGTAGAGGCCCGTTTGAGGCGGCACGCCCGAGGCAATCGCGAAGGCCATCGCTAACGGGAGTGCAACCAGTCCTACGGTGATACCAGCAAGGAGGTCCCCCACAAACATACGTTTCGTATAAGACTTAAGGCAGAGCACAGACTTTGGCAGCCAGTCGTTCATAATTGCTTTTCCACGATCGGTGGTGACGGTGCGGGTGCTACCCGGCTCACCAGTTCGAAGTGAATGAGAATCTCCTATATGAGGTTGGGGAACATTCATAGTGCCTAGACTAGGGATAAAGCGGCGGAACTGACTCGATGTTTGGCCGAGCGAGGACTCTATCGGCCAACCTCCTTTGCTTTCTCCAGCGGAGGCTTTTCTGGACTAGTCTCCACAGAGCGCAGCATTTCGAAGACGGCTTGCTGGTCTGCTCGGATTCGGGTAACGAGACTGTTCCCATCGTTCTCGGGAGTGTGGATCTCTTGCGCTACGGACAGCGCGCGGCCATACAGAGCGTGGGCCACGACGTAATTGTGATTTTCGCGATGCCGGTTCGCCAGCGTGCACAGGTTCTCTGCCATCGCTTGCAATTGCCGGAGACGAGTTAGATCCACACCATTGGGATTGCTCATTGAGTGTTTCCTTTGAACGCCAAATAAATCGCGACGAAGATCAGTAGCATCGACACTGCTGCCCACAAAAAGGTGAGCGCCCATGGAACTCTCGCCAGGAAACGATGCTTCGCCTAAGGGCTCGCGATCTCCCGCGGCTTGCGCAGCGGCCGAAACGGCATCTCGAAACCAACTCCCTTCCGAGGTCCCCGGGCCCGACGCGACCGTTAGTTCTGCACGCCTCGTGATCCGGCCGATCTGCATCGCCTTGTCGCGAACAACTTCAGGAACTCCCGGGCCGAGTTCAAGAGCGAGCTCGTAGTCCGCGCAATTCTTCAATGCAATCGTGATCAGTTCCGGTATACCCCGATCCGGCATCAATCGACCCAAACGCCGGGTCTGCTTGGCTAGGACCGTGCACAGCAGAAAGGAATTGACCGGCGCTTCCCGACGTAATCTCATCCGCGAGTGAGCTTCCATCACCATCCTCTGTTTTATCTCCGGCTCACCGCAGCAGCTCTTTCTTCTACAGGGTGGTCCACCCGCCGCTGTGCCTCTGCGAGGGTCGAACCACGACTCACGAAGAGAAGGATCCCCTTGAGCCGGTACATATCCCGGGATGAGTAAAAGACGCGCCCCGCTTTCGGGATTCCGTGAACGATCCCTTTTACCTCGAAATCCTCCAGTTGAGTGGCGGAGATTTCGAGCTTGTCGAGCAAGTGTTCGGCGGGCAAGTACATTCGGAACCTCCTGATATACCAAACCAAGAATCCGTGTTAGTCGTAGCCGCGCTTACTTCTGCGCGTCAGTCAGAACCTTCTCCTTCTACGCAGCAATTGGAGACGGAATGACTCTGGATGTAAGTCCGGCAGAAACGAGCGCCGTAAGCCCTCCAGATCGCTTCCGCACGTTTCTTCAGAGCAATTCCGTCCGCCGTGCGATTGGTTCTTCTAAGCAGATCGGAGTAGCACTCCAACACTTCGGCCATCATCGGATGTTGGTGACCCAGAGTTCTCTCTACCAGACCCCACGCACGTTGATAGAGTTTCTCGGCCGCTGCATACCGTCCCTTTCTGGAAAACTCCTCTCCCCAGATCAAGAAGCTTCGCGCCGCCACCGCAGTCGTCTCCTTATTCGTTGCCATGGCCATATCGCGAGTCCTCAGTCTTCGAGCTAGTCGGTGTTCCTGGACGTTGGCCGGCATCGGGCTGCAACTGCCTGACATTCACTGCGCAGGGCTGCTCAAACCCATACTGAAGTTCGAACTGCACCCAGTGGCCAACCCTGAGTTCGACCGCCCCGTTACTGTTTATCCCGGACCGCTCGAAGGAAACTTCCTTCCCATCTTCGGCCAAAATGCAGCCTGAACCGTCTTTCCGCGAAACCCGTGTGATGGAACCGCGCATCGGAATGCTTCTCCTTCAAGGTGCGACTGAACTGGCCATGAATATGCGGGCACTGCGACTGAATCTCTGGCAGTCGACTTCCGATGCCCGGCAGCTTTGGTCAAGACTGTCCCAACCTTTGACTCCAACGATTTGATCGGAATGAATGCCAGCGCTTCCCAGGAACCTCTGCACCGCGGCTCCGCGCGCTTCAGCCAACGTGTGTGTGCATGTTTCCGAGCCGCCCGAGTCGCATGAACCAACGATCAGAATCCGCGCCTCGCGGTGCAGTTGGAGCCAGGCGGCCGCCCGCTTCAGCGTGCTCCTCGCCGCGATATCGAGTTCAGGACTGTTCGGCGCGAACGGGATGGGGTGCCTGAGAAAAGGAGGATCGGAGATTGCCGAGGAAGCCTGAGCGACAGTACCGGAGGTTTTGGAACCGTTGAGTCCGGAAGTCTGCTGCTGACTGATGAAAGATCCAGAAGGCACCAAAGTCAGGCCCCTTTTTTCACGGAGCCCCGCCGGCGAAACAAGTGACGACAGAGAACACGTCGTACGGTCGTGCATCCGCAACGGATCGCCAGCGAATAAAAGGGAAGTACCTAATATTACGAGATTTGAATATGAGCTCACAAAAAATACGGCCTAGCCTCTGCCGGCGGAAGGGACCGCCAGCTGCGAAAGCAGGTCCTTTACGTCGATCAGGTGGTTGTTGAAAATCTTCTTGGCGACATCCAGCAGCTTGAAGATTTCCGGGTCGCGCACGGAATAGAAAACACTCTGTCCGTCTTTCCTGCCCACGACAATGCTGCGGCCCCTGAGGACGGCTAATTGCTGCGACAGAGTGCTCTGTTCCACGTCCAGGCGGACACAAAGGTCGTTTACGCCCACTTCGCCGCGGCGCAGTTCGTCCAAGATCCTGATTCGCAAGGGGTGAGCCAGCGCTTTGAAGAACTCCGCCTTGAATTGACTCAGCTCGGGCATCGCATTAATACATTTGCATATTACAATTTACTATGTCAAATTGAATTTGTTCATCTTTATCGTGATCAGTCTTTGACCCGGCACGTCGAAATCGTTCCTTGGAGGTCGACACATCTCGGCTGGACGTGCTCAATTGTGATTTGAATCACCATACCGAGTGATCCGAATCACAGAAGCGCGCGACCTTGCAGAGGAGACTCTCGCAATTCGCCACAATGGCGAAGATCAGCGCAGCAAATCGTTGTGCTCACAGCAGGAGTGCTTATCCCGAAAATGTCGTCACCGAATACCCATTCGCTTCGAATCGTTGTGCAGCACGTCCGCGCGCATCAACGATCCGTATACCGTCTTGTTGCCTACGGAGGGGAAGGTGGAAGCTACACTTCCGGAAGTGCCGAGTTCGAAACCCGCGATCATCTACTGCGCGCGCTCCGTTCGGTGGCACCAAACTTCGATGAAGCCAGCCTACCTCTACGGAAGGACGGCCCAGAAACCTATATCGCGTTCACCGGAGAGATGGAATTGGACGACTCGCAATTGTCGCTGCTTGGCTTGAAGGACGGCTCAAGGTAGTGATTTTCAGGATTACTCGAGCCGAACCACAATTCTGAACAGGCTCCAGACGAGGACCGAGGCTGCACCACCGGAATGGCACGATCCGGCTCCTTCAATTTCCCTGTGGGAAAGCGAGGTTAACCTGCCATGGGATACTTCTGCTTGGCTATCCGCTCGACCGCAGAAAAAAAATCGGTGGTCTCAAACTGTCCATGCCCAGTTGTAGCGACCGTAGCGGCGGCTTCAACTACGGCCGGGTGAAGCGGGACCTCTCGTTTCTCCGCAATTGGCGTATGCCATTTTTCCCATAGGTTGCGGTTAGACGAATTCGCGAGCAAGTGAAACGCGATGGTTCGGATGTAGATCGCTTGCCGCAACGGGTGCCGCTCGTAGTGCTTCAGAACCAGGAATGCTCCCCGCCGGAGTTCCGGGTCGCGCGGAATGATCCTGCCTTCTAGGGCTACGAATCGCGCGCGCAGTTCCTCCGGCATGGCATCGATCAGCGTCTGAGCCGCGCCGTTGTCGCCAAAATCCACGCCGCGTATTTCCGAGACACTCACTGGTATTTTCATCCGCAGTCCGGCTTGAAAGAGTTGGATTGCGAAGTCCAACTCCTTGGCGTTCACCGGCAATGCCCCTTCGAGAGGGGTGGCTTCCTGCCGGTTTGGTTGGGTTCGATTCGGCACTCGACTCATGTTACACCGTTTTCCACTTCCGCCATTGTCCGGCCCCCAGGCTGCGCCTAGTTTCCCTAAGGACAAGCCTGAGTGGGTGAGGTGTTCCAATGCCTCAAAACGAGTTCATCTGTCACGACTGCACAAAGCGTTCTCAAGATGAGTAGCAGGTAATACGCTGCTCCCGACACAGGGTCTCGCGTGGCGAAATACCCCTCGAGAGACCCGAATCCAGAGCACGCAGGACAGAGACCTGCACCGTCGCCTAGCCGACGAATTGGCCAACGCTACCAACGACTGCATTAAGACCATTCTCAGATTGGAAGTCCCTCGAAGTAGTGGCCTCAGATCAAGCGTCCGCCAGCCGTCGCATCATTGACGGGTTCCGAAGTGTTCGGGTAGTATCCGTCCAACATCCGCTACTCGATTGCTCCAACAAAACACATGACTTCAGAAGAACGCGAGCGCATGAATAGCCTGTGCGTAGGTATTCAAGAAGAAACGGAATACAAGAAGTTCGCCGCGTTGCTGCACGAATTGAGCGAACTCATCGCCCGGAAAGAACAGCGACGATTTGAGCATCACCCTAAGCTTGTATGGCACAGGAATGCACCTTGGAAGACAGTTCCCGCAGTAGTGACGAAAATTGTTAAACCTGCCTTTGAAGGCCAGCCAGCCAAAGTTGAAATTTCAATAAATCAAGCCGACGACCTGTTTCGAGAAATTCGTATTGAGAACAATTTCACCGATGTTGATAGCGGGCTCGTAGCATTGACGAATGGCGCTCGCTTGGATGTAACCTTTGAGGCCGAAACAAAGAAGACGGGCTGATGCGCTTCTCATCGGACAGCCACACACGTCGGCCGTACTCAGCCTATCGCGGTCATTCGCCAGAATCCTAAAAAGCCTGCGCGGGAATAGTCCGGGTAGCGTCTTTCGGTGAGACCTCAGATTCAGAGTCCAGTTCGAACTCTATACGGTTACGGCCGTTGTGCTTAGCTGCGTACATAGCGGTATCGGCACGGGCCACGAGGGCGTCCAAATCAGGAGGCTTGGTCCCGCGAAATCCTGCGATTCCGAAACTGGCGGTCGCCGCAAGGGTGGCGTTCCCAACAGTGACCTTATTGTTTTCAAACTGTTTGCGTATTCGTTCGACCACGGTTCTCACGTCTTCCTTGTCGGCATGGGTGATTATTACCAGAAATTCCTCTCCTCCCAATCGAGCACACATGTCCGAATGGCGTGTATTCGCCTTAAGAATCTCCGAGAAGTTCTTGAGCACAGTGTCGCCTGCGTCATGTCCGTAAGTGTCGTTGACCTTCTTGAACAAATCCAAGTCAGCCATCACTGCCCAAATGGAAAAGTCATGCCTAGCGGCTGCGCTCAGTTGGCGGGGTGCCCAAACATCAATCGCACGGCGGTTGGGTAAGCCTGTTAGGGCATCCGTCAGTGCCATCTCTTCCAATAGATGATTCTTTGCTTGGATTTGGCGATGAAGTTCAACGATCCTGCGGCCCACCTCGACACGCGCCACAAGCTCACCTGAATGAAAGGGCTTCGTTAGGTAGTCATCGGCTCCGGCAGCCAACCCTTCCACCACTTTTTCTTTGTCGGTGTTGCTTGTAAGCAGGATGAGATGGCAGTAACAGTCTGGGAAGTCGCGGCGTATACGCTTGCATAATTCCAAACCTCCCATGTCCGGCATGTTCCAGTCCGTAATAACCACAGCAAGTCGGTGTTTTGCGAACAGATCAAGGGCTTCGCGGCCATTCTTGGCAAACAATACGGCGTACCGCTCTGCCGAGAGGGACTGCTCGACTAGTTTGCGATAGATCGCGGAATCGTCAACCGCGAGAACCTTGAACGGCTGGGAGGTAGGGTCCATATCACAATCACACGCTAACGTCACTTGATTGCCGTGGGAGAGGGTCAGCTTCCACGTTGAGGCCCGACAAAATGGTACAGAACTCAGCGCAATCAAGAGGCTTCTCCAGCAGGTCGGCAGCCCCCAGACGCTTTACGAGGCTTCTCATTTCGTTTCCGGCATTTCCGGTGACCACCAGTACGGGTATGTGTTTGGTCTTGGTGGACAGTTTCAATTTCTTGAGAACGTCAATGCCTGATCCTCCAGGCATGCTGATATCCAAGATAACGGCGTCGGGTCGATGTTGGGTCGCCATGACGAACGCCTGAATAGCATCAGATGCTACCACCACCTCGAAGCCGCGATCCTGTAACCATCCGGATATCAGATGTACGTAAAGGCGGGAGTCATCGGCGATGAGAATCTTGGGCATCATGGCTGCTCTACGACGGACAATGTTCCTCGGCCATGCGGCCCGCATACCGCCTGAGCATTGGAAGCGCCGGGAAGCGCCGTGAAGACTTTCCTCAACGCAGCCAAAAGCGGCTCTGCACCCTGATCGAGTGCAAGGTCGGTTTTCGTCAGAAAAGCAAAAGCTCCGTCGCCCCGCAATCGCTCGGCATTCGTTTGAGAGAGTCCAGTCAGGACTACGACCGGAATGGCTTCAGTTGCAGGCTCTTTCTTCAGTGACTTCAGAACTTCCAGCCCACTCATTTTCGGCAACATCATGTCGAGCAGAATGAGATCCGGCAG
>Ga0182024_10019908_pt1 | contig 12310 bp, 11 predicted proteins | sample P32metaG_FD_120480 | JGI IMG/M metagenome (GOLD analysis project Ga0182024, IMG submission 120480) | Permafrost microbial communities from Stordalen Mire, Sweden - P3-2 metaG (Illumina Assembly) | ecosystem: Environmental > Terrestrial > Soil > Wetlands > Permafrost | place: Sweden: Stordalen...
ACGGTGCCGGTCACGTCCCGCAGCGCGTAGAGGCGGCGGTCGGCGGGGGCCAGGCCGGGCCCGGCCGCGCAGATCACGCAGCCGGCCGTCTGCAGCACCGCGCGCATCTCGTCGTTCCGCAACGAGGACCGCCACCCGCTGATGGCTTCCAGTTTGTCCAGGGTGCCACCGGTGTGACCAAGACCGCGTCCGGACAGTTGCGGGACGGCGGCTCCGCAGCTGGCCACCAGCGGCGCGAGGACCAGCGACACCTTGTCGCCGACGCCGCCGGTGGAATGCTTGTCGACCGTCGGGCGGCCCACGGAGGACAGGTCCAGCCGCTCCCCCGAATCGATCATGGCCGCGGTCCAGGTGCGCAGCTCGGCGGGATCCAGGCCGCGGAAGTAGATGGCCATGAGCAGGGCGGACATCTGCTCGTCGGGGACCGCGCCGGGGCCGGCGGCCAGGTAGCGGTCGAACAGCCAGCGGATCTGGGCGTCGGTCAGCCGCTGCCCGTCCCGCTTGGCCCGGATGAGGTCGACCGCGTGATGGTCGGATGCGGCGGCCTCGCGGGCGGGGTCAGTCATGGGGAACTCGGTCACGTTGGGGTCAGTCACGGCGGGGTTCAGTCACGGCGGGAGCTGAGGTCCGTGCCGGTGAACGCGCCGGGCAGCAGCTCCCCCAGCTCCCGCGGGCCGGCCCCGGTGTCCAGCAGGAGCCCCGGGCCGCCCGCCTCCAGCAGCAGCTGGCGGCACCGCCCGCACGGCACCAGCGGCTCGCCGTCCCCGGCCACCACGCTGACCGCGGTCAGCGTGCCGCCCCCACTCGCGTGCAGCGCGCTGACCAGACCGCACTCGGCGCACAAGGTGAGCCCGAACGAGGCGTTCTCGACGTTGCAGCCGGTGATGACCCGCCCGTCGTCGGCCTGGCCCGCCGCTCCGACCCGGAGCTTGGAATAGGGCGCGTAGGCCCGTCCCGCCACGTCCGTGGCCGCGGCCCGCAACGCCGCCCAGTCGGTCGTCACGACTCGGAGTCGTAGCGGAAGCCGTCGCGGAAGCGGCGGAACAGGCCGCCGTCCCGCCGCAGCGGCTTCCCCGGCGGCGGGGCGGTGGGGAGTTCCCGCCCGACCGGCTCGTCGTAGTCGGCCCGGGCGATGGCGTCCACGATCTGGGGCTCGTCAAAGTCCTCCGAGCCAGGGATCTCCGGGACGAAACCGACCAGGTCCCCGTCGAGCAGCACCTCGGCCTCCAGGGAGTCGGTGCCCTCGTTGCCCCAGATCGCCTCGCGGCCGTCGCTAAGCACGATACGCACGCCGTAGACGTCGATCCCCGCGTTTTCCAGGTGCGCGTCGATGCCGCGATCCCGCAGCGCGTCGGCGACCCGCCGGGCCCGGTTCTCATCCATCGCCCCAATGTACCGGCGGCGCTCACCGCTGCAGCGGCGGCGCTCACCGTGTCGGCGCAGGGTAATCGCCAGTCGCGACCGGAGATGGGCGGATTTCGATTTGGCAACGGGACGGCGGCGTCACGTCGTCGCCGCTTCCGCAGCGGGTCGACCGGGTCTAACCTGCGGACATCGCAGAGCGGGTCGTTCTGGATCTACGAGCCGGTTCACCCGGGTCGCGGCAGGGGGGTCAGCACCCGGTTATCGCGGAACGGACCCCGTCGAAATAGGAGGATTCGGTGAGACGTTCCATCCCGGCTGCAGCGGCCCTCAGCGTGCTGGCGCTGCTCGCTGCCGCATGCGGCAGCAGCTCGTCCGGCGGCTCGTCGAGCAGTAGCTCGTCCAGCAGCAGCTCGTCCAGTGCCAGCGCGTCCACGGCGTCATTCAAGGGGTGCATGGTCACCGACACCGGTGGCATCGACGACAAGTCATTCAACGCCTCGTCCTGGCAGGGCATGCAGGAGGCGCAGTCGGCCGACTCGAGCAAGGTAAGCGTCAAGTACCTGCAGTCCAGCTCGTCGGCGGACTACGCCCCGAACATCTCGGCGTTCGTCGGCCAGAAGTGCGGGATCATCGTCACCGTCGGATTCCTGATGGCGGGGGCGACCGGAACGGCGGCCGCGTCCAACGCGTCCTCGAAGTTCGCGATCGTGGACTGCGCCATCGCGTCCGCAAGCTGCCCGACCAGCTCGTCGGGGAAGGCCACGACGCCCCCGAAGAACGTCGACTCCCTGGTCTTCAACACCGTGCAGGACGGGTTCCTGGGCGGCTACCTGGCCGCGGGCATGACGAAGACGGGCAAGGTCGCGACGTTCGGCGGCGAGAAGCTGCCCACGGTCACCATCTACATGGACGGCTTCTGGGACGGCGTGCAGTACTACAACTCCAAGCATCACACGCACGTGACGGTGCTCGGCTGGAACGAGAAGAGCCAGAGTGGTGAGTTCACCAACAGCTTCACCAACCTGACCATGGGCCAGACGATCACCCAGCAGTTCATCACCGAGGGCGCGGACATCATCTTCCCGGTCGCGGGCGGGGTGGGCCTGGGCGCGGCGAAGGCGGTCCAGGACGCCGACAACGCGGCGGGTACCCAGAAGGTCAACATGATGTGGGTGGACACCGACGGCTGCATCAGCGCGGCGCAGTACTGCAAGTACTTCATCACCAGCGTGGAGAAGGGCATCCAGGCTGCGGTGAAGACGGCAGTGCTCTCGGCGGCCAAAGGCTCGTTCAAGGGCGGCACCTACGTCGGCACTCTGGCCAACGGCGGCGTGACGCTGGCCCCGTACCACGACTTCGCCAGCAAGGTCCCGGCCAGCCTGCAGGCCGAGATCAACACGATCAAGCAGGAGATCATCAGCGGCAAGATCGTGCCGGCCACCAAGAGCCCGGTGTAACGGCAGTCCGGGCTGGGCCGCGATGGCGGCCCGGCCCGGGTCACACCGGCGGCCGGGGCGGAGCCGGCGTGGCGGCACCGGAGTACGGTCGTCACGGCCGGCGGGAGCACCAGCAGAAGGACGGGCGTGGAACTTGAGCTGCGCGGCATTACGAAGCGCTTCGGCAGCCTCGTGGCCAACGACCACATCGACCTCAGGGTCGCTCCTGGTGAGATCCGCGGCCTGCTCGGCGAGAACGGGGCCGGCAAGACCACGCTGATGAACATCCTCTACGGGCTGCTGCAGCCCGACGAGGGCGATATCCGGGTCGATGGCCAGCCGGTGACGATCCGGTCCCCCAAAGATGCGATCAACGCCAGGATCGGGATGGTCCACCAGCACTTCATGCTGGTCCCCGTGTTCACGGTGGCGGAGAACGTCATGCTCGGCGTGGAGCCCACCCGCGTGCTGGGGCTGCTCGACCGGGGGAAGGCCCGCCGCCAGGTCCGGGAGCTGTCCGAGCGGTACGGGCTGCAGGTGAACCCGGACGCCCTGGTCGAGGACCTCCCGGTCGGCGTGCAGCAGCGAGTGGAGATCATCAAGGCGCTGATGCGCCAGGCCAGCGTGCTGATCCTCGACGAGCCCACCGCGGTGCTCACCCCGGGCGAGACCGAGGACCTGTTCCGGATCATGCGTGAACTGCGCTCGGGTGGCCGGTCCATCGTCTTCATCTCCCACAAGCTCAAGGAGGTGCAGGCGATCGCCGACCACATCACGGTGATCCGCCGCGGCAAGGTGGTCGGCGAGCGTCCGCCGACCGCCACCGACGCCGAGCTGGCCGCGCTCATGGTCGGCAGGCCGGTGGAACTGCGGGTCAGCAAGGAGCCGGCCCGGCCCGGCGATGTCGTGCTGGACGTCAGCGGCCTCAGCGTCCCGGCTGAGCTCACGCAGCACGAGGCAGGCGAGAACAAGAACGCGGTGGACGGCGTCTCGTTCCAGGTCCGCGCCGGGGAGATCCTCGGTATCGCCGGGGTGCAGGGCAACGGGCAGACCGAGCTCTGCGAGGCGCTCATGGGCCTGCGGCCCGCAATCGGGGCCGTGCACCTGGACGCCCGGGACATCTCCCAGGCCAGTCCCCGGGACCGGCTGCGGGCGGGCGTCGCGTACATCCCCGAGGACCGGCAGGAGGACGGGATCGTCAAGGATTTCTCGGTGGCGGACAATCTCGTGCTGGACACCTACGACCGCCCGCCGCACGCCAGGGGGATCGCGATGGATCTGGGCGCCATCCGCGAGGACGCGAAACGCCTGGCCGACGAGTTCGACATCCGGACCTCGTCGATCGACACCCTGGTCGGCACCCTGTCCGGCGGCAACCAGCAGAAGGTGATCCTCGCCCGCGAGGTGGGGCGGCGGGTCCGGCTGCTGCTGGCCAGCCAGCCCACCCGGGGCCTGGACGTCGGGTCGATCGAGTTCGTGCACCGCCGGATCGTCGAGGAGCGCGACCAGGGCGTCGCGGTGATCATCGTCTCGTCCGAACTCGACGAGATCTACGCCCTGGCCGACCGGATAGCCGTCATGTATGAAGGCAAGATCACCGGGTTCCGGCCGCCGACCGTGCCCGTGGCCGAACTGGGCCTGCTCATGGCGGGCGCCGGGGACGGCGCCGGCCCGGACGGGGCCGACCCGGAGGCCATGAACCCGGCCGCGGTCACCGAGGCGGGCAACCCGGCGCTGGGGGTGATCCCGGTGATGAGCACGGAGCCGGTGGTCACCACCCACCCGGCTGACGGCGATACGGGCGCCGGTGACGGGCCGCCCGCCAGCCACGGCGACGGCCCGGCCAGCGGGGATGGGCCGCCCGGCGGCGGCGCTCCCGGCGGGCCAGACGGGCAGGCGGATCCGGCATGAGTGATGACGCCAGCGGGCCGCCCCCGGCACCCGGCCAGGGCTCCGGCCCAGACCCGGCGCAGCCAGGGCCGGACAGCCCCGGCACCGGCGCGGCGGTGACCACCGAGCCCTCGGCGGACGGCACCACCGGCGCGCCGAAGGGCCAGGGCATGAGCCGGATCATCCTCGACTCGGTGACCCAGGGCAGCCCGGCGGTGGTCACCGCGCTCGCGATCTTCGCCGCCCTGTTCGTCGGGGGGCTGATCATCGCGTTCAGCGACACCACGGTGCTGCACGCCTGGGGCAGCTTTTTCTCCGACCCGGGCGCCGCGATCGCCGCCGCCTGGGATTCGGTGGCCGCCGCCTATTCGGCGCTGTTCGAAGGCGCGATTTTCAACCCGCACACGATCGCGGCCGCGTTCAACGGCGGCTCGGTCGGCGCTATCTTCTACCCGCTGTCGCAGACCGCGTCCCAGGCCACCCCGCTGGTCCTGACCGGGCTGTCGGTGGCGCTGGCGTTCCGGGCCGGCCTGTTCAACATCGGCGCGGCCAGCCAGTGGATCGGCGGCGCCATCGTGGCCACCTACCTCGGCTTCGCGGTCAGCCTCCCGCTGGTCATCCACGCCATCGTCTGCCTGATCGGCGGCTTCGCGGGCGGCGCGGTGCTGGGCTGGCTGGTCGGTGAGCTGAAGGCGCGGACCGGGGCGCACGAGGTGATCGTCACGATCATGCTCAACTACGTGATGTACGACTTCCTGTCCTACCTGCTCGGCACGCCGACCGCGCTGCAGCTGCCGCACCAGTCCAACCTGATCAGCCCGACCATCGCGAGCAGCGCCCAGCTGCCGCACGTGGGCGGGCCGCCGCCGCAGGTCGGCGTCGGGTTCCTGGTCGCGCTGGCCGCCGCGGGCGGCATGTGGTGGCTGCTGGCCCGCAGCACCACCGGCTTCCGGTTCCGCACGGTCGGGGCCAACCCGAGCGCGGCCCGCACCGCCGGGATGAGCGTGGGCCGGACCTGGGTGCTGGCCATGCTGCTGGCCGGCGGCCTGGCCGGGCTCAGCGGCGCGGTGACCATCCAGGGCACCTTCTACAGCCTCAACTTCCAGAGCTACGGCACGTACGGCATCGACGGCATCACGGTCGCCCTCCTCGGCCGGGCCAAGCCGCTGGGGGTCGTGCTGGCGGCGCTGCTCTTCGGCGCCCTGAACGCGGGCAGCACCATCATGCAGGCGACCACGTCGGTCCCGGTCGACATTACCGAGGTCATCCAGGGGCTGATCGTGCTCTTCGTGGCGGCACCACCGCTGATCCGTGCCGTGTTCCGGCTCCGCCAGGCCCGGGCCACCGGGATGGAAGCGGTGGCAAAGGGGTGGAACGGATGACCGCGCTCGCCGCCGTCACCAGTGCCCGCAGCGCGGTCACGGTGCACCGCAGGCTGATCGCCGCCACGGCGTTCGTGGTATTCGGGCTGATCGACATCCTGGTGTTCGGGCTGTTCGCGCACAAGGGCGACGCGACGTTCGCGCTCGCGCTGCCCACATCCTCGGTGCATGTGCCGAGCATCCACGCACCCGCGGCCCCCGTGTCCTACATTCTCGGTGCCGCCTCGATCCTCATCGGCCTGGCCCGCGCGACCATCGACGAGCCGGCCTGGGCCAAGCGGCTGAGCATCGGCGCCGTGCTGCTGTTCTTCGTGATCTCCCTGCTCTGCTGGGCGGACACCGGAGCCTGGGCCAACGACATCCCGGTCAACGTGGTCAGCCTGCTGCAGAACACGCTGACCGCGTCCATCCCGCTGATCCTCGGCGCCCTGGCCGGCTGCATGGGCGAGCGCTCCGGGGTGATCAACATCGCGATCGAGGGCCAGTTGCTGCTCGGCGCGTTCACCGCCGCGGTGGTGGCCAGCGCCGTAGGGGTGCTCTGGCTGGGCCTGATCAGCGGATCACTGGCGGGTGGCCTGGTCGGGCTGGTCCTGGCCCTGTTCGCCATCCGCTGGCTGGTCGACCAGATCATCCTCGGCGTGGTGCTCAACTTGCTGATCAGCGGCCTTACCGGCTATCTGTATGACCGCCTGCTGGTGCCGAAAGCGAACACCTACAACAACGCCAGCACGTTCAGCGCGATCAAGATCCCCGGGCTCGGCAGCATCCCGATCCTCGGGCCCATCTTCTTCGACTCGACGATCTTCCTGTACATCACCTACGCCGCGATCATCGCGGTCCAGGTCGGCCTGTTCAGTACCCGCTGGGGGCTGCGGGTGCGGGCGGTGGGCGAGCATCCGACGGCCGCGGACACGGTCGGCATCAAGGTCAACGGCATCAGGTACGGCAACCTCATCATGGGCGGCATGCTGGCCGGCATCGGGGGCGCCTACCTGACGATCGGGTCGGTGGGCACGTTCAGCAAGGACATGTCCTCCGGGCTCGGCTACATCGCCCTGGCCGCCATGATCTTCGGCCGGTGGAGCCCGCTGGGAGCCACCGGCGCCGCCCTGCTGTTCGGCTTCACCGAGGCCCTGCAGAGCTTCATGGGCAGCATTACCGTGCCGATCTCGCCCTTCCTGCTGGGGATGCTGCCCTACGTCGCCACGATCATCGCCGTGGCCGGCCTGGTCGGCAAGGTCAGGGCGCCCGCCGCGGACGGCAAACCGTACGTGCGGGCATGACGGGCCCGCAAGTGACTCCCGCCGGCCCGGCCAGCGACCCGTTCGCCGCCGCGGCGGCGAGTGCCGCCCGGCTCGCCGAGCGGACCGGCCAGCCGGGGCACGACGTGGCCGTGGTCCTGGGGTCCGGCTGGTCCCCGGCCGCCGACGCGCTGGCCCGCGGGCTGGATGCCACCGTCACCCGGGTCCCGGTGGCCGACCTGGGCGGCTTCCCGCCCTCGACCGTGCCCGGTCACGCCGGCCTGGCCCTGTCCCTGGTGACGCCGCGGCTGCGGCTGCTGGTGCTGGTCGGCCGGGTGCACCTGTACGAGGGCCATTCCCCGGCCGTGGTCGTGCACGGCGTGCGGACCGCCGTCGCGGCCGGCTGCCGGGTCGTGGCGCTGACCAACGCGGCGGGCGGGATCGCGCCGGCCTACCAGGTGGGCCAGCCGGTGCTGGTCCGGGATCACCTCAACCTCACCGGGCGGTCCCCGCTCAGCGGGCTGGGCCCGCCGGAGGGGTACCCGTCCCGGTTCACCGACCTCACCGACCTGTACTCGGCCCGGCTGCGGGCGCTGGCCCGGGAGGCCGATCCCAGCCTGGCCGAGGGGGTGTACGCGGCCATGCCCGGCCCGCATTACGAGACGCCCGCGGAGATCCGGATGCTCGCCACCCTCGGCGCGGACCTGGTCGGCATGTCGACCGTGCTGGAGGCGATCGCCGCCCGCCACCTCGGCGCCGAGGTACTGGCCATCTCCCTGGTCACCAACCCCGCGGCGGGCCTGGCCGCTCAGGGCCTGGATCACGCCGACGTGGTCGCGGCGGGGCAGGCCGCCGCGGGCCGGATGGGCACCCTGCTGGCCCAGGTGCTGCCCCGGACCACATGACCCCCGGCGACCCCCCCTCCCGCGACCCAGTCCCCGGCGCCGCGATCCCCGGGGACCCGGTCCCCCGATACCCGGTCTCCGGGGATCTGGCGCGGCGGGCCGAGGCCTGGATCACCGAGGATCCCGGCCTCGCGGATCGGGCCGAGCTGCAGGATCTGCTCGACGCGGCCGGGCGGGACGACCCGGCCGGGCGGGCGGCCGCCGCTGACCTGGCCGACCGGTTCGCGGGGCGGCTGGAGTTCGGTACCGCGGGCCTGCGCGGCGCGATGGGTGCGGGGCCGAACCGGATGAACCGGGCTGTGGTCCGGGCCGCGACCGCGGGACTGGCCCGCTGGCTGCGCGAGCACCGGCCGGCGGCGGCGCAGGCCGGGGTGGTGCTCGGCTGGGACGCCCGGCACCGCTCGGCCGAGTTCGCCGCGGAAGCCACGGCCGTCCTGACCGGGGCGGGCGTCCCGGTGCACCTGCTGCCCGGCCGGAGCCCCACCCCGCTGCTCGCGTTCGCGGTCCGGCACCTGTCCGCCGGGGCCGGCGTAATGATCACCGCCAGCCACAACCCGCCCGCGGACAACGGCTACAAGCTTTACCTGGGCGACGGCGCGCAGATCGTACCGCCGGTGGACGCCCAGATCGAGGCGGCGATCCGGGACGTGGGCCCGCTGCGGGCGATCCCGCTGGGACCGCCCGACAGCCCGCTGATCACCCGCCACGGGGACGAGATCGCCCAGGCGTACCTGGACGCCATCTTGGCCGCTTCGCCCGGTGTGCCACCTACTGCCGGCGTGGCCGGCCTGCTGGTGGTCTATACGCCTCTGCACGGGGTGGCGGGTGCGCTTATGCTGCGGGCCATCCAGCAGGCCGGCTACCCCGTCCCGCAGGTGGTGGCCGCGCAGGCCGAGCCGGACCCCCACTTCCCGACGGTGCCCTTCCCCAACCCGGAGGAGCCCGGGGCCCTCGACCTCGCCCTCGCGTACGCGAGGGACCTGGCCGCCGATCTGGTGCTGGCCAGCGACCCGGACGGCGACCGGCTCGCGGTGGCGGTCCCGGATGCCGGGGCCGCGGGCGGGTGGCGGACCCTCACCGGGGACCAGGTCGGCGCGCTGCTCGGCGCCTTCGTGCTCGGCGCCGTCGAGCCCGGGGCCCTCGAGGACGGGGCCCTCGAGGCCGAGGCGTTCGAGGCAGGCGCCATCGAGGACGGGGCCCTTGAGCCCGGGGCAGTCGAGGCGTTCGAGCCCGGGGTTTTCGAGGCCGAGGCCTTCGAGGCAGGCGCCGTAGAGGCAGGCGCCGTAGAGGCAGGCGCCGTAGAGGCAGGCGCCCGCGAGGTCGGGGCAAGCGCGGGGCAGGGGGACCCGCGGGAGCGGCTGGCCGCGTCGACCGTGGTCTCCTCGTCCCTGCTCTCCAAGATCGCCGCCGCGGCCGGCGTGCAGTACGCGGAGACGCTTACCGGGTTCAAATGGATCGTTCGGGCCGCGGATGAGCGACCGGGGACGCGGTTCGTATTCGGATACGAAGAGGCGCTCGGGTACGCGGTCGGCGACGTGGTGCGGGACAAGGACGGGATGAGCGCCGCCCTCGCCATGCTGGGGCTCACGGCGCAGGCCCGGTCGGCCGGGCAGTCGGTGCTGGACTGGTGGGATGCCCTGGAGACGGCATACGGGGTCCACCTGACCGCCCAGCTCGCACTGCCCACCCAGGCCCCCGGAGAGATCATGGCCGGGCTGCGGGCCGCGCCGCCCGCGGCGCTGGCCGGGTCGCCAGTCCGCAGCGTCACCGATCTGGCCCCGGGCAGCGCTGAACTTCCGCCCACGGACGCGCTCATTCTCCGGCTGGACGGCGCCCGGGTCGTGGTGCGGCCCAGCGGCACCGAACCCAAGCTCAAGGCCTACCTGGAGGTCACCGAACCGGTCGCGCCCGGCGGCCTGGCCGAGGCCCGCCGCCGGGCCGGGTCCCGGATGACCCCGCTCCGCGCTGCCGCCCGGGCCCTGCTGGCCCCGACGTAGTGAGGGAGCGCCGGGAATCAGCTCCAGGCGAGATGGGCGAGCAACCCCGCCGCGTCGAAGGTCGGGGGCCGGCGGCTGGCCCACTCAGCGGCGAGATACAGACGGGTTCCGGGTCGCGCCTTCGCCGGGGTGCGCCACCGCAGCCGGAACGAATGCCGACCCGCCGTGAGCACTTGACTCGAGTGGACCAGGACGGGATGGACCCCGGTGGGGGCCTTCGGGCCGGGGCCGAGCGGCCCCCCGCGGAGATGCCCAGCCATAGTGCCGAGACCCGGGCCCGCCTCGGCACGGTCACGACGTTGATCGCCAGGAGTTGGGCCGGCCGGACGCTGAAACGAGGCAGGATTCTTGACGGTGACGGAACGCGCCCGTTGACGGTTACGGAGAACGTCACCTTGGACGGCACCGTAGCCGGGCATGACGCACCGGCCGGGCACCGTGGGGCCGGGGAACAACCACCTGCCGCGAGTACTCCCGCCAGCACCGCGGCCACCAGACTGACCCGAACCACCCCCCATCACTCCGCCAGTGTGACCGGCCACCGCGCCCGCCGCCGCCATCCCGTCATGATCGCGGTCGATATCTGACCTAATAGGGGTACGCGCTGAATCCGAAATGGGTAGGCGGGTGTCGGCGGGCTGAGGGCCGGGGGCCGGGGGGGCCAGCCACGCAGCCATGCCCCCGCCAGCGCGATGGCGGCGACGAGGGTGACCGGGGCAGCAGCGACCAGGACGGCGGCGGTCACGGTCCAGCGCAGCACCCGCCATGCCGCACACAGGCCCCACAGCAGCAGGTGGAAGCGCAGGAAGGCCCAGAACGTCACCACAGCATCGCCTCGGCGGGCAGGTCGCGGATGGTTATCCGAGCCTGCAGGGGTGCGGGGAGTGTGGCGGCGGCGCGGGTCACGACGCTTCGGGCGGGTGGGGCGACGAGGTAGAGGGCCCGGTCATAGCGCGGCCGGTCGTGTGGTTTCGCGCCGGGGCTGTAGCCGGTGCGGCGGTACAGCAGCCCGGCCATGATGGTGGCGGTGCGGGCGAGCGGCTTGGGGGTCAGCTCGACCTCGATGGCCCACCGTTCCCCCGGATAGAAGCTGCCAGGAATCTCGGCCCAGCAGGCTTCGGCGTCGGGGATGTGGCCGCCGCCGACCCGGCCGCCGGCAGCGGCGCGGATACGGCGTTCCGAGCGCCACCACGGCTGTCCGGCTTGCCCGGCGGGGCTGGATTCCAGCGCCAGGCGGGCGGCCAGGACCGCGCGCAGGTGCGCCGGCCGTCCCAGCGACGGCCGGCAGGCCGCGAACCGCAGGCCCAGGGCGGCCAGGCCGGGGCGGGTCAGCCAGCACCACGCCGGCCCCGGTCCGAGCCGGCCGGTCTCGGCGTATCCGGCGGCCCGCCATCGGGCCACGACGCCGCGCAGCCGGTCCGGCTCCAGGTTCAGGTAGGCGGCGAGCAGGTCATACGGTGCGCCGTACATCTCCCCGCACAACATCAGCCCGTCAATGTCCCTGCCGCTGACCCGCACTGTCCCGGCGTCGGACCGCCGGGGAAGTGGGGCCGCTGCAGTGGCTGGGGTGATGGTCTGGTGCATGACTGGTCCGCCTCTCTCCCCCGTGCGGCCAGTGTGCGGAACCATTCCCGATGGCCTTCTTGACGGAATCCTTGACTGCCTGGTCACCGGGGACGTGCACGTGGCTGTTCCCGACCTCAGCCTGGGGCCCCTTGGGTGGGGGTGGGGGTGAGGTCGGGAACAGCGGAAGCGGCGGCCCTGTGGGCAAACCCGCAGTTGGTCCGGGGTCTGGACCTGTGCCGCACTGTGGCCGCACGCGGGTCAGTCTGGTGTGCGGGGTGCGGCTGGCCGCAGGGCACCTTCGGGATTGGTCGCGCACCCGGGGAGCGCGCATTGCTAGGGACCCTGCGCGGGGGTGACGCGACGGCTTCGCTGCTAGGGCTGTTTTTGGGCCTTCTGGATGAGGTCGGAGAGGTTGCTGGCTGATGCGTTGCCGATGATCCGGCCGGTGATGCGCTGGTTGCGGGAGATGATGAGCGTGCTGGGGAAGGCTGTGTCGGGGATGACCTGGCTGAATTCGAGCGCTATCTG
>Ga0182024_10019909_pt1 | contig 12310 bp, 5 predicted proteins | sample P32metaG_FD_120480 | JGI IMG/M metagenome (GOLD analysis project Ga0182024, IMG submission 120480) | Permafrost microbial communities from Stordalen Mire, Sweden - P3-2 metaG (Illumina Assembly) | ecosystem: Environmental > Terrestrial > Soil > Wetlands > Permafrost | place: Sweden: Stordalen...
ATCGGCCGCTACAAACTGCTCCAGCAGATCGGTGAGGGCGGCTTCGGCACCGTGTGGATGGCCGAGCAGACCGAACCTGTCTCCCGGCGGGTGGCCCTGAAGGTCATCAAGCTCGGCATGGACACCCGTGAAGTGATCGCGCGCTTCGAGGCCGAGCGTCAGGCGCTGGCGATGATGGATCACCCCAACATCGCCAAGGTGCTCGACGCCGGGGCCACCGATGCTGGCCGGCCGTACTTTGTCATGGAACTGGTGAAAGGGATCCCCATCACCCAGTACTGCGACGAGCGGCAACTGAGCGTCAGGGAACGACTGGCGCTGTTTGGCGATGTTTGCTCGGCAATCAACCACGCCCACCAGAAGGGGGTCATCCACCGGGATATCAAGCCGTCGAATGTCATGGTCACCCTCCATGGTGACAAAGCGGTGGTGAAGGTCATCGACTTCGGCGTAGCCAAGGCCACGCAGGGCAAGCTCACCGACAAGACGCTGTTCACTCGCTTCGAGCAGTTCATCGGCACGCCGGTCTACATGAGCCCCGAGCAGGCGAGCTTGAGCGGCCTGGATATCGACACCCGCAGCGACATCTATGCCCTGGGCATCCTCCTGTACGAACTACTGACCGGAAAGCCGCCGTTCGATTCCAAGTCCCTGGCCGCCGCCGGCTATGAGGAGATGCGTCGGATCATCCGCGAGGTTGAGCCGCCACGGCCTTCCATGCGGCTCAGTACCATCGCCGGCGAGGAACGCACACAGGTCGCCAAGGCGCGGCACCTGACGCCAGAAAAACTCAGCCGGCTGGTGGAGGCGGACCTGGACTGGATCGTGATGAAGGCGATCGACAAAGACCGCTCGCGGCGCTACGAGACGGCCGACGGGCTGGCAGTGGACATCCAGCGATTCCTGTCCGATGAGCCGGTGAGCGCTATGCCGCCCAGCGCAGGGTATCAGCTTCGCAAGTTCGCCCGGCGGAACAAGACAGCGCTGCGCGTGGCGGCGGGGATCGCGGCGGTGTTGGTCATGGCAACGGCGGTCAGCTCCTGGCAGGCAGTGCGGGCGACCCGGGCCGAAAAGAAGACCGCCGAAACCCTTGCTCAGGTAGCCGCCGAGCGTGACGCCAAGGAAGTGGCGCGCAGGGATGCCGAGTCGATCTCTACGTTTCTCTCAGAGGTTTTTCAAAGTCCGGACCCAACTCGGGACGGGCGGACCATTACGGTGGTCGAGCTGCTGGACAAGGCGGCAAAGAAGCTGGGAACCGACCTGGCCGACCAACCTGAACGCGAGACCAGGCTACAAGCCACGTTGGGCAGAACTTATGAGGCGCTAGGCCTGCCTCGCCAGGCCATACCGCTGCAGGAGCAAGTGCTGGAATTCTGCCGAAAAACGCTGGGCCCAGAGCACCCCGACACGTTGCGGGCGATGCACAACTTGGCGCTTTCCTATGCCGACGCCGGGCGCTTGGATGAGGCACGGAAGATGCAGGAGGAAGTGCTGTCACTCTGCCGAAAAGTACTAGGACCGGAGCACCTGGACACGCTGTGGGCGATGCACAACCTAGCGACTTTCTACTTCCACGCCGGCCACTACGACGAGGCACTCAAGCTGCAAGAGGAAGTGTTAACACTCCGCCGCAAGATGCTCGGCACGGAACATCCCGACACGTTGCGGGCGATGAGTAACCTGGCGAACTCCTACTTCGACGTCGGCCGCCGGGATGAGGCACTGAAGCTACGGGAAGAAGTATTGACGCTCAATCGCAAGGTGCTGGGTCCGGAACATCCCGGCACGGTCAGCGCGATGCATAACCTGGCGATTTCCTACTTCGACGTCGGCCGCCGGGATGAGGCCCTGACGATGCGGGAAGAAGTGCTGACGCTCAAGCGCAAGGTACTCCGCTCGGAGCACCCCGACACGCTCAGGGCAATGGCCGAGCTGGCGGCTTCCTACTTCGACGCCGGCCGCCGGGACGAGGCGCTAAAGCTGCGGGAAGAAGTGCTGATGCTTAGCCGCAAGGTGCTCGGCCCGGAACATCCCGACACGTTGCGGGCGATGAGTAACCTGGCGAACTCCTACTCCGGCGCCGGCCGCCGGGAAGAGGCGCTGAGGATGCGGGAGGAAGTGCTGACGCTGAGCCGAAAGGTACTAGGCTCCGAACACCGCGACACGCTCTTTGCGATGGATAACCTGGCGCTTTCCTACGCCGCTGCCGGCCGTCAGGACGAGGCGCTGAAGATGCGGGAGGAAATGCTGACGCTCAGCCGCAAGGTCCTAGGCCCGGAACATCCCGACACGCTACAGATGCTGGCAGAGACTACTGAAACTTATCTGGCGAAGGCTGCCGACCAAGCGTGGTTCGGCCAGGAGGAGTTTGGAGGGACTTGTGACAAGTTGCTTGAACTGGCGAAGGATACCAACCAGGCCGAGGTGGCGGATCGCGCGTCCAAAGCCTGTAGCCTGCGCCAATCCGATCCCCGGAGGCACGCAGCAGCGCTCGTGCTGGCCAGGCGTGCCGTGGACTTGGGTCAGGGGAAACCTTATCTGCCCTACTTCGAGATGGCTCTGGGCATGGCGGAATATCGCAGCGGCCATTACGTGGAGGCCGACGCGGCCCTGCAGACTGCCGAGAAGGAGGGAGAGGCGTACCGCTGCGTGCCCATCACCTCGGGATTTTATCGCGCAATGACCCTTTTCCAGCAAGGCAAGCGCGCTGAAGCCCGCGCCCTCTTGGACGCCACCGAAGCCGTGATGAAACCTTTCCCCGCCGACGAGAAGAACCCGCTGACCGGCAAAGGAGCAGGTGACCACGACGACTTGATTGTCTGGATGGCCTGCAAGGAGGCCCGGGTGCTGTTAAATGATCCCGGCGATGCAGGACCGGAGCGCGAACGGCAAAGCGAGGCCGAATCGGCTGCCGCTAAGCTGCGGGAGCGGATCGATCAACAGGTTGCGGCGGGCCACTTTCGCGAGGCAATCGACATCATCTCCGACCGACTCCAGCGAGAGTCAGACAAGCTCGCAAAGGCTCGATTATTCGCGCGTCGCGCCGGCCTTTATGGGCGGTGGCAAAGGTTCCGGGAGGCCGCAGACGATTACCAACGCGCGATCGAGCTGGCGCCAGACGATTATACGTATTGGCACAATGGTTTGGTTCCAATGTTATTGGGCGCCGGCGACGTCGAGGGCTATCGCACTTGGCGGAGTCGCGAACTCCAACGATTTGGAAACACCTCTGACCCTGCCACCGCACATCGAGTCGCCAAAGACGCTCTAATGGCGGAGCTGAACGATCACGAACCGGACGTAGCGGTGAGGCTGGCGAATCGAGCGGTGAATTACCCTGGCTTTGAATGGGCCGGGTGCCAGACAAAGGGGATGGCACAGTATCGCACCGGCCAATAGGGGGATGCCATTGCTTGGTTGGGCAAGAGCAAGCGGCTAATACCCGCGACGAACTCCAACTCCCGCTGCTGGAGCGCGATCGATCAGTTGTTCATCGCGATGGCGTACGAGCGGGAGGGTCACCATGAAGAGGCACGTGACGCATTGGGGAACGCCGCCCCCCTTTTGGCGAGCCTTCCCGGCGCCGACGCCGACCGCGGGGATAATCAAGCCTCCGACTGGATCGTTTGCCAGGTGGTTCTCCGGGAGGCGGAGACGCTGATCAACGCGAACGCGCCGACGACAAAGCCTGCCGCCTCGACCCAGCCGCTTAAATCAAAGTGATTCCACAGTCGATGATCCGCTGGAAATTCAGGCTTGTGGTTCAGCTGTGAGCGCTGTTCGACCTGGCGCATCCGGTCGATCCATCGCGCCTTGATAATCGAGCAGGAACGCGATCCCGGCGAGCGTTAATTCACCCAGCGTCGCCCAGACTCGCAACAAAACGCTGAGAAACGCCAGGAATCCGACGCGGACCGCCGGGTCGGCAAAGTGTTTTCGCACGGCGGGGGGCATCGCGGCATCCATCGCGGCGATGAAGACGATCTCGCGAACGCCCAATCCGCCGGGCGCCCAGAATGCGAGGAAGCCTGCACACCATGCCAGCGAGTATGCGCCGGCGACCACCCACCATTTGGTGAATTGGAGTTGCAGGGGAACGGAGACGATGAGCCAGATGGCCATGCTCTGCCAGATCAGGCCGAGGATGTTCCAGAGCAGCATTCCGAGGAGCACGCGGAAGCGCATAGGCCGGCCGAGCGTCGGCTTGCCGAGCCGCTTCATCACGGCGTTGGTGATTGGAAAGAATATGCGCGGATGCACAAGGCAGAGCAGCGCAGGCGAGAGAATTAGCGCGCCGATCAGCCAGCCCAGCGCCGCGCCGTGAAACGTCTTCCAGCCAAGCCACATCAGGCAGCCGATCGCCAGCAGGAGGTTGGCCAAAGTAAAGATCGAAAGTTCCAGGATCTGACTGGTTGAACAAACGCTGCCGGCGATTCCATAGGGCCGGCAGAGATAGATCCGACTGACGACCTGCCAGATCACGCCCGGCAGATATCGGCTCAATTCCGACGTCGACCAGATTCGTGTCGCGGCCGCGACCGGAATTCGTTGGCCGAGCACTAGAAGAATTCGCCGCCAGACGCTGGCGCGGAACGCGAAGAGAAAGAGGCTGAACATCAACGCCGCGACGAGCACACGAAGCGGGGACGTCATGCGAACCTGATCGCGCACGTCGGCCCAGCGCAGCACGATCGGCTTGGCGATCCAGGCAAATACTGCGAGCGTCAGCAGTAGCGCAACGCCGCGACGGAGCCAGCGCCATCGAGACTTCTGTGGTGGAGCTGTGTCCTGCCTGGCTGGGTAAGATTCTCCGACCGCGGAAGATTCCATCGCGGAGCGATTGTAGGGAAAGCAGCCGGTGCTGGCGAAGGTCCCGTATTGATCAGCAAATGCAAATTGATTGCATTTACGCCGAACCGTTTCGGGCAGGTGCGCGTAACAAGGTCGCAGAGAGTGGAAGTGTTTTCGTTCGTGTCGAATGACGTCCTTTTAGATGGGACCCCACGGGTCTCAAAATTTTGACGTTATTACTCGACCTAAGTTAAGCAGCTTGCCTGGCTTTCCGATCTGAATGATGAGAAGGCAAGGCCCGGAAGTTTTTTTGATTTCTGGGTTGAAATTGTGTTGTTCACACTTGCAATCTCCGTATAGTCCGCACGAGTCCACACGGTAAGTGGACATGGCTTTGGCAGTGAAACCAAGTCGTTGGGCTCCCACTTGAGTGGGACTGAACGTCAGGGATGGAAAGAGTGGGTTTGAAGGTTTGATCGATCCGGGGGCGGATCGAGCTGGCCTTCAAAGTTCTTTCCGAAATTGCTGCAAGCGGGATATCACGAGGTGGCGCACTGGACGTCCGTTCCAGATTCTGTGACCTCGTGAAGCCCGCACAAATTTGAGCATGTTGGCTGTTCCTGGAGCTGATTTGGCCGCGGATTCCGCGCTCATTGCTTCCTCCGAAACGACTGGCTGACAACTCGCTCCACAAAGCCCGCGGTTAATTCGTTTCACTTGGCTGTAGTTCGTCTGAGCGCTCGCTCTCAGTGCAGCCATCAGTTCAGGAGCACCGTGATGCCCAAGCGTCAAGCTAAAGGGACCAGCCTTGGTCTGCTTACAACTTCTGCCAAGCAGGCCACTCCGTCGATCCGCCGCTCATGCGTTGAGCCGCTGGAAGATCGGCTGATGTTGTCCCGTTCGTGGTTTGTGTCGCCGTCGGGAAACGACGCCGGCGCGGGCACGATTTCCTTTCCGTTCAGGACAATTCAACGTGCCGCGACCCTTGCCAACACCGGTGACGTGGTGGATATCGAAGGCGGCACCTATCGGGAAACCGTGACACCGGCTCATAGCGGGGTCACGTTCACCAACTACGCCGGCCAAGGCGTCACCGTCAGCGGGGCGGATGTCGTCGGCAGCTTCAAGGACTACAGCGGCGATATCTACGAAACCAACATTGGCTCGAATCTCGGCGAAGGCAACAACGAGGTTTTCGTCAACGGCCAGGAAATCAACGAAGCCCGATCCCCCAACACCAGCCTCGATCAATCGCATCAGACGTTCGACTACATTCAATCTTACTCCGGCGGAACGATTTACGATTCGGCCATTAACCAGGCAAACGGCTACTGGACCGGCGCCCAGATTCACATCACCCCCGGCAATGGCTGGGTCAGCTACAGCGGAATGATCACGAATTCGGGTCCCGGCTGGATCAAGGTCTCGCTGCCGAGCCTCAGTTCCTACGAAACTCCCGGCAAGGGCACGCCGTTCTATATCACCGGAACACTCAAGGCGTTGGATTCAGCCGGCGAGTACTACATCGGCAGCAATAGCGAGCTTTACGCCTGGATGCCGAACAGCGGCTCCCCGTCGTCACAGACCGTCGAAGTGAAGCGTCGGCTGTACGCGTTCAATCTGAGCAACGTCGCGAATACAACCGTTGAAGGAATCAATATCTTCGCCGCGTCGATTGAAACCGGCTGGAGCTCCAGCGGAACAGTGGTGAATCATATCAGCGCCAAATACATCACGCAGGTCGGCTGGATTTCCAACGGGTGGTCGGCGCCGGGCGTTGATGGCATCGAGTTGTATGGCAGCAATTCGATCCTCGAAAACAGCACGATCGCCTACAGCGCCGGCGACGGGGTTTACATCGGTGGGTCGAACGTGAAGGTAATCAACAACGTCATTCACGACGTTGACACTGCCGCGACGGATGCCGCCGGCATCCGCGACTACGGCTCATACGCGACGATTCAGTACAACACCATTTACAACGCCGGCCGCGATGGAATTAACTTCCAGGGCGCTCACCTGTCGATTCTGAACAACACGATTCATGACGTGATGCTGCAAACGACCGACGGCGGCGGCATCTACTGCGTGCAGATCAACGGGCAAGGCACCGTCATCGGCAACAACGTGATCTACAACGTCACCGCCGGCGGCTACGGTGCGGCGGGCATCTTCCTGGACAACAATTCCAGCAACATGATCGTGCAGGGCAATACCGTCTGGAACACCAACGCGGCCCTCAAGCTCAACTACACGAGCTACAACGAGCAGGTCTACAACAACAAGCTTCAGGGCACGCAGTATTCGGTCGCCCACAACAATGTATTCAGTTGGTCCGGCAGCCGGTTCTACGACAACGTTTATTACAACAAGAACGTGCAGTACGGCTCGGGCGTGACGCAATACAGCAACGCCTTCAGCTCGGGCTCACCCACCCCGCCCAGCATTCAGTCCCCGGGCAGCGTCGGCACGTTGTCGACCACGCCGGTCACCACAACCCCGGCCCCGGTTACGACGCCGCCGGCGACCACAACGACGACGGTCAGCGCCGGCAGCGCCATTGCGGCGCTGAGCCATAGCTCGTCGAGCAAAATCGGGTCATGCAATGGCGCGATCGCCGATACCGAAAACGGCGGCTATGCCGCGTACAGCAATATCAACTTTGGCACCGGCACTTATACTCAATTCCAGGCGAGCATCGCGGTGGGCGCCGGTTACGCCGGCCAGAAGATCTTGCTCCGCCTGGATGGGCCGAGCGGAACGGTGATCGGCACGCTCACCACTGTGAGCACCGGCACCTGGACCAACTACGTTGTGCAGTCGGCCGGTATCAGCAAAGTCACCGGAGTTCACACGCTCTATCTCGACTTCGTCGGAACGTCCGGAATTGCAAATGTCCAGTCGTTCAAGTTCGCTACCGGCACGGCGGCAACGCCCGCGCCGACAACGACCAGCAGCACCGTGGCGGCCCTCAGCTACAGCGCGTCAAGCAAGATCGGATCGTCCAACGGAGCGATCGCCGACACCGTCAACGGCAGCTACGCGGCTTACAGCAACATCAACTTTGGCACCGGCGGTTACACCAAGTTTGAAGCCGACATCTCGGTGGGCGCCGGATATCAGGGCCAGAAGATTGTGCTGCATCTGGACAGCCCGACCGGCGCGACGATCGGCACACTGACAACCGCCAGCACGGGCTCATGGACGAAGTACGTGCTTGAGACCGCCAACATCAGCAAAGTCACCGGCATTCACGCGCTTTACGTCGATTTTGTCGGAAGTTCCGGAATCGCGAACGTGCTGTCGTTCAAGTTCGCATAACCAATAGAAGCAACGCGGTGCAACCGGGCTGGGAGGATGAGGTTTTGAGCGAGCCTTGTCCTCTCGGCTCATTTTGTTGCGTCGATTCGCTTCACCACAAGCACTTCGACGCGGTGCAGCTTGTCTGAATAATTCACGCCCTCGATTCCCTGCGAAATGATCTCAAATTCCGAGCGAATCTCCGGCGTGCTTTCATCCCAAAGCTCGCGCGTAATCACCATCCAGGGCGTTGCCGGCTGAATCTTGCCGAGCGGTTGCATGGGATACAATGCTTCACGAATCGTGCCGCCCTGGCAAAACGCAAGGCTCGGCTCAAGATATCCGCGCATCTCAACCTCATGCGGATGCACCACGTCGTTGTCGATCAGGATCTTTGCTACTCGCGTCGAAACCCGCAGCGGTTCTTCTATTGGAAAATAGAGGCCGTAGAGCAGAGCCGACAAGGTCATCATGGACAGGCCCATCGAAATTAACCCAAGTCGCGGCCGACGAAGAATAAAGCTGCCGGCGATGAGCAAGCCGAACATGATTCCGGCGATCGCAATCGTGGATAGCGCAAACTTTGGATCGAACTTGAAAGCGCGGGCCAACCACCACCACGGGACGACTGCGCCAGCGATGATGATCAGCGCAACCAGCGCTGTCGCGGCGCGGAAAATCGGCGAGTGCAAATCGCCATACTCTCCATCGAGACATCGACAGATCGCGTCTGCCGTGAGAAATGCCAGCGCGGGAAACGCCGGCAGCATGTAGTGGGGAAGCTTGGTCTGCAAAATCTCGGCGAAGATCCAAGAGCCGAGCAACGTTGCTAACGCGTATCGAATTGCCGGATCCGATCGGCGCTTGAATGCGGAGATGATCGTCAACGGCAGCAGCACCGACCACGGCAGATACGTTCCCCAGATCACCAATAGATGCCACCCCGGAAACCCGCCGTGGCCTTCGGCGCCGGTTTCCAGATGCTTCAGCGCATCTTCGCGCGATGCTTCCAGAAACCGCGGCTCGCGATGATGCACTAACAACGCCCAGGGGCCAACCACGACCGCAATCACCGCAATGGCGATGAGAATTTGCGTCACCCATCGGCTCACCGCGCCGGGTTCTGTTGCTTCACAAGATTTCCGCTTGATGAATGTCAGCGCGATCAGAGCGACAACCGCCAGCGCAAGTACCCCAAGGATGAAGGGGCCTTTAATTAGTGCGCCTGCGCCGATCGCGATCCCTAATCCAATTGCTGCCAGCCAGGAGTGAAGATTTATCCAGATCAGATAGATGCAAATCTGCGCGCTCAGGATGCACAACAGCAACACCGCGTCCGTCAGGCAAACCTTTGCGGACCAGAAAACAACCAGCCCACTGCTGCACAGCACGAACACCGTCCAGAGCGCCCGCCGCGAGCCGGCGACTTTCCAAGCGGCCCAGCCCGTGAGAATCAACACCAGTGTCATCGCGATCGCCGACGGCAGCCGCGCCGCCCCGGCATTATCGCCCAGCACCTTCATGCAGGTGGCCTGGCACCAATAAATCGCCGGGCCCTTTGCCGCCCGGATGCCGTCATATAGCCGTGGGACGACCCAATCGCCACTCTGAAGCATCTGCCGCGAGCATTGGGCATAGCGCGGCTCATCGCGATCGAAAAGCTGCGTTCGCTGGTTGCCAATCAGATATACGCCCAGGGCGGCCAGGATCAGCAGCGTTAGTTTGATCGCGTCAGGAAGCATTGGGACGCGGCAGATTACCGGGAACCCGCGCGGCAGTTAAGTGCGCGGCAGCCTCGTCCGATTATTTAAGGTATCTCCCGCGTGCAAGGGATTCCCTGTACGCCGTGCCATGGTGTTCGCCACGCAAAATTGCGGAATGCAAGCAGATCTTCAAGCAATCCCTTCGCTTCCGACAGAACGCGGCCAGCGCCCGTTCGGTGACTTGATCGACCAGGTTCCCGACGCGATGTTTCTGTCGCAGCTTTCCGGCCGCCTGGTGGACGTCAATGTCGCCGCATGTCAGTTGCTCGGCCTGAGCCGCGATGCACTGCTGAAGATGTCGCTCAGCGATCGGGATATCGATTCGGAAGTTGAATCGCTGTGGCAGCAAGTCGTGCTGCTTGAGCCGTCACAACCGCTCGTCGCGCAGCGTCAGTACCTGCGCGACGATGGAACGACCGTGCCCGTCGAAGCACGCTTTTCGAGAATTGACAACGATTGCAGCGCGATGGTGCTTGCGATCGTTCGCGACCAATCCGCCGAGCTTGAATCATCGGCCAAGCTGCGGGAAAGCCAGGAACGATTTCGGAGCTGCTTCGAGCATGCATCGATTGGCGTTGCCCTCGTACGTCCCGACGGCCGATGGCTCGCGGTGAATCCGTCTCTCTGCCGGATTCTTGGATACGATGAGCATGAATTGTTGAGCTGCGATTTCCAATCGATCACGCATCCCGATGACTTGGAAGGCGACATGAATCTTGTCCGGCAGGTACTCGCCGGAGCGATCGGCGAATATCATCTGGAGAAGCGCTACTTTCACAAGAGCGGCAAGCCGGTGTGGGCACTGCTCAACGTCTCCCTGGTTCGTGCCGAGAACGGCAAGCCGCTTTATTTCATCTCGCAGATTCAGGACATCACCTCGCACAAGCAGGCGCTTGAGGCGCTGCGAGCTAACGAAGAAGAATTTCGCGCGATCTTTGAACTATCCGGCGTCGGCAAGGCGCAGGTTGATCTTCGCACGGGTCGGCTCCTGCGAACCAATGCGCAATGGTCGCAGATTCTCGGCTACGACGCCGAGGAGCTATCCAAACTCACATTTGCCGACCTGACGCATCCCGATGAAAGTGCGGAGGCAATCGCCGCTTCACGCAAGCTTCGCGACGGACAAAGCACGCTGTGGTCGGCTGAGACACGCTGCCTGCGCAAGGACGGCAAATCCATCTGGACCTTGCTGAACGTTGTCTCGCTGCATAATCCAACCGGCCCGGCGACCCACGCGGTTGCGACGATCCAGGATATCACCGAGCGCAAGATGGATCAGCGCTTCGAGAGCGATCGCAGCGCGATCCTGGAGATGGTGACGCAGGATTCGCCGCTGAAATATATTCTCGATGTGGTTGCGCAGGCGGTTGAAACGCAGCTCCAGGCGCCGGCCGCCGTATTCGTGGCTCAGGACGGCGTGCTGAATGTGCAGGGGCCGAGTCTTCCACGACACTGGATGGAATCGCTGCAGAGCGGCGCTTTCTCCATCGCACCGGCGCTGGCGGCATCCGCCTGGGCAAAACTGCCTCGCATCGGCATCACTTCGGTTCCCGCTGATCCGGTATGGAATTTGCTTCGCGCCGCGGGTAGACAAGCCGGGTTTGAAAACTGTTGGACCGTCGTCATCAACTCGGAAGAAACCGCGTCGGCCACAGGCCTCATATCAGTATTCATTGGCCCGGAACGCGAGCCGACCGAACGCGATCGGCAGATTCTCCATCGCAGCGCCGAACTGGCGTCGATCTGCGTTCGCCATCACACGACCACGCGACAACTGGCCCATCTTGTCCGCCACGATCTTCTCACGGGCTTGCCCAATCGCGTGCTGTTCCAGGATCGATTGCAGCAGGCGCTGACCATCGCGCAGCGATCCGGAAAACACGTCGGGCTGCTCGCGATCGACGTCGATTGCTTCAAGCAGATCAACGACACGTACGGCCACGACGTCGGCGATTCGGCGTTGCAGCAGTTCGCCGCGCGAGTTCGCAAGCAACTCCGCCAGACAGATACGATCGCCCGCATCGGCGGCGATGAGTTCATCGCGGTGTTGCCAGAGCTTTCCGATGCAAACGGCGCGGCAACGGTGGCGCGCAAAATCGTCGAGTGTCTGGCCGAGCCGTTCCTGCTGGCTGGAAAGCCGGTATCCATCAGCGGAAGCGTCGGCGTCGCGCTCTATCCTGAAAACGCGGCGGACGCGCAGGAGTTGATGCGCGTCGCGGATAGTCAGCTGTATCGCACCAAGCGCGCCGGCCGCAACGGATTCTCGGTGGCCGGTGTTGGCGGCGAATGAAAACACCGCGGCCCAGATCGCTCTAAGCCGCGGCGATTTTTTACTTCGCTTGCGGCTGCGAAGTGATTTACTTCACTAAGCCGTCTTTCTTTGCCATCGCGAGCATCAGGTCAATGACGCGATTGGAATAACCCCATTCATTGTCGTACCAGGCGACGACCTTGAA
>Ga0182024_10019910_pt1 | contig 12309 bp, 4 predicted proteins | sample P32metaG_FD_120480 | JGI IMG/M metagenome (GOLD analysis project Ga0182024, IMG submission 120480) | Permafrost microbial communities from Stordalen Mire, Sweden - P3-2 metaG (Illumina Assembly) | ecosystem: Environmental > Terrestrial > Soil > Wetlands > Permafrost | place: Sweden: Stordalen...
GCGGGTGAGCCAGCCGATGCGCGATTTCCTGCTGCAGGCCCTGGCGCTGGTGGCGCTGGGGACCGTGGCCGACGTGGTGCCGCTGATCGACGAAAACCGGGTACTCGTCCGGCACGGGCTGGAAAGCCTGAAGCGGCAACCGCCGCCGGGATTGGCGGCGCTGATGACCGTTGCCGGACTGAACGATAAGCCCCGGCTGTCGAGCGAAGACATCGCCTTTTCGCTTGCGCCGCGGTTGAATGCCGCCGGTCGTCTGGGCCAGGCGACGTTGGGCGTTGAACTGTTGACGACCGGCTCGGCCGATCGCGGCAAGGCGCTGGCCGAATACCTGCACGAGTTGAACGGCAGTCGTGAAAGCCTGGAGCGGAGCGTTTACCTGGCCGCACGGAAGCAGGTGGATCAAGAGTGCGACCTGGCGGGAGATGCCGCGTTGGTGCTGGCCGGCCGCGGCTGGCATCCCGGTGTGATTGGCATCGTCGCCGGCCGACTGGCTGAAAAGTTTCATCGGCCGGTCATTTTAATCGCGTTGGACGAAATGGGAATCAAGCCTGGGGTCGGCTCGGCCCGCAGCGTATCCGGTTTCAATCTACACGCGGCGTTGGCGACGTGTGCCGACGATTTGCTGAGCCACGGCGGCCACGCGATGGCGGCGGGGCTGAAGATCGATCCCGACCGCGTGACGGCCTTCCGCGCAAGCTTTTGTGAACATACCGCCACGGCGCTTGCCGCGGTCGAGCGGACCGACGAACTGCGCATCGACGCCGAAGTGCCGTTCAGCGGTTTGTCGCTCGAAGCCCTGACGCAGTTGGAACACCTGGCGCCGTTCGGCCAGGGGAATCCGCGCCCGATGTTGTGTACCAGCGGCGTGACGCTGGTCGAACCGCCGCGGCGGATCGGAGCCGGGCAGCGACATTTGTCCTTGAGACTTGCGCAACACGGCATGACTTTGCGGGGGGTGGCGTTTGGTGCCGCCGATTGGGACACTCAATTAAGCGAGGCGTCGGGTCCGATCTCTGTGGCCTTTCGACCGGTCATCAACGATTTTCGTGGACGCCGCACCGTCGAGTTACAGCTTTGTGATTGGCGGCCCGACGTCCATCCGGCCTCGACTTCACCGGCGGAATCCCGCCCGTTGACGGTTGGCTAGACGCGTATTGAAAAATTGGGACAGGCGCCTCACAGCGTGCGTATGATTTGGAAAACCGACTGGCCAGTTCGGAGCCAGTCCCATTTTTCAATGGTCGGCTAGGGGCATGGCCCGCCGGGACCACCGGTTTGATTGTGGGAAGCGTGCGTCATGTTCGCTCCTCTGTGGTACGCCAGAAAGCGACACGAAATGGTCGAGGACCAACTCGTGCGTCGCGGAATTGTCGATGTCCGCGTGCTGGCGGCAATGGAACGCATCCCGCGCGAGATCTTTCTGCCCCACGACGTGCGGCGCGAGGCCTATCGCGACCGGGCCGTGGCGATCGATTGCGGGCAAACGATCAGCCAGCCTTACATCGTCGCCCTGATGACCGAGGCGCTCGAGCTGTCGGGTCACGAAAAAGTGCTCGAAGTCGGCACGGGCAGCGGTTATCAAACGGCGGTTCTGTCGCAACTGGCCGATCATGTCGTCAGCATCGAGCGGCATCCTGAGCTGGCCGAATCGGCCGCCGAGCGATTGCAGCGACTCGGCTTCAAGAACGTGCAGTTTCGCGTCGGGGACGGAACGCTCGGATCTCCGGCCGATGCGCCGTTCGATCGGATCATCGTCACCGCGGCGGCTGGAGTTTTGCCGCCGGCGCTGTTGGCACAACTGGTCGAAGGAGGCCGCCTGGTGATTCCCGTCGGCAACGACCAGTCGCAATCGCTCGAGGTGGTGCAAAAATTGCCCGGGCAGCCGAAGGTCAGCCACCTTACCGGCTGCCGGTTTGTCCCGCTGGTCGGTTTTTGCGCGCCCGACAGGCAACCATCGCGAGACGATGTTGCCGGCCCTGAGCCCGAGCCCCCGGCGTTCTGAAAGCGAGCGATAGCACAGAATTGATCGCTAACGGACGGCTGGCTCCGCCGGCATGGCCGCCGACACGGGCCTTGAGTTTGGCGTTTGTTGGATGTGCTGCGCGATGAGCCATTCGCCGTCGGGCGAGCGAGTCAGCCGCCAGGCAAGGGCTGGAGGATTCAGGCTCCGGTCAGTCTGAGATTCGGCGGTCGCCGGGTCCTCGGTCGCGACAATCTGATTTGCGATCGCCGCGCCCATCAACAGGGCCAAGGGATCTCGAATCATCGCTGGCCACATTCCGCGATGGATCTGGATCGAAATATCGCAATCGTGCGGCAACGGAGGCATTTTAGTCGCCGCCGGAGAATTCATTGCATCGCGGCGAAGAAGGAGAACTTGTACGGCATCGCCAGTACAACTCAATCGGGTCCGCGTCGCGCGCTGGATGAAACCGGCCACTGGTAGATGGCGCGAAACGAGCCGTACCCAGGCGAGCGAATCGTCGACGCGCGCATCGAGCGACGACTCGATCTTCTTCGCGGCATGCTGGGCCGCAATGGCGTCGGCTTGGGGTCGTACTTCGGCGACCTTCTGTTCGGCAATTTGCCTGGCGATCCGGCCGATGACACCGGGCAGCTCGGTATCGACCTGGTGCAACTTCGAATGGGTTTCGGCCTGCGCGACGGTTGGAAGGTGGGTTAACTCTTGGGAGTTCCAAACGAACTCCTTGCGGGCCTCAAATTGGGTTTCGGCCGTATTTTGCAGAACGACCACGGTGTTGACGCCAGCGGTCCGCGAGCGGCATACGCCTTTGAAGACGAGCTCGAATCGGATCTCCTTGCTGCTCGGCATGAGCGATATCCCAATCACGCCGGAGAGGTGCGACTGACCATCGATTTTCGTGCCGAGGATCGTATCGTCGACCACGTCCTCGCTCTCGATCGCGCGTTGGAAATATTGTTCCACGAACTGGCGAGAAAACTGGGCACATACCAACCTTGCCGGCAGCGTCGATCGATCGGGAACCTGAAAGAGCTCAAACGCGTGCCGTCCCTCGATTAGCAACGCGAGCGGAAAAATCCGATAGCCGAGCGCGCCGAAGGAGAAATATTTGTCGGCGCCCGAGTTCCAACATTCCAACGCGAGGTTTTGGACCGGAGACTGTTTTTTGGTTTCCGACTCGCGCTTTGTTCTTGCGGATTCTCGGGCATCCTTAGCCCGCGGAGCAGTTTTTCCGCTGGCGGCGGCTAGCTTTTCGGCCGGTCCGACTTCGGCGTCTGCCGCCAAAACCCCTTGCCCGAAAAGCCCGACAACCACACAGCCCAGGCAGAAAATTCGCTTGAACATTTTCTTTTCCTCTTCTGAACAAGGGGGCAGCCTCTTGGATAGACTTGTCGAGCCCTCTCGATGACGAAGCACTACCGTATTCCAGCCGCCGGCACGATCTCCAACGATGTCGCAAGGACCGGTTTAACCGCTATGGGAAGAGGCGTTCGCCGCGCCTCTGTCGCAAGGTTCGATGGCGTCAATACGTGTCGGGCCATCAACCACTGACCGTCCCGCGAAGGGGCGAGCTGCCAGGCGGCGCGCGGGGCGCTGGAACCTGCGGTCGCCGGTGGCCTACTTGCTACGAAGCCGATTGGCGTGGGCGGGCTCTTCGAAGAAACGGCCGGGCGGTCGGCCGCACGAATTCGGGCCAAGATGCCGGCTCCGACCAGAAGAGTCAGCGGATCTCGGATGACGCTCCGCAACGTTTCGCGGTGGATTTGGATCGCCATGTCACAGCCCGCCGGAAGCGCCACGTTCGCTGTTCTGGTAGCGGGGGCCGCCGTGCCCCGGCGCCGCAACACGAGTTGCAAGGCGTCGGACGTCGAGCTGAGTTCGAGCCAGGCAGCCCGACGAATGACACTGGACGCGGGAACTTGATTCGACGCCAGCCGGACCCAGGCCAGCGAACGTTCGCAATGGGCGTCCAGGCCGCGGCGGATTCTGTCAGCGGAGTGCTGTGAAGAAATTGCATCGGCTTGGGCTCTCGATTCGGCCACCCGCTGCTCGGCAATTCCCGTGGCAATCCGACCGCGCAGCCCGGGCAGGGTCGAATTGATTTGCCGGGTCGTCGAATGGGTTTCGGCTGTGGCGGTGGCCGGCAGTGCGGTTAATCCTTGCGATCCCCAGACGAATTGTTTGCGGGCCTGGAACTGGGTGTCGGCCGTGTTTTGCAGAATCACGACATCATTCAAACCTTGGGTCCGCGACCGGCAGACGCCGGTAAAGATCAGATTGAAGCGGATTTCGTTCGGACTGGGCTCGAGCGCAAACCGAATGTTGCCCGAGACGTGCCCCGTGCCGTTGATCTTGGTGCCAAGGATGACGTCGTCGACGATTTCATCCCGTTCGATCGCCCGAGCGAAGTATTTTTCGGCGAGTCGACAGGAGAATTGAGCACGGGCCAATTCTTCCGGAAATTCTGTCGGCTCCGCCGTTCGAAAGAGCCCAATCCAATGCTCGGCTTGTAGAAGCATGAGGAGCGGAAAGCGGTAGCCGAGCGCATTGAGCGAGGAATGCTGGTCATTGCGACTTTGTTGCGCGACCGAGTGCGGCATGCGATCGTTTGTCCGCACGAGCGGGCCAGGAACGACTTTCCGGTGACGTCTTCGAACTGACTTGGCTGACTTTTTGTGCTCGGATCGATTGAAATCGAGAGCATTGCGCACTGCGTCGCCGGAGCGTGCGAGTGCTTCGCGATCTCGATCGGCTGATGTTTCGTGAGCGGTTCCTGGTCTGCCGGCGCGACCTGGACGCAGATCAAACTCGCCGCCTGCGAAGACGGTCTGCGTGACGACCAACACAATGGCGCAGCAAACGGCGCGAAATTGTGGAACCATTTATCTAGCCTCTTGCCGAAAAAAGATCGCAGGTTTCCGGTTTTTGAAACGCAAGTGCCATACCGAAGCGGTACAATCACGGTTCGACGCCAAAGCGACGCCTCCGATCGAGCACGACCTGCCCGATGGAAGCGGAACAAACCCGCTCGACTGCCCTGCGCGACAGGCGTTTGCCCCCGAGACGGCGAATTCCGCTCTTAAATCGGGCATCAATCCAACGGTTTCGGCCGGTTGTCGGCGGCAGAAGGCCGGCGGCAGCGATTTTGGCGCTTGAGTGTTCTAGTTTTGGTAGTTTGCGGCTGGTCGTTTGTAGTGCGCGCTGAGCGCACAGCGATCCTGCGGTGCAATCGATAAACAGCCCAAAACCCTTAATTCGCCGGGCGGAAATGGTTTGGACCGGGTCTGCGCAAAGCCGAAGACGATGGTGGCACGCCACTTGCATATTAATACGGCATTTCAGTGGCGATATGCGGTTTGGGAAGAACCTTTGAAAGCTAGCGGATAGGGAAGTTCCATGAATCTGCCCTCTGCCGAACACGCGGCTGCGACGCAGTCGGAATCCGCATTGCGAGTCGCGGTGGCCGACGATGATCGGTCGATGCGCGAGTTGCTCGAGCACATGCTGCGCAAACAAGGTCATGAGGTGGTGGCGGTGGCCGACACCGGCAAGCAACTGATCAAATTGTGTGCTTCCGCCAAGCCGGACGTCATTATCACCGACAACCTGATGCCGGATCTGGACGGCGCGGATGCCGCCGCGATTATTTACGCTCAGCGGCCCACCCCGATCATTCTGCTCTCGGGATACTGCGATCGAAATCTGGTTCTCGATGCCGAACAAAAGCATGTGCTGATTTATCTGGTCAAACCGATTAGCGACGCGAATCTGCGTGCCGCACTTGCCCGCTGCCGCGCACTGGTAGCCACGCAGGCCGAGGCGGACGAACTGGCAGACGATTCGCCCGCCGAGCAAGTTCTCACCCCGCCGTCAGAGGAGACTCCGGTCCGCAGCCCGAGCACTTCTCCTTACCCACAAGCCATTCGGCCGGCGCAGTACACCAAACGTCAAACGTGAATCGCTCGACCGGCTGAATCGTTCGATACAGAAATTGAGAATCGAGCGGCGACAGCAGGCAAGCTGCTTGATACGGATGTGCGGTCTCGGGTTGCAGCACCGGGTAAGGGATCGTGGACTTGCGTTTCGCTACGCCAATCGAGCCGAGGGGGGCAGGCGGTTATAATTTGAGGCGAAGACCGCGGGCAGGCGGTGCGGCACGGATGGCGCAAGTGCGTGGAACGGATCGCGGGCAGACGCGGTTTCGCGCACCTATTTAGAAACGAGACAAGCGTGACGGAAATTCTCAAGCCGGTTCGTACCTTCAGTGCACGTTTCCGCTCGCGATGGCCCACGAGGGATCACCGGGCGAGCCAAAACGTCGAACCGCCGCTGCGGTCGGAGTTGTTCAGCGTCGACCAGCTTCGGCAGCACGCGATGGAACTGGCCGCCAGGCACCAGGTGAGTGCTCGCCCGGGCCCGGACCGTCTGCTGCCGAGACTCGCCGAGAACGAGGAGGTGTTGCTCTCGGCCTATCACCTGGTCACCGAGGCGGTGCAATCGAACCGCGGACTGCAGCCGGCCGGCGAGTGGCTGCTCGATAATTTCTACCTGGTGGAAGAGCAGATCCGGACGGCACGGCGTCACTTGCCCCGGATGTATAGCAAGCAGCTTCCGCGACTGACGAGCGGTTCGGCGGCTGGTTATCCGCGCGTGTATGACATTGCGCTGGAACTGATCTCGCACGTCGACGGCCGCATCGATGCCGAGGGTTTGCGGAGCTTTGTGGCGGCGTATCAGACGATCATGCCGCTCAAGCTGGGCGAACTGTGGGCGATTCCGATCATGCTGCGGCTGGCGCTGATCGAGAATCTGCGGCGCGTGGCCGCCCACATGGCGAGCGATCGGGTCGACCGCGACCTGGCCGATTCCTGGGCGGACCGCATGCTGGAGATGGCGGAGAGCGACTCTCAAAGTCTGATCCTGGTTACGGCCGACATGGCTCGGAGCAAACCGCCCATGTCGAGCGCGTTCGTCGCCGAGCTGCAGCGGCGGTTGCACGGACACGGTCCGGCGCTGACGTATCCGCTGACCTGGATCGCACAAGGACTGGCGGAAGAGAGTTCGTCGATCGAACAATTGATTCATACTGAGAATCAGCAGCAAGCCGCCGACCAGGTCTCGATCGGCAACAGCATCGGCAGCCTGCGGTTTCTCGATTCGATGGATTGGCGTGATTTCGTCGAAGATCTGAGCGTCGTGGAACAGACGCTGCGGACCGATCCGGCCGGCATCTACGTGAAGACGGATTTTGCCACGCGCGATGCCTGCCGGCACGTGGTCGAGCGCACCGCCAAACACAGTCTGTTGAGCGAGCGCGACGTCGCCCGAGCGGCAATCGAGTTGGCACGCGCGAGCGCTGCCTCGGCGGGTCCGCATCATCGCACGGCCCATGTCGGCTTTTATCTGGTCGACGATGGCGTGGCCGATCTCGAGCAACGGGCACGCGTCACCACATCGCCGCTCGAAAAAATCTGCAAGGTAGGACGCCGCTATCCTTTGGCATGCTACCTGGGGGCGATTCTTTTCGTCACGCTGCTGGGCGTGGGCGGGGCAGGCGCCTTGTTGGTGGCCAGCGGCGTCTCGGCCGCGCTGTTCGGGGTGACACTCGTTCTGGCGACGGTCGCTGCCAGCCAATTGGCCGTGGCGCTGGTGAACCAGATCGTTCCGCTGGTCGCGCGACCTCGCCCGTTGATGCGGATGGATTTTTCCAAAGGAATTGCGCCCGACGCTCGCACACTAGTGGCCGTGCCGACGCTGTTGGTCAGCCCCGAGGGGATTCACAACCTTGAGGAGTCGCTGGAGGTTTGCTATCTGGCCAACCGAGACGAGCATCTGCACTTCGCTCTGTTGACCGATTTCCGCGACGGCTCGGCCGAGGTGATGCCCGGCGATACTGAACTTTTGGTCCTGGTTCGCCAAGGAATCGAATCACTGAATGAGAAATACAAAAGTGACCGCGGCGACATTTTCTTCCTGTTTCACCGCGGCCGGCGTTGGAATCCACAGGAGCAAGTGTGGATGGGCCACGAGCGGAAGCGGGGGAAACTTGGCGATCTGAATGCACTGCTGCGGGGCAAAGAGGGGGAAGAGCGATTCTCGTTGATCGTGGGCGAGACGGCCAATTTGCGACAAGTCAAATATGTCATCACGCTCGACACCGACACCCAACTGCCGCGCGACGCCGCGAGCCAATTGGTCGCCACGCTCGACCATCCGCTGAATCGGCCGGTGATCGACGCCGCGCTCGGGCGCGTCTCGGAGGGCTACGGCGTGCTGCAACCGCGCGTGGCAACCAGCCTGGTCAGTGCCAGCCGGTCGTGGCTGGTCAAAATCTTTGGCGGCGAACCGGGCATCGATCCTTATACGCGCGTCGTCTCGGATGTTTACCAGGACGTCTTTCGCGAAGGTTCGTTTATCGGCAAGGGAATTTACGATGTCGATGCCTTCGAGCAAACCCTGGAGGGCCGATTTCCCGACAATTTGATTCTCAGCCACGACCTGCTCGAAGGTTGTTACGTTCGCTCGGGACTGGTCAGCGATGTGATGTTGTTCGAGGACTATCCGAGTCGCTATCTGGCCGACGTCAGCCGGCGTCATCGTTGGATCCGCGGCGACTGGCAAATTGCGCACTGGATTCTGCCGCGCGTGCCGGCCCCAGGGGGCGGGACGGTCCGCAACCCGCTGTCGGCGCTTTCGCGCTGGAAGATTTTCGACAACCTTCGTCGCAGCCTGGTGCCGGGGGCACAACTGGCGCTGTTGCTGCTGGCCTGGATGGCGCTGGCCCCGGCGGGGCTATGGATGCTGCTGGCGATCGCGACGATCGCGATCCCGTTTCTTCTTTCGATGTTGATGGATCTTCGCAAGCCCGAGGATTTGCCGCTACGGCTCCATTGGCGCCCGGCCTTGCAGGCGGTGGGCCGGCACGCGATTCAATTGGTGCTGACGCTGGCGTTCTTGCCACACACGGCCCTGATGAGCCTGGACGCGGTGATCCGGACGTTGGTGCGGTTGTTGATCACCCATCGTCATTTGCTCGAGTGGAGAACGGCCAGCGATGCGGAGTTGCATGGCCGGACCGGACTGTTGGGCTCGCTGCGCGCCGACTGGTATTCGCCCACCCTTGCCGCGCTGGCGACCGTTTCCCTGGCCGGCGTTCGGCCGCGGGAGTTGGAATTCGCCGGGCCGCTATTGGCTCTGTGGTTTGTGGCGCCGGCGATCGCCTGGTTTATCAGCCTGCCGATCGCGCGCCCCACGGTTCCGTTGGCGGCGGACGAATCGCTGTTCTTGCACCGGTTGGCGCGCCGCACGTGGCGTTTTTTCGAGACGTTCGTCGGACCGGAAGACAATTGGCTGCCCCCCGACAATTATCAAGAGCATCCGGTGGCGGTGATTGCGCATCGGACTTCGCCCACGAATATCGGCTTATCGCTGTTGGCCAATCTGGCCGCGTACGACTTCGGCTACGTCTCGGCCGGCAAACTCATTGCTCGGACGACGGCGACGTTTCGCACGCTGCAAAAGATGGAGCGCTATCAAGGCCACTTGTACAACTGGTACGACACGCGAACGTTGGCGCCGATTTTGCCCCGATATATTTCGACGGTCGACAGCGGCAATTTCGTGGGGCATCTGCTCGTGTTGCAAGCCGGATTGACCGAAGTGCTGGACGACAGGATCGTGTCCCCCGCGCACCTGGGCGGCCTGGCCGATACGATCGGAGTGCTGGCCGACGTGGCCGAAGCGCGACGCGTGGAGAAAAAGGATGGTCGAGCGGCGAGCTCGCCGGCGCTGGCCCGGTTGGAGCGTCTCGTCGACGAATTACGTGCTCCGCCCAGCACGCTGTCGGCTTTGGCCGAACTGCTGGGGCGGCTCACGGTCATCACGGCCGACCTGGCCCAGCAGTATCGGGTCAATCCGCACGAGGACCGTACGGCCTGGGCCGAGACGCTCGATGTCGAAGCCCATGAATGTTTGGAGGAATTGCACTACCTGGCCCCGTGGCTGACGGTTTTGGAGGGAGGGGAGGGGACAGCGACTTGCCCGAATCCAAAGTGCACCGATGACGTGCTCTGCGATTTGATGGCTCGGCTCGATACTCCGCCCACGCTACGTGGGGTGGCCCGGCTGCACATGGATCTGCTGCCCACGATCGATGAATTGTTGGCTCGGGGAGCCGCGGACGCGAAGGCCAGGCCGGCCTCCGGACAGTGGCTGGCCGCGCTGCGCGAAGCTTGTGTCGAGGGGAGCAATCGGGCGAGCAAGCGGATCGAGACGATTGAGAACCTGTTGCAGGAGTGCGCCGACTTTACCGCGATCGATTACGCGTTCCTCTACGATCGGCAACGGAACTTGCTGACGATCGGCTACAACGTCGACACGCGTGCTCGGGATCCAAGCTTTTACGATCTGCTGGCCTCCGAGGCGCGGCTGTGCAGCTTTATCGGCATCGCCCAGGGGGCACTGCCGCAGGACCACTGGTTTGCGCTGGGCCGGCTGCTCACCACGACCGACAACATGCCGGTGCTGTTGTCGTGGAGCGGGTCGATGTTCGAATACCTGATGCCGATGTTGGTGATGCCAACCTATGAAAACACGCTGCTCGATCAAACCTGCCGCACCGCGGTCGAGCGACAGATCGAGTATGGCCGGCAGCGTGCCGTCCCCTGGGGAATGTCCGAATCGGGCTATAACGTTACCGACGCGCATTTGAACTATCAGTATCGGGCGTTTGGCGTGCCGGGCCTGGGTTTCAAACGTGGGCTGGCCGAAGACCTGGTCGTGGCTCCCTACGCCAGCGCGCTGGCTTTGATGGTCGCGCCGCACGAGGCCTGCGCCAATTTGCGGCAGATGGCGGCCGATGGGTTTTTGGGCCCTTATGGATTCTTCGAGGCGATCGACTACACCCCCGCCCGGGTTCCCGTGGGGCAATCCTATGCCGTTGTGCGGTCGTTCATGGCGCATCATCAGGGGATGAGCCTGCTGGGGCTCGCGTACCGCCTGCTCGATCGGCCGATGCAGCGACGTTTCGAGGCCAATGCGATGATCCGGGCCAGCGATCTGCTCCTTCAGGAGCGAATTCCCAAGGCGGCCCCGTTCTATCCTCATTCGGCCGAGGTGTTGAGTTCCGGCCAGATCTCGAGCGACCACGAATCGATGATGCGGGTTTTCAACAGTCCGCAAACGGCGGCGCCGGAAGTTCATCTGCTGTCGAACGGGCGCTACCATGTGATGGTCAGCAACGCCGGTGGCGGCTACAGCCGCTGGAAGGATACGGCCGTGACGCGCTGGGACGAGGACGGCACGCGCGACAATCGCGGGCTGTTTTGCTACCTGCGCGACACGACGAGCGGCGACGTCTGGTCGCCGGCCTATCAACCGACGCTGCACAAAGCCGATGTTTACGAGGCGATTTTCACGCAGGCCCGGGCCGAATTCCATCGCCGCGACTTCGGCATCGACGTCCACACCGACATCGCCATCTCGCCGGAAGATGACATCGAGGTGCGTCGGCTGACGATCACCAACCGCTCGCGCGTCGCGCGGACGTTGGAACTGACCAGTTATGCCGAGGTCGTGCTGACGGCTCCGGCCGCCGATATCTCGCACCCGGCGTTCAGCAATCTGTTTGTTCAGACCGAGATCATTCCGGCCCGGCAGTCGATCCTGGCAACGCGCCGGCCACGATCGTCCAGCGATCAAATGCCGTGGATGATGCATCTGATGGCGACCCATGCCACGACCAGCGAAGCGACGTCGTATGAGACCGATCGGTCGAAGTTTCTGGGCCGGACTGGCGACGTCTCCCAGCCCCTGGCCATCGGGCCAGGGGGGCCGCTGTCGGGCAGTCAAGGCTCGGTGCTCGATCCGATCGTGGCGATCCGGTCGACGGTGGTGATCGATCCGGACGAAAGCATCATCGTCGACATCGTGACCGGCATCGCCACCTCGCGCGACGCGGCACTTGGCCTGGCGGAAAAATATCACGATCGGAACCTGGCCGATCGTGTGTTCGACCTGGCCTTCACACACGGCCAGGTGATGCTGCAACATCTGAATATCAGCGAGCCCGACGCGCAGCTCTATGGCCGGCTGGCGAGCGCCATTATCTATTCACAGACCGCCCGGCGAGCCCCGGCCAGCCTGCTGTTCAAGAATCGGCGGGGGCAGTCGGGGCTGTGGGGCTATGGAATTTCCGGCGACTTGCCGATCGTGCTGTTGCGGATCAGCGAAGTGGCCCGGATGGATCTCGTCAGGCAACTCGTTCGCGCTCATGGATATTGGCGCTCGAAGGGATTGGCCGTCGACCTGGTCATTTGGAACGAAGA
>Ga0182024_10019911_pt1 | contig 12309 bp, 6 predicted proteins | sample P32metaG_FD_120480 | JGI IMG/M metagenome (GOLD analysis project Ga0182024, IMG submission 120480) | Permafrost microbial communities from Stordalen Mire, Sweden - P3-2 metaG (Illumina Assembly) | ecosystem: Environmental > Terrestrial > Soil > Wetlands > Permafrost | place: Sweden: Stordalen...
AGGCATAACGCTTGAGCCCCTGCAGCAGAGCGGAAAGGCCGGTGCCACCCCCGATGGCGACCACGCGAAGCGGCGGCGCGGCCACTACCAGCTCTTCTTCTCGGGATAGAGCAGCGCCTCGAACGGCGGCTGATGCGCCAGGTGCGCGAAATCCGGGTCCTGGCGAGCGTGGAGCCGGTTCCGCGGCTCGATTTCGATGGCGCGCTTGAGGTGCTCGTGCGCGCCGGTGAGATCGCCATTGAGGGCCTGCGCCGCCGCCACCGCGTACTGAATATGGTCGGCCTCGGGCGCCAGACTGAGAGCCTTTTCCAGATGCGTGCGCGCTTCCGCGACCCTGCGCGAGTTGAGCAGCGCGATGCCGTAGGTGTAGTAGTCGTCGGCCGATCGCAGACTGACCGCGGCCTGTTCCAGGCGCCGGTCGCACATGGCAATATGCAGCCGCGACCGCTGCGCCACATCCCGCTCCGGGCCCTGCGCCGCCTGCTCAAACAATACGCGCGCCTGTTTCATATTCCGCGTATGAAATAGCTTCATGGCGGCTTCGAAACTGTTCAGTTGCTTTTGTCCGTTCAAGGGTGGCGCTGCTACGACGCGAACCGGTTCGGAGGATTTCACGGATACAGCGGCCTGTGGATTCGTCATACGCCTATCGGTGGACTTTCTGGCGGTGCTTTTCTTCTTCTCGGGCATTTGACTGGCGCCGCTCAAGCACAAGCGGCGATTAGCGTTTTATACCAGAGTGCAGGATACGGGTGCAAGCGGCCTGTGGGGCAGGGCTGTCAGGGGTACCCTCTGGGTCCGGCGGATTGGCGATCCGCCTGCCGGCTTTGACGGGCGCCTGCCATAAGGCAAACGCGGGCTTTTTTTGAGTGTCTCGGTTGTCAACCCGGTTGTCAAACCCCAGGGTTAACGACCGGGAAAGTTTCTCGCCCGCGGGAAGAGCTTTCTACGGTTGGCCGGCGGCATTTATAATGCTTGGGCAAGTGGAATGATTCCGGCCGGCGGATTCACAATCCGCCGGACCCAGAGGGTACCCCTGACAATCTGCCCCACTCTTAATGAATGTAAGTAATGCCCACCAGCGGAACTATGTCGTTCAGCAGGCTGCCGAACTTCATCCCAGGCGCCGGGGTAATGAGCTGGGTCGGAAACGCCGTGAGGAAATCGCGGATTTCCGCCCGCAGAAAAATTCTCGGCGCCAACTGATACGTCAGGCCGCCGCCCACGCTCACCATCGGCTTGACGTCCTGCGCCTTGGTGAAGTAACCGAATTGGCTCAGCGGCTGATATGCCTGCGGAGCGCCGGTTCCCTCAAACACCTTCGCGCCGCCGCCTAAGGAAGCGAAGAACTGCGTGCGCGATTCTTTCCGGTTGGTGTGATACAGAATATCGAAATGTACGGCATGCGCCCCGCCGGTGAATGTCGCCGTTTGGCCGCCGCTCGAAAGGCGAAGGTCGCTCTGCAAATACTCATAGCGAACTTCACCGGTCCAGTGCGGGTAAAGATTCTCTCCAAAAAACGCGCCGAAGGCGGCGCCGGGCGCGAAGCCCGCGGTAGCTTTACCGGCGGGTCCGCTGACCGGAACATCGCTTAGAAGGCTGCCGCCGCCCACTGCGCCGAACTCCCATTGCTGGGCGGAAGCGGCGGTGGCCGCGGCAAGAATCACAACTGAAAATATCAAGCTTCTCATGGAAAAATAGCTCCTAATTAATAACTCTTACGTTCAATGTAGTAGCCCCGCCGCCCTGATTGATGGTCAGGGGAACGCTCACTCCCGGCGAGACTCCTGTGGGCACGGTCGCGTTGATCTGATACACGCCTACTTCGTCGGGCGAAAGACCCGCATAACTTACGGTCAGCGCTACGCCGCCCAGTGTAACTATCGGCACGGCGTTTGCCGACGCCAGCGGGCTCTGGGGCGAGGGCAGGCCTGCCACTACCGCGGGCGAGGTCTGACCCATTCCAGTTAGAAAGATCACAATGGTATCGTTGGGATTGATCGGGTTAGTCGCGGTCACTAACTGGTTGTTATTCATGCGCACAATGGCTGCCAGCCCGGTATCCGGTCCCGCCGCCGCGCTCATGAAGACGCTGGGCGCCGTCGATTGCACGGTAAAGTAAAAGTTATTGCTGATGCCGCCCGGCGTGTGTACGGTCATCGTAGAGCTGCCGCTTACGTTGAAAGGCAGCTGCGCGTTGATCTGCTGACTGGAGACAAACAACAGCGGAACCGGCGAGCCGTTCACGCTCAGGCAGGAATCGGCCAGCGCGGTCGGCAGTGGAATCTGGCTGGTGGCCATGTTCACCGGGCTCATTTGCTGTCCGTAAACGCTGATCAAGCCTAAGGGCGCAACCGGAGAGGTTCCGTTCGCCGCATTGACAACACTTGAGATCTGCGGCGGCGCTACCGCGGTGTCGTAGCTGGCTGCTAACACGGTAAAGCCGGATGCAGACAGCACAACCACCGTTCCCGCCGAAGGCAGCGGAGCCACGGTGCGGGTAAAACTGGTCTGTGCGTAAGTGCTGGTGCTGCCGCTCGTGCCGGTTCCAGTAGTGGTTCCGGAAGTCGTCCCGGTCCCAGTGCCGGTCGAGCTAGTCGTAGCCGCCCCTGCCGTGGGCAACAGCGGAGCTTCCACCATGGCTACCGGTTTCACCGAGCCGCTCTGCAGCGAGCTCATCTGTTGGATGATGCCTACCCCGGTTGTGTTAGCCGCCGATGCCATATAGCCGCCGGCGCCGGTGAAGGCGAAACCCGACGACGCGGCGCTGGTGGAACCCATTGTGCCCGACGGCACTAAGGACGCGTTGAAGATGGTGCTGCCAACGACATATGAGTTAAAACTGGAGGCCGCGAAAGCCCCTGAGAGCGCCGTTAGATCCTTCCGCGATGCCACGAACGTATCCGCCGCGGCGGAATACAGCATCACGTTGCCATCCGGCGACGCCAGCAGAATCGCGCTCCCGTTCGGCGAGGGCGTCAGCACCGCGGTGGGGGATACGGAATTTTGGTAAATGCCAAGCGAGCAGAGCGCCGTTGCGGTCTGGGCCGCGATGTTGACGGTATCCACGATGCCGGTCCCGCCACCCGTGACGCAGGCGGGCGGAGTCCCTTCGTTGCGCGCCAACACCAGCGTCGATGCGTTCGACTGCGCGATGGAGCGTGCGTAGTGGCCGCCCGGCAGCACGATCGGCGAGCTGGCTGCCTCCGCCAGCGCGTTTAAGTCGTACACTCTCACCAACTGCGAATCGTCGTGCCCCACCAGTAAGTAGTTCGTATCGGCCGAGAAAGACATCATGGTCGGCGAAGTGGACGTGCGCAGGGTTGCGAGCAGGCTATTCGAGCTGCCGTCGAACACCAGAAGCTGGTTCATGTCATGCCGCAGCACGTAGAAACGGTTGCGGGCGGCGTCGGGCAGAATATCGCCGAGCACGCCGGGTTGGTCGACCACCGTACCGCGCTGGCTCGGGTCCGGATTGTTCAACAGCAAACGTACGGACTTCGGCTGATTCACCGCGCTGCCCGAAGAGATTTGCAGCGTCACCGCGGTGGTGCCGCTGGAGGCTGGAAACGCGGCCGGGTTTACGCTGACTTGCACGGTGGCGGGCGTGGTTCCGGACGCCGGGGAAATACTTACGCCGGCCTGGCTCGCAGTGACGGTGAAATCGGTGTTCCCGCCGCCTGGGTCGGTAATAGTGAGCGATTGCGTCACGTTGCTTTGGTTGCAGAAGTTGGTCGCTATCAGGATGTCTTCCTGCGCCGCGGCCACGCGGTGATACTGATTGAGATTTCCAACCGGCAGCGTCATCACGCCGCTCTCGGAAATGGCATATATGACCGTTCCCGCCGAATTCAGAATCGCCCGGCCCACCATGTCCTCCGGGATGTTGATGCGGGAGTGTACGGTTAAGTTATCCGAATCCATAATGAGAAGCGCCGGCGCCTGGGCGGAGGACGCTCCGGTGGGCCTGGAGGGGAAAGCGCTCGGGCCGGTAGATTGGTTCGAATCGGGAAACTGACCGTATATGATGCCGTTGGTCGAATCGATGGCGCTCCCGGTAATATTAGTCGACGCGAGCACGGCGGGATAGCGCCCTTGTATGAAGCCCCAGGGATTGAGCGAGTTGATGCCGAGCAGGCTATAGCCGATCATCGCGGACGTGCCGTCGTTTGAGACGCTCACGCGCGGCAGCAGCGCCGGGGTAGACACATAGATGGTGGCGTAGATGCGGCCGGTGCGTCCGTCGAAGCGGTAGATCATTTGGTTACCCGTACCTGCCCCGGCGATGCCCCATACCGTGTAGCCGTCGCCCGATGTGGTCAGCGCGGTTTGCAGAATCTGGCCGGGGAACGTGGCTTGAACCACCGGAAGAGTGTTCGCGAGATTGGCGAATGTCGTCACCACCCCCGTCTGGCCGGAAACCGGATCGAACGAGAGAATGCTGGTGGTAGTAATGACCAGAGCCACGCCGGAGCCCAGGAAAGCCACGCCCAGCGGCGGATCGCCGGTTTCGAAAGTCTGTACCGAGTTATCGGCCAGGTGGATCAGCGTGATCGCGTTGACCCCCTGCGGCGTAATGGCGCCGTTGCTATAGTTGGCGACCAGCAGAAACTGCCCGTCCTTTGAGATGGCGAGCGCGCCTGGATGAAGCGCCCCGACGTTAAAGGAGCTGTGAATCGTGCCGTCCGTGGTGGACATCACGTCGATTATGCCGGCCCCGAGGTTGGCTATATAGAGGAGGCCGCGCGATTCGTCAAGCGCGATGTCGGAGGCCGAACCGCCGATGGCCGTCACGCTGCCAAACACCTGGGCTGACGCCGGCGCGGGCAAGCACACTCCGGAAGCCAACGCGAATACAAGGGATGTCAATAAATAGTTGTAGCGCATATTTGCCGTCTTCGAATACTTTCAATTACACGGCATCGCCCGGCCTCCATTCAATGATGGATATAGGTAACACTATCTGAATTACCAAAGTTAGTCGTGTAATTCGAGCCGATTCTACGTATACTTCGCTTTGTTGGTATTGCAAAATGCAAAAATTCTCTCTATTAGCACGTTTCGCCCTGGCAGCGGCATTTGTCTCCGCGGCCTCGGCGCAGAACTCCATAACATTGATCGGCACAACGCCTAACGGCGCAGTATATAACGTGGATGGGCAGAACTATACGCAGCCCACCAGCGCGTTGTGGCCGTCTGGCAGCAAGCACACGCTCTCAGTGACCGAAACTCAGACCAATCTGATTGTCGGCGAGCAATTGGTCTTCCAGAATTGGAAATGGGATCAAGGAGTATTTCCGGGCAACACCATCACGGTTACGTCCGACCCCGCGATCACGGCATATACCGCCATGTTCAGCGCCCTCTATGCGCTGAACGTGAACTTCTACCCGTGCGATGGATCGGGCCTCGCCGGTCCGGGGACGGTGTACGTGAACGGCGCGGCCACGAACTGCGATGAGCAGGTCTATCTGGCGGCCGGCTCCTCGGTTGCGGTTCAGGCGATTCCGAACAATGGCTATGTCTTCGTCGGCTGGTATTCGGCCACTAACCAGAACATCGTCGGGTTTCAGACTACGGTTACGCTGAACGCGCCCACTACGGTTTATCCGCATTTCGCCCCGGCGCGCAATATCAACTTCGTCACCTCTCCGGCGGGCCTGCAGGTTCTGGCGGACTATTCGACGGTCACAGCGCCTATCACGATGCAGTGGGGATTCGATACCATTCACACCGTCGGCGTGATTTCTCCGCAAAAGGATTCTATAGGCACCCCCTGGGTGTTCTCTTCGTGGAGCGACGGCGGCGCCGCGACCCATGCCTACACCGTCGCCGAGAGCACCACTCCGGGTACGTTGACGGCTGTTTTCGGCCCTGCCGTGGGCGTCGCATTTCAGACTTCGCCGCCGGAATTGAATCTTACCGTGGATGGCGCCTCCAACGCGCCGCCCTACAATTTCCTCTGGAGCATTGGCGCGACGCACACGTTTTCGGCGCCCGCGCAGCAGACCGACTCCACGGGACACGTGTGGGGTTTCTCCGGTTGGTCGAACGGCGGCCCAGCCGCGCAATCGCTCACTGTGGACGCGTCCTCCGTGGGCGTGGGCGTCCGCATGGTAGCTACTTATACGCCCGTCGGCCACTTGATTATCAACAGCACTCTGGCCGGCGTCTCCGTCACCGTGAACGGTTCGGCATGCGCCACTCCGTGCGACGTGAAGCAACCGGTTGGAGCGCAAATCGCCGTCGGCGCGCCGGCCTCTGTGGCCCAGGGCGCCGGCTCGCGGCAAGATCTCACCGGATGGACGGGCGGCTCGACCGGCGGTCCCTCGGGCCTCATGGTGACTTTGGGCACGGACCCGATCACGGTCTACGCCAACTACCATTTGATGAATTATCTGGCGATGACCTCAAGTCCCGCCAACTCCGCCGCATGGACCGTGCAGCCCGCGTCGCCCGATGGATTCTATAGCGCCGGCGCCACGGTTGCCGTGAGCGTGACTGCGCAGGCGGGTTTCAAATTTCAATACTGGAGCGGCGATCTGACCGGTTCGAATTCCTCCGGCTCGGTCGCCATGAGCGTGCCGCGCGCGGTGCAGGCCATGATGACCAAAATCCCATACGTTGCGGCCACGGGGATTGAAAACGGCGCGGGAACCACGCCGGTAGCTGCCATTGCGCCAGGATCGGTCGCGTCGATTTTCGGCGGGAATATGGCCGCGGGTACGGCGACGGCGCCGGGAGACCCGCTTCCGCAGACATTGGGCGGAGTTTCGGTGCTGCTGGGAAACCGCTTATTGCCGCTATTCTTCGTTTCGCCTTCGCAGATGAACTTCCAGCTTCCCGCGGATGTGCCGCCCGGCGCCGCTACCCTCACCATAGTCGCAGCCGGGGCCGCCAACGTGACGGCGACTTTCACGGTTGTGCAAGACGCCCCTGGATTGTTCCAGCAGATCGTGAGCGGCCAATCCTTCGCGCTGGCCTTCCACGCCGATGGCACGCTGGTCACGCAAACCTCACTAGCGCAAATTGGCGAGCTGCTCACCGTATACGGCACGGGCTTCGGCCCCACCAACCCCTCGCGTCCCGAAGGATTCGTGGTGCCTGCGTCGCCCATCTATACCGCGGTGGACCCGGTGACGGTCTCGGCGGGCAGCGGCACGCTGGCGCCATCGGCCACTTTCGCGCTGGCAGGCAGCGTCGGCGTGGACGCGGTACAGTTCACGCTCACGGACCCATCGCTTTCGGGCACGAATGCCGCGCTGAGCATCACCATCAACGGCCAACAGAGCAACACCGTACTGGTGCCCGTGCAGTAGACAACTGTGGGGCGGGTCTATGTGCAAAGCCCACACGGCCTGCCCACGGTCCGCGCGGTCCGCGCAAGGACCCAATCCCCGGTATCCGCAGTAAGCATAACCAGGGCCGGAAACGCTGGTCCGGGCTGACTGCCGGTCCCGCTACGCCACGCCCACAGCGCAGCACCCAAGATCTGTCCGGCAAATTCGAAGCTAAAAGCCGAACGCCCTTCCCGCTCAATTATCCCCGGTGAAACCGGAGCGCCGCCGAATCGTAACCACGCCAGACCTTCGATTGTGCGCGAGTTGTGCGGCTCGCGCAGCTCGCGCGGCCATCTCCGTTTCCTAATTCTCCGATGGCCGCTCCACGTGGTCGATCACATAGGTTTCAACAGGGCCTTTTCGCAACTCTAATCTGAGGCCGAGTTGTTGCTCCAGCGCAGTGAAGAGAGAGGGGAGCGACCCCAGATCGAGTGCCGGCTCCCGTGCCTCCGCCTGTGGAGAGCGCTGGACGTCTTGGGCTGGCTGCGTCCGGTCGGCGAACGGATTCCATTGCAGTTTGATATCGAAGACTCCTTGAACTCCGGTTTTATCCAGCACAGGCCGGCCCGAGAAACCGCTCAGAGTCAGCCTCAGGTCGTACATGTCGACAGCAGTGCCTGAAAGTTGCCGTGGACCGCCTGAGAAGCCGTGACACGCTGTAGCGCTTGCGTCGCAATCCTGGTCCGCCTTTTTGAGTTTTGGCCCGTTCTTGGCGACAACCAGTTCATACACCGCCATTTCTCTAGTCTCGCGGCGAATGGAGAGCTTAAACCGCTCCGCCAGCAGTGTCCGAAGCATGAGCCGGGTCTTCTCCCACAGCATTTTCGGGGGGGCGTTGGCGGGAATCGCGCCGGCCTCCGCTTTTGCGTCTATGTCGAACCTTTCTGAATCGATCCAGGCTGGGCCTCCCGAAAGTAGATCCGGCGAAGTAAAAATGCCATACGCATTTAGGATGAGTGCTCGAAGAGTGTTGTTGGTTGCGATAAATCTCCCACCCGGAAGAATCATGGAAGGGGCGCGGAGATCCCCGGACTTGCTTGGCTTTACCGACGCGGCGTCAAAGGCCAGCGCAGCCGAAGGCTGTGACTGGGCCGGGCTTGGTGACGCGTTCATGAGGCCGATCGCGACGGGCCCGGCCAGAGCCGCAACGGCCGCAGCGATCAGTAAAAGCTTTCTCGTCCAATCCAGCTTGTGAGCGACGCGGTGAATCATGATCTCGTCGATTCGCTTCTTAAGATCCGCGCCGGTTATGCCGGAGACGCAAACCAACGGAGACTCCAGGTAGAACTTGCAGACGTTGAGAATCCCTTGAGCGTAGACCTCCGGCTCGCCGGTCACACGCAGAACCTCTTCGTCGCAAGCGCGCTCTCGTTCTTCGACTAATCGAGTCTCGATCCACCAGACGAGAGGATAAAACCAGAAGATGGCTTCGGCCACCATCTGAATCGTAGCTGTTAGATTGTCCCGTCTCCCGGCATGGCACAACTCGTGAGCGACAATCGCCTCCAACTGAGGTATTGTCAGTCGCTCCGTAATACCCTCAGGCAAAAGCAAAACCGGCTTATAGACGCCGAACACGCCCGGTTCCAGACGCACGCGGGAGGACATAACCCGGATCGGCAGGTTGAGATCGAGCGGCGTCGCAGTGCGAATAGCCGCCCGGATTAGCCTCCACCACCGGAAACGGGAAAACGCGACGATCAGAAAGCCGCAAAGCCACACGCCAAAAAGAACGCCGGAAATCAGGTGGGGCGCCGGCGGCGGAACCAACTGAGAAGCTGGAGCCGAAATTCCGAAGGGCCGGCCGATGTCCTCCATCACGAATGAGACCTGAGACTGCGCGGCCGCCGGCGCGGCTCGCCATCCAAGTTGACTGCCGGCGGCGGCCAGCATCGAAAAAGGAATTAGGAATTTCGCCGACGCCGCCAGCCAGAGCCAGTACCGCACGGACGCGCGGTTCTTCCGGAGTGTCAGCGTCAACAGCCACGCTACCGCCGCGCAAAGAGTCGATTGCCAGAGATGGTTCGCTATGGGCGACAGATCGGTGAGGGTCATTGCGATTTTCCCCTAGTTTGGCTCTGGGCGCTGGGCATGATCGATCACGAGTGTCTGCACAGGCGCCTTGCCAGGCTTCAACGTCAAGCCAAGCTGATCCGGAAGGGCAGAGAAGATCGAAGGCCCGGCCGCGAAATCTTCGCCGGAAGAATAGGCCAGGTCGAATTTGTATTGGCCTTCCTTGTCGATCGCGGTCCGGTTAATCACGGGACGGTCCTTGACGACAAATTCCTGTAAGGCTTCCGCAAAGTCGTCGAGGGATAGGCAATCCGATTTCAACGTCCCTTGGCGAACGTTCACGACTCCACATCGGTTCGTATTGGATGCCGCCTGAAGCTTGGGGCCGCCGTTCGTCGCTTCGAGCAAATAGGCGGGAGTTTGGCGAGTCTCCCAATGGACAATCAGATGAAAGCGTGCGGCCAGCACGGTTTGCAACATCCGCATCATCTCGGTTTCGGTTGTCGGCTTAGCGTTGCGCGCCTGGATAACATACCGGTCAGTCTCGATCCAGGCCGGTCCTTTTGCTTGCCCTTGGTAGCTCTTAAGGGCGTAAGCCTGGTCGACAAGGTCCTTCAGTGTGCATCCAACGAGCGCCAGCATCACCGGATCGCTATGAGAGTCGCAGCCCTCGGAAATCGGCCCTTTCGGTAAGTACGGCTTGACGGACACGGCGTCGAACTCGCGATTTGCCGTATCTCGGGCTCGCGGCTGAGCTTGGCTCCGAGGCACGTTCAGAAGACCGGCTAAGATGGGCCCGGCTATCACCAGCATTCCGGCTGTCGCCAGCAACAGTTTCCTGCCGAGATCCAGATTGCCCCCCGTGTGATGCGCCATGATTTTCTCGATCCGTTTCTTCAGGTCCGAACCGGTTATGCCGGACACGCAAACCAACGGAGACTCGAGATAGAATTTGCAAACGTTGAGGATTCCCTGAGCGTAGATCTCCGGTTCGCCTATCGCTCTAAGAACCTCTTCGTCGCAGGCGCGCTCCCGCTCTTCCACCAGCCTCTCCCCGATCCACCACACCAAAGGATGGAACCAGAAGATGGCTTCCACCACCATGTGAATCGCAGCTGTCAGATTGTCCCGCCGCCGGACGTGGCATAACTCGTGCGCCAGCACCGCTTCTAACTGTGGTGGCGTAAGATGCTCTGTAATGCCCTCTGGCAGCAGCAACACAGGCTTGCGGATACCGAACACTCCCGGCTCGAGGCGCGCAGGAGAGGACAACACTTGGATCGGCAGGTTGAGACTCAGCGGCGTTCCCGTGCGCCGGATCGCGTGCATGTGCCGCCACAATCGGAACCAGGTAACGTACGCTATCGCAACTCCACAAAGCCACACGCCAAATAAAATTGCGGGGAACACGTTTGGCGCCGGCGGCTCGCCAACCAGCCGCGGCGTTGGAGCCGGAGCCGCAAAGGGCTGGCTGATCTCATCCATCACAATCGAGAACTGATGCTGCGCGCTCGCCGGCGCCGTTCGCCATCCAAGTTGACTGCCCGCGCCGACCAGCAACGAAAAGGGGATTAAGAACTTCGCCGATGCCGCCAGCCAGAGCCAATACCGCACTGACGCGCGGTTCCTTCGCAGTGTCACTGTCAGCAGCCATGCCACGGCGGCGCAAAGAGTCGATTGCCAGAGATGGTTTGCCAAGGGCGATAGATAGGCGAGAGTCATTGCGGTTTATCCTTTCTCGATGATTAGTTCTCGACCGGCACTTTTTCCGCATGGTCGATGACGAGCATCTCGATCGGCGCTTTCTGCGCTTCCAGCTTGAGTCCAAGCTGCTCCGGCAGCGTCGTGCGAAGAATGTCACTAGCGTCGCTATTGACCATAGCTCTCTTCATCTCGTCCGGGGGAGTTCCCTTTTCAAGGTTAAAGAGGTTCGCGTAGAACGAAAAGCTTCCCGCCAAGCCGGTATGATCGACAACCGGCTGCCCCACAGAGGGCAGCAGGGTGAGCCAGTCCGCCATACTTTCCATGGACCAGTTCTTGAAAAAGAGGCCACCCTCACCGTCCGGGCTGATGCCTGGGGCGCTACCATCCCCCGGCTCCTTGAACCTAGTGCCACTCTTCGCGACGACCAGCGCATACACCGGAAGCTCTCGGGTTTCGCGGTGGAATACCAGATGGAACCTGTCGGCCAGCAGCGGCCCCAGCATCCGCTTGACCTCCGCGACGGAAGCCGCTTTTCCGGCCGTTGCGATTACATCGTATGTGTCGGAGCTGCTGAGATTCACGATCCAGCCGGGTCCCGATATCTGATAGCGTTTCACGCCGTATGCCATGGCAATGAACTCGCCCAGGGTGGTGTCCAAATAGGTGATCCTTCCCGGCTCGATGCTGCGAGTTCTATCCCTTCTACCCGTACCTCGATTCGCCTTGACGGACGCCGCCTCAAATGCAGGAGGGGCGGCTCTTGCCTGGGCTTGGGCATGGCTTGGGAGAGCGTATAACATACCTATAGCGATGGGCCCGGCAACGGCCGCCGCCGCGGCAGTCGCCAACAAGAGGATGCGTCCGAAGGTCAGGCTGTCGGCAGTACGATTTGCGACGATAGCCGCGATCCGAAGCTTCAGGTTCGCGCCGGTTACGCCGGATATGCTAGTCAGTGGCGACGCTAAGTAGAACCTGCAAACGTTGAGTATCCCTTGAGCGTAGATCTCCGGTTCACTTACAACTCTCAGCACCTCTTCGTCGCAGGCGCGCTCCCGCTCTTCCACCAGCCGCTCCCTGATCCACCACACCAAAGGATGGAGCCAGAAGATAGCTTCCACCAGCATGTGAATCGTCGCAGTCAGATTGTCGCGCCGCCGGACATGGCACAACTCGTGCGCCAGTACCGCTTCCAACTGGGGTGGCGTAAGACGATCTTTAATGCCCTCCGGCAGCAGCAACACAGGCTTGCGGA
>Ga0182024_10019912_pt1 | contig 12309 bp, 21 predicted proteins | sample P32metaG_FD_120480 | JGI IMG/M metagenome (GOLD analysis project Ga0182024, IMG submission 120480) | Permafrost microbial communities from Stordalen Mire, Sweden - P3-2 metaG (Illumina Assembly) | ecosystem: Environmental > Terrestrial > Soil > Wetlands > Permafrost | place: Sweden: Stordalen...
CATATTTTGCCCCATGGTCCGCTCCTGGTGGAAGTCGCTCATAAGAAAACCCCGATGTTATCGGGGTTTCAAATGGCTCCGGATGTTGGACTCGAACCAACGACCCGCTGATTAACAGTCAGCGCCATTCGTGCGGGTCGCTGAGTTTCCCTCACGATTCTCCTTTCCATTTCTTTCATATCGTCCACTCCGTCCGGCGCTTTTGCCCTACGTTTGCCCTACGGAGTCGCTCCACGCCCCCCCCACATGAGGACGAGCTATTAGATAAGCGACGACGATAATGACGGCTGCAAGGACGCTAAGCCCGTTAATCCGGCGCATGTTCCTTTCCATGAGTTTCCTTGGCGTTCACGGGACGAACTCGAACTTGGCGCTATCATGCTCCGAACCATCCGCGCAAATGTATGTCGCAGCTTCCGTAACGGGGTCGCTATATACTTCGTGGTGGTAGGGCTGAGGAGCATGGTCAGCCAGGTCTTGCATAGAGTTGCTTAAATCCGACCGCTCACGCGCAGCCGGGTTCGTCGTGCGGTTAGGCAAGGCGGAACTAAGTCGCACAAGCCCCGGCGGTAGTGCGGGCTGAAGTTTACCGTCAGGCGTCGATAACCGCTTTACCCTGTTTGCCGAATGGGGACGGCCTGGACTTCGCGGTCGTTCCGGCGTAAGAGGTGTAGCGGAACGAGCATTATTCCGGGAAAGTCGTCAGCGGTTACTACGTACAGGGTTTGGTCTACTTTTTCAAGCTCGGCGATAAGGCCCTCAACGGTCATTATACTTTGCCTCCTCGTGCGATTCTGCCCCTCATGGCTGACCGAGGACATCTAGGAGGTATACGTCGCCGACCGCTGCTGATTGTTGCTCTTTAACCCAATCCTGACTTTCCCACTCGCTTCCATCCACGAATCGGACGCGACCGACCGCGCAGTCCACTTCGGCGGTGCCGTCCTCTATTAGGGGTGCATCCCACGCGCCTCCAGCGCCCGCAGTACTTAGGTAAAGGTCGTGCCCCTGCTGCACGTTCGGCGCGAATGTCCCCTGTCGCATTGCGGGCTGATACCCTAGGACCTTATCGAACGCATCGCGCATTCGGAAGACGAACTCGATGGCTGTTGCCGCCTTTGGTGCGGTGTTCACGAAGTTGACGTTATACCCGCCATTGCCGATGTCGTTGTTGCGACCGGCCAGGCATAGAGTGATGTGAATCGGCGAACCGGCATCTTCAATCTTGGTTGGTAAGTTAATCTGGTAGCTCGCGGCGGCGGCAGGTGCGGCCATCGCGAGGCAGGCGGCGACGAAAAAAATAAGCGTAGCTATTCGCATGAAGAGTTGTCCTGTTGAGAAACTGCGCAGCCGACCCTAGACGTACTCATACGAGCACTCTAAGACGTGGTGATAGCTATCTTCCTGCGAAAGCTCCCCCTTGATATGCACACAAGTCTCTAAGTCTTCGTAAGGTCCCCCAAGTAAGGTACGCCACGGTGCGCTCGGGGGGTCGTACTGCAAGTTCTTCATCTGGTAGAGCATGTAGGCCAGGCCTCCGGCCTTAGCGGGGGGCGTTGTGCCTATTGCTAAGGTCGCGACCAGAATGGCGGTCAGCACGATAGAAACGATGGGTCTCATGTGTCCTCCACTAGAAAAACGACAAATCACGACGTTGTTCAAACGCCGCTGCGAGGCTTCTCTTTCGCTATGATTGGACTGCTCCCCCCGCAGGCCTGCCCTTGTGCCCTGACGCTACGAGTGCGGCGACCCGAAATACGCCGCGTTAGGCCGTCGGCGCGGCTCCCCGTCACCGCGAGATCGCCGTGAGCGCCTACGCCCTTGGGCAGTCGTGTCCGCCGTCACTCGGCGCGATCAGCGGCCCGCTGGCGATCAGCGTCGGCGTACGCCGCCCGCCATCCCTCGCCGGATTCGTATCTCTCTTCCCCTCCGTCTTGCGACACGATGCGCACGATCTGCGGCTCCGTGAGGCTGTCTCGCAGTCGTGCGTTCACTAACTTCATAAGCCTTCGCTGCGCCTGTTCCAGTCGCTCCCGTTGACGTGTAGACGCACTCTTCTCCGGCGCTACGAACTTGATCTCGACCGTCCCGTCGCCATCGCCAAAACCTATCCAAGGCAAACCGATCTTCTTCATCTCCTCCGTGAACGGCTCGTAATCGTCGGTGCCCTTGATGAGACGGGCGATGGGCCGAGCCCACCTCGCCATCGCCGCGATGCCAAGGCGGCGACTCTTTCGCGTGAACTCTTCCTTGACGTAGTTAACATGCGCATCCCACGCACCCTGGTCGTCAGGAAGCAGATTCGCAAAGAGATCGGGGTGGGAGTCGTTGTAGTCTAGCTCGGCGACTTGCGCATACGTAACTCTCGTGAAGCTCTGTGTGACCTTGTCTACCGCTGCGCGGAACCGCTGCTCTCTCGCCGCATTTGTAATCTGCGCCATTTCCGACAAGTTTTACAAGTGACACCGCTAAACTCCTGCGCTATAGTGCGGGTGACACCGTTATGCAAACAGGAAATGAAGCCCGACGCGGTACGAATGGATGCCAGCAGAAGCAACGGCGACGGCAGAGGCAAACATTCCTACGCTCACTCATCGGCCCTCGTGGAATCGGAAGGGTCGCAGAGGAGCTTTCGCTCACGCGATACGAGCTTGGTCGAGCGGCGAACGGACTACCCGTTGCGGGGCCGACGCGGAGACGCTTAGAGAAAGCCTACGGACTTCCGATCTCGATTCTCGCTCGGCCCGTCGCGACGATGCTCGCCGAACTCCTTGTCGCGGCGGAAGCCGCCGGTCTCGAACCAAATGAAGGCACTCCCGAATGACACGGCGCGAACGCGAACTTGTTAATGAGGGCTTCGAGTCGGTCGCCGACGCCGCTGCCTATCTCGCGATCAGCAAAAGTCGCGTGTACGAGTTGCTGCATAGCGGCTCGATCTCGTACTCGAAGCACGGTAACAAGTTCGTCGTCAGCCGTGCAGCCTTGCGTCGGTACGCGCTCGTAAGACTCAAGGTCGGCAGCATCGCCTAGACTTCAGCGAAAACTCAAATACTCATCGCCCGGTCGCGCCGGTGCGTCCCCGAAAGGCCCCAAGTCAAATGTCTTCAGCAGAATCTACGCCGGTCGCGACGGTCTCCACCGCGCCGCCGGAGCCGCAAGACGATCTGCGCCCGCCGTTGACTCCCAACATCGAACTCGAAGAGGCGGCTCGCACCGAGCTTGCCGGTGCACACGCAGATCGCAGGCTCGAAAACTCCTCAGCCGTCACCGTTGAACTCCTGCGCGACGGTGCGGTGTCGCAGAAGACTCGGGACGAACGCAACGCGATACTCCAACGCGAATCGGAGCTAAACGAGATCATTCTGCTTCGCCAACCGCTTGCAGATCGCGAACGGCTGGAAGTGCTCCGCTACAAGCAGCGCGTCGGATTCGCGCAGCGCGTGAAAAACCAAGCCATCGCTGCCAGGGTCAAGGAAAAGCTCGACGATCTCAATCGTCAGGTCGCAGAGTGCGAAGACGAATGGGTCAAAGCCAAAAACCTGCCGGACGGGACATTTTCTGCGTCGTTACTACTCACGCGCTTTTTGAAGGCGCATCCAGAAATCGAGGGCTAACGTCATGAAGATCACACACGCTCAGCTTGAGAAGCTCAAAGCCGACGCTATCGCAAGGGCAGTGCCTGCTGCCCTCCGCGCACACAACTCAACGGCGAAAGCCATCGGCGCACTTAACAACCCGCCCACGCGCACGGCAAAGGCCGACGCGCAAGCCGCGGCAGCCGCGAGAGCGATGCTACTTCGCGGTCGAACGCCGGTGCCAACCAAAGATGAGTTGCAAGCAGCCGTTGGCAGCGCGATGCCGTTTAAGGCGCTAAGCGACACAGATCAGACGCTCGCCATCATGCGGGCCACTCGTGCGAAACGGTGAGCAAAGATTCGCTCGGCGTTGCTTCCGTCTTCGTTCGAGCGATAAGCCGGGTGGCGCGGTTTCGTGGTTTCCCGCGTCATCCCGGCGTACAGCGTGACGGCTCGTCTGCTAAGTGCGAGCCGTCACGCCGAAACATTCTCGGCGTCGCGCTCCGGCGTGGCGTTGAGTACAGCGTGAACGCGGTCCATGCTTGCCACACCCGCGTTCACGCCCGAGCCGAGGACCGGTGTCCTCCTGTCGCCGGTCCTCGGTGCGAACGCACTTTCGCGGGCGTTGGCCCAACGGTAAGCGTAGACGCATTCCGTACCTCGAACTCTTTAGTTAAAGGATTGAAGCAAAAATGCAAGACGTGAAAACCGGCGTGAATGCCCCGGAGTCACCGCGGTCTACCCCGATCTCGCCGACTTTGCGCTCGCTCAATAACGCGAGCCCGTCCCGTTCCATCACGCCGCAGGATGCGGTGAAGGCCACCGGCGCACAACAAATCGCCACGAACCAGTGGGAAGCGAAGTGCCCGCACTGCGATGACGGGACCCTACTCATTGGGAAGGCCACCGACGGCACCGGGAAGCTCCTTATGAGGTGCAGCGCGGGGTGTGCGTTCCTCGACGTTATTTTTCGCATCAAGCAGATGCGTCTCAAGCAAGAAAGTCCCGAATCATGTCAACCCACCCCACGGTAGATCATGCCTTTACGGCAGTCTGGCGCGGAGCGAAGCCCAGCGAACTCATTGCGCGACTCATCTGCAAGTGCGTGTATCGCGAGGGCGGCAAACACTGCTTGCGGTCGTGGGCAGAACACGGTAAGCCAGCGACATCGGAGTGGAGATGGGTCGAGATGGAGATGCACAACGCCATCGCTGAAATGCCGTTCGGTATCATCGACCCATCTTGGCTTCCCATGTTGTCTTTGCTAAATCCCACCGAGCGCATGGTCTTCGACCTATTCGCGCTTCATCGCAACGCGCTCAGCGGTCTGTCATCCGTACCCGTCGCACTTATACAGAAACTAACGCGGCGCAATCGAAGCACGATCACACGTGCCGTCGCTAAGCTTGTAAAGGTCGGGCTCCTGACCTTGATTCATAAACACTCCGGGCGGAAGGACGGGGCGAACGTCTATCTCCTCCCGCCGACGCTGCGGCGTGACGAGATTATGGCGGCGAAGGCGAAGCGCGAGCGCAATGCAACGGCAACAGCAAGCCCCAAGCCGGGTGCCACCCCACGAATAGAGCCACCAGGCGCTAAGGCCCACGCCGATGTTCTCAGCGCCCCGGTTACAGCCGAGGAGCGTGAGGCTTCTGCGGCGGCGTTAGAAAAAATACGCGACGGTCTTAACGTAAAGCGAATCCCGCGGGAGTACGACGATGCTCGTGCAGCCGGGGAAGCGATCAAGGTCGTGCCTCGATGATGAATCCTAGCGTCAAACCATGGCGCATAACTTGTGCGCCCTGGTTCCTCAAGGGTCCGCTAGCCGCCGGCGCGTTTCCACAAGCTTTACACAAGCCAGCCACCAGGGCGCATAGCTTGTGCGCCGTGGTGTCCCAAACCATGGCGCATTTCCGAGCAAACCATGGCGCATTGCCCGTGCTCAAATCGACCGCTATACAGAGTACAGATATATACGACAGAGGGGGCCGACCATTAAAAAAGACGACGAGACGACGAGGCTCAACGTCACGTCACCTCGCCATCTCGGCCGTCCCCGCACTTTCAACCGGCACGGTCGATGAAGAGGGTGCAGGTCCAGCCCCATCTCGCCAGATCGAGCGGATCGTCGCTCTTGGCGTCCATCGCCGAGCTTCGGCTCCCATCGCCGCGGCGACGCCGGTGCTACGCCGTGACCCGCCGAGCTACGTCTACCCGCCGTACTCCATCACCGCCGGAATACACGCTCCGGCATATTCCTCGATGTATCCACGGAGGTCACACCATGAATAGCTCTCACCTCGACGACGATCTCATCGATCTCCACGACGCCCTCGCTCCGACCGAAGATCGTCCCGCGCCTGCGGTCGTTCTGCCGCGGCCGACGCCAGTCACCGAGATTCCCCGCTGGGGGCTTCGGCCGGTAGCGATTCGCTCGGCTAGCCCCTTGGAGGTGTTTTTCTAATGGCGGGCACTCGCTGCACGATCTGCGATCACCCGGAACGGAAGTCGATTGACGCTTCGCTGAGTGCTTCGAGTGAACGAAGCATTGCGAAGCAATGGTCCCTTTCCGACAGCGCCGTACACCGTCACAAGGTCAGGCATGTGCAGGCTGCGGTCGCTCGCGTCGTCGCTCATCGCGAAGAACTCGGTGCTGAAGCGTTGGTGAAAAAGCTCGTCGGCTACCTCGACGAGGCCGAGCACGGCATCGAGATCGCAAAAAGCGAGAAGGACCTGGCCGGTCTGGCGAGATGCATCAAAGAGGCGCGAGAGACGGCGGTCTACATCGGGAAGACGGTCGGCCTTTGGTCGGACAAGCCGCAGATCGTGAACGACTACAGAAAGCAGACGCTGATCGGGAACGTCGCGTCGCTCACGACCGCCGAGCTAAGGGCGCTCGCTGCCGGGCAACCCGGCGAGACCATCGATCAGGAGCCGTCGTGCTAGTCGTCGGTCTCGCTCTGTCGGCGAGCCGTCGCGCCACGCTTGCGCAGCACGTCAGCAAGGTCGCGCCGACTGAGAAGTTCGAGGAGCGCGATTTCCACGAACGACGACACCGAAGCCCTGATATTTTGCCTTTTAAGGCCCGCCAACGCCTCCTCCATCCGAATCGCGGTCTCCGTATCGACCAGAGCCTGCACCCGGGTCGTAAGGGGCAATCTAGGCCCTCTTTTCACCATGCCTCCGAGAGTTCGCCGCGCTCCATAGCTCAGCATCTTGGCAAAGCGGTTACGCTGTTGCTAAACAGAGCAGGTGCTCCAGTTACGCGTCTAGAAAGCTCCCTTTCAGGAGGAGTAACGGAACTAATGAATGGGAAAGCGGTCACGCCGTATCTGCGTGTTTCCACCGACCGACAGGGTCGCTCGGGCCTTGGATTAGAGGCGCAGCGTATCGCCGTCGAGTCCTACGTTGCGCGAACCGGCGCGACGATAGCGCGTGAGTTCGTCGAGGTCGAGAGCGGTAAAAATAATGATCGGCCGAAGCTCGCCGCAGCGATTGCGTTCGCCCGTCGCTCCAAGGCGACGCTGCTCGTTGCGAAGCTCGACCGGCTCGCGAGAAACGTCAAGTTCATCGCCACGGTTCTCGAAAGCGGTGTCGAGTTCGCCGCGGCCGACATGCCGGACGCGAACCGTATGACGTTGCATATCTTGGCCGCGATTGCCGAGGGCGAATCCAAGGCAATCAGTGAGCGAACTCGTGCCGCGCTCCAAGTGGCGAAGGCCCGTGGCGTCAAGCTAGGCACGAACAAGCCGCTGACGCCGGAACAACGCGCTAATGGCGTGAGACGTTCCGCGCAGTCGCGTCGCCGCGCAGCCGTCGAGATTTACAGCGATCTCGCGCCGATGGTCAAGTCGATGCGCAGCGAGGGCGCGACTCTCGCTGCCATCGCCGAGCACTTGAACGCCGAAGGTCACGCGACACGCACGGGTGCGGAATGGTCGAAAGTGCAAGTGCACCGAGTGCTTTCCAGGGCCGCGGCATGAGTACGTTCGAGGGCGTCATCCCCACAGTACCCGAAGCCGTCGCCGCGGCTGCAAAAGAAGAACTCGCGAGAAGGTCGTTGCTCGACTTCTGCAAGCTGATGATTCCCGGCTTTCAGGCACCGCCGCACATCAAGTACATCGCCGAACTACTCGAAAGCGTTGAGCGTGGGAAGCAGCGAAAACTTTTAGTGTCGCTTCACCCCGGTGCGGGGAAGAGCGTTCTTTTGCAAGCTTTCGTGGCGTGGTATCTCGGCAAACATCCAACTCATCGCATCATCACCGCGAGCGCCGGTGCCGAGTTGGCGGAGCGCAACAGCCGTGCATCGCGAGGATTCTTCACCGACTCGGCGTGGCCGTTCGATGCGGGCTTATCGAAAGACACGACAGCGATGAATCGGTGGAACACGACGGCGGGCGGCGGCGTCTTTGCCTGCGGCGTCCTCGGGCTCATATCGGGTTGGCGATCTTCGGGGCCGATAGTGTTGGATGATATTCAAAACGATGCGCTGTCCGTCGGTGAACGCGAATCGCTTTGGGACTGGTACAGGTCGGTGCTTTTGGCGAGGAGAGAACCAGGCGCGGGAATCGTTGTGATTCAGCAAAGGTGGGGCTCCGACGATCTGCCAGCGCGGCTCCTGGAGAGCGCAGAGGGTAAGGAGTTTTTGCACGTTGCTCTTCCGGCGATTGCGTTGGAGAACGACCCGCTTGGCCGCAAGATCGGCAAGTCATTGTGGCCCTCGCGCTGGCCGCTCGCCGAACTCGAAAATCAGCGCGTGGCAATGGGTTCGCGAGCGTTCGAGACGGCTTATCAAGGCTTAGTTACCCCCGCCGAAGGCAACCTGATAAAGCGCGAGTGGCTGCAATACTACGATCAGCCGCCTACAGAGTTCACGAAGGTCGTCTGCGGCATCGACGCAGCCGCGAAGACCGGTATCCATAATGATGAGAGTTGCATCGTGAAGATCGGCGTGACGAAAAACGGCTACTACTTACTAGATTGTTGGACCGCCCGCGTTGAGTTCCCCGACCTGCTTAAACGTGTGATCGCGCTCGAAGACGAAGACCCCAAGCCGAGCGTCGTCTACGTCGAAGACGCGTCGAATGCAACGGCGATGCTGCAAGTTTTAAAAACATCCTCGCGCATCCCCGTGGTCGGCGTGACGGCGAAGGGCTCGAAACTCAGTCGGGTAGAAGCCTGCACCGGCGTCTTCGAGTCGAAGAAGGTATTCTTTCCGCATGAAGCGCCTTGGCTACTGACGCTTGAGGGCCAACTTTTGGGCTTTCCTGGCGCAAAAAGGGACGACGCCGTTGACGCGCTATGCCTCGGATTGAGTCAGGTCTCGAACAGGAAGATGAGTAAGAACTTTTGGTTCACTTTCGGCGGGAACGGGCCGGATGAGCACTATTTCGGTCCCGACGATCATTCGCCGTGCTCCGAGGAAACCGTTGGGAGCATGGGTTCCGTCACCGGCGCGTTGACGCGGCTCGGATTATAGGAACGCTGCGCCACAGGGCGCGAAAGGAATCGCAGCATGACAGATGACGGCAGGAACTATGCGCGTTATGCGATCATCGAGGCGCTCCGCAACGGAGAGCTTAGATTTGACGAGCTATCGAAAAAGGTGCGCGGCGGGGGATTCACCCAAGCATCATTTGAGAGAGCGAGAGCACAGCTACATGACGAAGGGAAAATTGAGCGACTTGGCGGTGGCGCGGCGGGGCCACTGCGCTGGCAGCTCACTCCTTTCTCTCGGAGTCCTTCGGCATCTTCAGAGTCGGCGGCGGCGCCAAAGTCGGGACGCAAAAAACACGGCTGGCGCAATTTCGCGATAATAGTTGGCATTTTTCTGGTCGGCTTCTTTGCCCTGTTAATAGTCGTGGGAAATTACGCGCAAAATACTGAGCAAGAGACAAGCTACATGACGCGCCCAGGCGGTACTTTTACCCCTGAGCCTGCTGATACGCCGAGCGCGACGCCAGAACAGACAACAGCTAGCAGCGGACTCGTGGGCAAGACTTTGCACGTTCCTAGTGACATGTCGGTTTACGGCTTCGTCGAAAGCGAGGAATCTGGACTGCACACCTATATTGAGACCGGCTATGTTCAGGGCTGGGATGCTGCCGATGATTTTGCCCGGGGTGCAGTCGATGATCATGTAGCCCTGGATTTAAGCGACGATAAAGTTAAGGTCATCAACGAAGATGATTCCTTCACACAATTTGATCAAGTAACTCAACAAGACGAGACGGTCCCCCTCTGTCTCGTTTATGTAGCCGACGCTGACGCTAACTACTGGGTACGATGTTCCTCGGTCGGCGATTGAAAATGATTCGTCGGCTTGTGCCCCAGGTTCGCTGACGGACGGAAAGACGGCGATGCAACGCTACGCGGAGTTCCACCTGCGCAACTGCAACTGCATCCCCATCGCGCATGATGACGCCGCCCACGACAACACACACACCGACGACGCCGCTGAGGCGCGACAATCAGGAGAAGACATAGCATGAGATCACGCAAGCAATCCCGCCGCACCAACGGCAACGGCGTTAGTGTGTATTGGTCGATGAATCGATACGTCGCCCAGGTGACGCTCGGAACGACCACTGATCGCAAACCCAAGCGCAAGAAACTCTACGGGCCACTCGGCGATAAGAGTCGCGCAGCCAAACTAGGAGTCGAGGAACGCGCAAAGATATACGCTGCCCGACGCGGGAAGGGCGACGGCTCCGCGCAACTCAAGACCGTCATCGATCAATGGATTGAAGACGCGGCAAAAAAACCGGCAGACGATGGCGGCATTCGGGCTAAGACTAAAGGCTTCTACGAGTGGATTTCTAGGATGCACTTGGGCGAGATCGGCTCTATTTCGTTAATCGACCTAGAAGCCGCCGATATCAAGGCGCACCTCACGGGTCTGGACGCGATGCCCCGGACGAAACGAGCCGTATTCGGTCTCATTCATCATGTACTCCAATACGCCGTAGAGGAGGATATGATCGGGCAGAACCCAGCCGCGGCGATAAAGCGACCTAGGGCCTCGCGCACCGAACAGCAGGTGCTAACGCCATTGGAAATCGGCTACTTGCTGAAGGCAGCCCACGGTGATCGCCTCGAAGCGTTGGTCGTTCTCGCGGTCACCAGCACAATGGGGCCCGGCGAGTTGTTTGGGCTCCGACGTTGTGACGTGCATCTGTCGGAACGGTATCTATCCGTAAACCACGATCTAGTCGAAGCGGCAGCACATGGCTATCGGCCGACTCTTGAGCCACCCAAGAATGCCAAGCGGCGTCGCCGGATTGATTTGCCGAAGATCGCGGTCGACGCATTGCGCGAGCGCATGAAACTCTGCCTCGTCGAGGGCAGCGGCGAGTTGGTATTTTCATCGCCTGAGGGCGCACCGATCCGGCTTTCAAACCTCTGCCGCCGCTGGTGGAAGCCTCTGCTCGGCAAGGCGGCCGAACTCGCCGAGAAGGATGCGCGTGAGGCTGGCGATCACGACTACCGCTTCCCTACAGACCTGCGCATGTACGCCTTGAGGCACTCCGCCGCGTCGCTGATGGGGCATATCGGCGTCCCAATAGAGATCGCCCGCGAGCGTATGGGGCATTCGAGCATCCGCACGACTGTTGACGTGTACGGTCACTACTACGAGGGGACAGGACGCTCCGTGGCCGACAAGCTCGACGGATTCTTCGACCGAATGCTCGCCGGGTAAGGGGCTTTGGCGATAACAGAGGCGATTGAATGCCTTGCACACTCCCTAAAGGCCCTGGGCCGGAACGTGGGGTATAAGTCGTCTGTCATGCTTACCACGATTGCCTCCGCCCTGGGGGGGTGGCTTCCCGACACAACGGACCTCACAGCGGGCGGCGTCAAGCCTTTTTACCTAGTTGCGCGGCCCGGCTTTTGGGGTGGCTTTGGCTCCGTCCTAGACATTTTCAGCCCCCAGGGTTGGAACTACGTCAGCGGATTCCGTAGCCTGGAAGAAATTTACGCGGTGTCTACCTACGTTGACTGGTGCATGGTCGGGCACGACTTGCGCCAAGCAATCGCGGTCGAAACCCCACGCCTCGCTGCGTAACTCTTGGCCAGTCTAGCGAAGCGAAGGCAACAGCAACTCGAACAACGGCAACGGCAACTCGCAGCGAGGGGTGTTGAGTTCACGTTGCAGGGAACGCTTTCGACAGGCCCCTTGCCTCCGGCGCAACAGATCGAGGAGTACGAGCGTCTAATCCCCGGTTCTGGCCAGATTCTTTTTGATGAGTTTCAGGCCCAAGGCGTTCACCGCCGCAAGATGGAGACCATTCTTGTCGTGTCTGATGCGGTCAGATCATTTTTCGGTGTCGTCGCTGGCTTGGCGCTGGCCGGTTACATCGTATACACCGGGACGGAACTACTGCGGCAGGGCCACTCTATAGACGGCTTTGCCGCCATCGGCACAGCGGTTGCGATTGCGGTTGGACCATTCCTAATCAGAAACTACCTTCAATCCAAAGAGCGGCGTCAACAGATCGATGCCTTGGCCGCTACGAAACGTCGATAACAGCCGCCTGCCCTATCCGCTGCCCTACAGGCGCTTCTCGACAAAGGGTGCGCGTAAACAAAACCCCGATGGTATCGGGGTTTTAAATGGCTCCGGATGTTGGACTCGAACCAACGACCCGCTGATTAACAGTCAGCTGCTCTACCAACTGAGCTAATCCGGAACGACGGTTGGCACTCAGAGAAGGCCGGGGAGCCTGGTTCCACG
>Ga0182024_10019913_pt1 | contig 12309 bp, 7 predicted proteins | sample P32metaG_FD_120480 | JGI IMG/M metagenome (GOLD analysis project Ga0182024, IMG submission 120480) | Permafrost microbial communities from Stordalen Mire, Sweden - P3-2 metaG (Illumina Assembly) | ecosystem: Environmental > Terrestrial > Soil > Wetlands > Permafrost | place: Sweden: Stordalen...
CATCGGCACCAACGCCAGCGGCACCTCGGCCATCCCGAACGGCGCCGACGGCCTGCTGATCACCAGAAGCGCCGACGGCAACGAGATCGGCGGTACGCAGTTCGTCGACACCGCCACGGGCAAGACGAACAACCCGACTGGCAGCAAGGGCACGGTGACGCCGGTCTTCGTTGTACCGCCGCTAGGCAACCTGATCTCTGGCAACCGCGGGGACGGCGTGCTGATCAGCGCCGGGTCGCGGGGCAACGTCCTGAACGGAAACTTCGTCGGCACGACGGCTAACGGGGACGCCGCGATCGGCAACGCCGGCAACGGAGTACGGATCGACCGGGCGCCCGGTAACTCACTGGTCGGCTGCAAGTTCGTCAATAACCCGTTCGTCTACTACAACGTCCTGAGCGGTAACGGCGCGAACGGCCTGCGGATCACGAGCTCGAACAATGCCGTCGTCCAGGGAAACTTCTTCGGCACCGGTGCCAATAACACGACTATCGTCCGCAACCGGCTGAACGGAATCCTCGTTGACGGGTCCTCGAGGAATACTCAGGTGGGCGGGGTCATCCCGCTGGGAAACGTGTCCGCCGGAAATGGTCAGAACGGCATAGCGGTGACCGGCCGGGCCAGCGGATTCGTCACCTTTAACACCTTCGGCGGACTGCTGGCCTTCAAGGGCGCCGCCCCCAACGGCCGTGACGGACTGCTCATCACCTCGACCGGGGGTAACAACCTGGCCCGGACGAACGTGTTCTCCGGGAACACGCAGAACGGGATCGAACTGGCGGGCCAGGCCTCCGGCGTCACGGTCGACCCCGACATCGTCGGCCTGGTGACCCAGGGCAACGCCGCGCTGCCCAACGGCGGCGACGGCCTGCTGATCCGCGGCAGCGCGCACGGCAACACCATCGGCGGGACGCGGCGCTCGGTGATCCCGCAGGACACGTTCTCGGCGAATAAGGGCTACGGCGTCGCGATCGTCGGGAACGCGCATGACAACCGGGTCTTCACCAGCTTCATCGGGACCAACCTCATCGGCCTGAAGTCCCTGGGCAACAAGAAGGGCGGCGTCCTGATCGGCGGGGCTGCCTACCGGAACGTCATCGGCCAGGCCGCCGCGCGGCCGCCGGCCAACCTGATCAGCGGCAACACCGGAAACGGCGTCACGCTGCGGGCGGGCACCCGCCGGAACCGCGTGATCAACAACTACATCGGCCTGGACCGGTTCGGCCGCTACCTGCGCAACACCGGCCTGGCGGTCGTGAACCGGGGCCACCTCAACGCGATCCGGCACAACCGCAGTCGGCCGCGGGCCTAGCGCACGCTGCGGCCCGTGCGGTAGAACATGATCTGAAATCTGAGGACCCATACTGGGTGATTAACCAGTCAATCGTGGCTCTGCACGATCGGGAATGCGAGGCTGGACAAAGTAGAACCTGTTACAGTATGGTCGCGTCGCGAGGTGGTTACCGAGGGACGTTGGTTGCGGACAGCATGCCGGCCGCCAGCCATCGCACCGGTCCTGCTGAAGGAGGAGCGTCGTGGCCCGCTTGCTCATCGTCATCGTCCTGGGGGCCGTACTCGCCGCCGGGGCCGCCGCCGCGATGGGTAGCGCGCTGACGGGCGTGTCCAACGGCACGCCGAAACACGCCACCCTCTACGACTACGGCACGCGCTGACCCGGGCCAGGCGGTGGCGACCATGCCGCCGGAGGGCCAGCGGACGGCCCCCCCGGCGTTGATCGAGATCGTCGTGCCGGCCCGTAACGAGGCCCGCCGGCTGCCCGACGGGCTGGCCGTGCTGTGCCGGAAGGCGGCCACGCTTCCGCTGCGCGCGGCCATCCTCGTCGTGGACAGCGCCAGTACCGACCTGACCGGCGACATCGTGCGGGACTGGCCCGCGGGCCCGGTGCCGGTCGGGCTGCTGCGCTCTCCTCGGGCGGGCAAGGGCCTGGCGATCCGGGCAGGCCTGCTGGCTACGCGTGCCCCCTTCGTCGGGTACTGCGATGCCGACATGGCCACCGACCTGGGCGCGCTGGATGTCGCCGTCAGCCTGCTCACCGCCGGAGCTGAGATGGTAATCGGATCGCGCGCGCTGGGCGCCTCGGTCACTGAGGACCGGCACAGCGGGATCCGGCGGGCCGGGGCCGCCACGTTCCGGGCCCTGGCCCGCCGGATCGTGCCGGAGGTCACCGACACCCAGTGCGGGTTCAAGTTCTTCTCCGGGCCGCTGGCCCGCGCGGCGGCGCTGTCGCTCGGCACGGCCGGCTTCGCCTTCGACGTCGAGCTGATCGCCCGGTGCCAGCGGCTGGGCGCGACGCTGACCGAGATCCCTGTGCGGTGGCGGGACGTGCCGGGCTCCACGTTCTCGGTGCCGCGCCATTCCGCCGCCGCATTCCGTGACGTGGCCTCCATCTGGCTGTGGTTAAGAGCCGATCGCGCGGCGGCGGGACGGTCACCGGTACCACCCACTCTTCCCCTAGCCGGCCTGCAGGCGATCCCCCCCTCGCTGCAGGCCCTCCCGGCCGGGGCGCCGGCACTCCCACCGGGGGTGCCGACGTTCCCGGCCGGGGTCACGACGGCGTGACCGCACAGGGCCGGTGTCCGCCGGACCTGAGCGGCGCGCGGATCGTCCTCGCCAACTGGCGTGACCCCTGGCACCCGCAGGCCGGGGCGCCGAGCGGTACGCCTGGGAGGTGGCCCGCGCGCTGGCCGGCCGCGGCGCGGCCGTCTGCTTCCTGACCGCGCGCGCGGCCGGGCAGGCGCGCCGCGAGCGCCGGGACGGGATCGAGATCCTCAGGATGGGCGGGCGCTTCACCGTGTACCCGCTCGTGCTGGGCTGGCTGCTCGCGCACCGCCGGTCGTTCGACGCGGTGCTCGACTGCCAGAACGGGATCCCGTTCTTCACGCCGTGTGTCCTGCCCCGGCGGGTGCCTGTGCTATGCGTGATGCACCACGTGCACTCCGTCCAGTTCGCGGTGCATTTCCCGTGGTGGATGGCGCAGGCCGGCCGGATACTGGAAGGCCCCGTGGCGCGGCTGGCCTACCGCCGCCAGGCCTGCGTGGCGGTCTCGCCCTCCACCGTCGCCGCCATGCGCGATCGGCTGCGCTGGACCGGTGACATCTACCTGGTCCCAAACGGCGCCCCCGTGCCTGGGCCCGGCCCGCCTGGGCCCGGGGTGGCTGAGCAGCTCGCGGATCCGGGCCGCGGCTCGCTGGTCTGGGTGGGCCGCCTGGTCGCCCACAAGCGGGCCGAGCTGATCGTGGCCGTCGCGGAACGCCTGCGCGGCAGCGGGGTCACCATCGACGTGGTCGGACGCGGCCCGGCGGCGCAGTCACTGGCCGGCCGGGTCGCGGCGCGCGGGCTCGGTGGCGTGATCCGGCTCCGCGGCTTCCTCCCGGAGGCAGACAAGGATTCGGTCGTGGCCGGATCGCTGCTGCACCTGAACACCTCGCTGGGGGAGGGCTGGGGTCTGTGCGTGCTCGAGGCTGCGGCCCTCGGCGTGCCCACTGTCGCCTTCGATGTCGACGGGCTGCGCGATGCGGTGCGCGACGGGGAGACCGGCTGGCTGGTCAGGGACGGGGAACTGCTCGAGGACGTGACCGCCCGGGCGCTCAAGGAGCTGGCCGACCCGGCCCGCCGCGCGGCCGTCGCCGTCGCCTGCCGCCGGTGGGCGGCGCAGCTGGGCTGGGAGCGCACCGCGGCCCGGATGGTCACGCTGGTCTGGGCGTGCCTGCAGAACCAGACGTCCCGAGCCGGCCGTCCCGGAACCTGGATCGTGTCCTGCCCGGCCGATGAAGGCCCTCGCGAGGTCCTCGCCGAGGGGCCGGTGCTGGACATCCTGATCTCCCGTCGCCCCGATGCCGCGCTGCTCCGGCCGGCCACGCCGCAGGAGCGCCTGCTCGGCCGCCCGGCCGGCCCGGCAGGCCGCCCGCCGTGATCGACGCCCGCACGCGGTCGGCGGCCGGTCAGCTGCCGCCGCCGGGCGGCCCGGCCACAGATGACCGGATCCGGGGCCGGGTCCGGCTGCTCGCGTTCTGCCTGCTCCTCGCGGTGCTCCCGTTCGTGACCGCGCCGGGCCGCGTGATCGCCGATACCAAGCTCGACCTGGCGATCGACCCGGCCGGATTCCTCGGCCGGGCGCTGACCCTGTGGGATCCCCAGCAGTTCGGTCAGTTGCAGGATCAGGCGGCCGGCTATCTCTTCCCGATGGGGCCGTTCTTCGCCCTCGGCAGGCTCGCGGCGCTGGAGCCGTGGGTGGTCCAGCGGCTGTGGATCGGCGCGGTCTGCGTCGCCGCCTTCCTTGGCACGGTCCGGCTCGCGGGCCGCCTCGGGATCGGGACGCCGTGGACGCGGGTCGCGGCGGGCCTGGCCTACGCCCTGTCGCCCGCCGCGCTCACCCTGCTCGGCGAGCTCTCCTCGGAGTTCCTGCCCGCCGCGATGCTGCCCTGGATCCTGATCCCCCTCGTCGACGCGGGCCGTGGTGACCAGCACCGTGGTGACCAGCACCGTGGTGAAAGGCTGGGACGCGCGGCCGCCCGGTCGGCCGTCGCGGTCGCCCTGTGCGGCGGCATCAACGCCGCCGCGACCATCGCGGTCCTGGTTCCCGCGGCCATCTACATCCTGACCCGGTCGCGGTCGGCGCCGCGGTGGCGGATTCTCGCCTGGTGGATCCCGGCCGTCGCGGCGGCCACCTGCTGGTGGTCGGTCCCGCTGCTGCTGCTGTCGAAGTACGGCGTCTCGATCGTCTCGTACACCGAGAGCGCGGCCGTCACCACGTCGGCGACCAGCCTGTCGAACATCCTGCGCGGGACCGAGAACTGGGTCGGCTACCTGGTGGTGAACGGCCAGCCCTGGTGGCAGCTGGGGTACCGGATCGCCACCGGGGTGCTGCCGACGCTGCTGACCGGGCTGATCGCGGGCCTCGGCCTGGCCGGGCTGGTCCGCCGCGGGCTGCCCGCGCGGCGATTCCTGCTGTGCTCCGTGCTCGCCGGCGTCCTGATCATCTCGGCCGGCTACCTGAGCAGCCTGGGCAATCCGCTGGCGGCCCCGGTCGACCACCTGATCAACGGCCCGGCGTCCGCGTTCCGCAACCTGCGCAAGTTCGATCCGATGATCCGCCTGCCGGTCGCGCTCGGGCTCGCCCACCTGCTGGCGGCCACGCGGCCGCCCCGGCTGCGCGCCGCCCGGGCCGTGGCCGCCGCGCTCGCGATCGGCGGCCTGGCCCTGCCCGGTTATCTCAGCGGGCTGGCCGGCTCGGGCTCCTTCCGCCAGATCCCGTCCTACTGGGTGAGCGCGGCGACCTGGCTGAACCGGCACGCGGGCCACCAGGCCGTGCTGGTCGTCCCGGGGGCCGCGTTCGGCCAGTACACCTGGGGCAGCCCGCTCGACGACGTACTTCAGCCGCTTTCCACCGTCGACTGGGCGGAGCGAGATCTGTCCACCATCGGGTCGCCCGGCAACGAGCGGCTGCTCGACGCGATCGATCAGCGGCTGGCGGCCGGTGCCGGGTCGACGGGCCTGACTCAGGTGCTCGCCAGGATGGGCGTTAAATATGTGCTCGTCCGCAACGACCTGAGCCGCTCCGTGCTGACCGGAGCCTGGCCCGCGCGGGTCAACCAGGCGCTGGCCAGCTCGCCGGGGATCGTCAGGGTCGCCCGGTTCGGCCCGGCGGCGGGCAGCGCCGCCCCCGACGACGCGGTGACCGACTTCGACCCGTCCTACCCGCCGGTCGAGATCTACCGGGTATCCGGGGCCGCGCCGGTGGCGACCGTCCAGCCGACGTCGGGCACGCTGCGCGTCTACGGCGGGCCCGAGGCCCTGCTCACGCTCGCCGACCAGGGCCTGCTGGGCCGCCGCCCCGTGCTGCTCAATTCCGATTCGCCCGGCCTGCCCGCCGCCTCGGTGCTGACGGACTCGCTGCGGCGCCGGGTGCGTAACTTCGGCGAGCTGCGGACCTCCTTCTCGCCGACCCTGACCGCGGCCCAGCCCGCCCGGACGTTCGAGGCGGCCGGCGACTACACCGAACCGGGCTGGAGCAGGTACCTGAGCGTCGCGCAGTACCACGGCATCGCCAACGTGACCGCGTCGTCGTCCGCCGCCGACATCGGGGCCATTCCCGCCCAGTGGGCGAGCGGCCGGCTGCCGTTCGCCGCGGTCGACGGGGACAGCCGGACCATGTGGGAGTCGGGTAGCTGGACCGGGCCTATCGGCCAGTGGCTCCAGATCGACTTCGACGCCCCCGTCGATCCCGGCGTGATCCGCGTGGCCTTCGCCGACGAAACCGCGCTGGGCCCGGCGGTTACTCAGGTCGCCGTGCGGACCGCCGCCGGGAGTATCACCGACCGGGTACGGGTCACCGGAAGCCCGCAGTCCCTGCGGGTGCCCCGCGGTGCGTCCGGCTGGCTGCGGATCACGGTCACCGGTCTCGCCTCGCGGCCGGATCCCGCGATCGGTGCCCAGGCGGCCATCTCGCAGATCTCGGTGCCGGGGGTCCAGGCCAGCGAGTCGATTGTCGCCCCGGACGTGACCGGCCCGGGCGGGCATGACCCGGCGGCCGTGGTTCTGGCCAAGGCGCAGCCGCAGCCGTCGGGATGCATGCTCACCCCCCTGCGGTGGGTGTGCTCGCCGTTGCTGACCACGTCGACCGAGGAGCAGTACGGCCTCGACCGGTCCTTCACCGAGCCGGCCGCGGGCCCGGCCCGGCTGAGCGGGTCGGCGATCCTGACCGCCGCCTCGCTGGTCCAGAAATACGCGCGGCTGGGCCGGAGCCAGGCCCGGGTGACGGCGTCGTCCGCGTACACCGATGACCTGCAGGACCAGGCCAGGTCGGCCTTCGACGGCGACCCGGCGACCTCGTGGGTCGCCAGTCCCGCCGACAGCCGCCCCGTGCTCAGGATCGCGTGGCGACGGCGCCGGACCGTCAGCCAGGTGACGATCCAGCGTCCCCCCGGCGCGTCCGGGCTGCTGCAGGTCCTGATCGCCGGCTCGGCGGGCCAGGTCCGCGGCGGCGTGGTCGGCCGCACCGGAATCGTGGCCTTCGCGCCGATGCGGACCAGGGCGCTCACCCTCAGGTTCACTCCGCTGCAGGTGCCGCTGCAGATCTCCGACGTGTTGATCCCCGGTGTGCCTCAGGTCGGCACGCCGGCGGGGACGTTCCGGCTGGCGTGCGGCCTCGGGCCTTTCATCGAGCTGAACGGGAAGGTCGCGCGGACGCGGGTGTCGGGCAGTTTCGCCGACCTGGTCACCGGCCGCCCCCTGCAATTCACCGCCTGCTCGCCCGTCAGGGTCGCGGCGGGCCAGAACCGGGTGATCGAGCCGGCCAGGGATGCGTTCGACGTGCAGGAACTCGTGCTTGACAGTGCCCAGGGCCTGGGTTCATCTCAGGGCCCGAGCACAGCCCAGCCATCGGCCGCGGCCAGGGTCCAGTCCTGGACGCCGTCCCGGCGGGTCCTGCGGGTAAGCGCCCGCACACGTTCCTATCTCGTGGTGAACGAGAACTTCAACGCTGGGTGGCGGGCCAGCACCGGTGGCAGGCGGCTGCGGGCGCTTCGGCTCGACGGCTGGAAGCAGGCCTGGCTGCTGCCCGCGGGCACGGCCGGGGTGGTGACGCTGACCTACCTGCCCGACACGCTCTACCGCGAGGCGATCATCGGTGGCCTGGGCGCCCTCGCGTTGGTCATGCTGGCGGCGGTCTGGCCGGGCGCGCCCCTCTGGCGACGGCGCCCCCGGCCCGGCCCAGCGCCCGTGGCTGGCCCCGCGCTCATGGCTGGGCCGGTGCCCGTGGCCGGGCCGGTGGCGGCCCGATCACCTCGCTTGCGTCTCCGCCGGGGACCTCTCACGGTCCTGGCCGGGGCAGGGGTCGTCGGCGGGCTGCTGCTGTCCGGATTCTGGCTGGGCGGATATCCGGGCGCGGTCATTCTGATCGCGTCCACCGGGGTCTTCATGGCCGCCGTCAGCTACCGGCGATCCCGCCGCGGCTGGCTTGAGCTCTCGCGCCCGCGGGTGCTGACGGCCCTGCTCCTGGTCGCGGCGGCCTGCGCCGCGCTAGGCGAGCACCTGCAACTAGCCGGGAGTTCCGGCCCGGTCGCGACCGGGCTCTGGAACGCCGTCCCGCAGGTCATCTGTCTGGTCATCGTCGGACGGCTAGCGACCGCCCTCATCCTGCCCGACCCCTGATCCCGATGCCCGAGCGGCCGATGCCCGAGCGGCCGATGCCCGAGCGGCCGGTCCGAGATCGTCAGGGCCGGCCCGCGCCTGCCACTTTGCCAGGCCAAATTCGCCAGCCACGTCATAGGGCTCCGGGCGGGCCGGGCGACCCAGCCAGGGCGCGGATCCAGCCTCAGGTGGATCACGATTCATTATCTACGACGCAGATAGAACCTGTTACAATACTGCGATCTAGATCGCCAGTTATGTTGGCATAGGAGATCGCTGCTGCCGACGTCAGAAATGGTGCAGTGGCCGACCGGGCCACACGTTTCCAGGAGGATCGATGCGGCGTGTCATCGGGCTCACGCTCGCCGGGCTGGGGACATTTCTCATCGTGCTCGCGGTGCTCGTGCGCACCTACGTGGGCGGCCAGGTGATCAAGTTCCCGCTGAACGAATACCTCACGACCACCCTGCAGGGCACGGGGATCACCTACTTCAGCCCCAGCTTGGTGCGGGAGGTCTCGGGGGCCACGATGCGGGTGACCAGCACGGTCAAGGGTGACGCCGCGGCCGGCTCGTCGTCGACGGCGGTGTGGAACGAGTTCACCAACCTCTATGACGTCACCAACTCCGCGCAGTACGAGTTCGCCACGCGCCGGATTGCCTTCGACCGCCGCACCGCCGAGCTGGTCAACTGCTGCGGGGCCAGCGTCGGCGGCAACACCTCGATCCGCCAGTCCGGGCTCGTCGGGTTCCTGTGGCCGTTCGGGACCCAGAAGAGCACCTACGAGGTATACGACGTCAACCTGGACCGGCCGATGCCGACCCGGTACGCGGGGACCTCGACGATCGACGGGATCACGGTCAGCCGCTTCGTGGAGCGCGTGCCACCCACCAAAGCGGGCACCCAGCAGCTGCCCGGGTCGCTGGTCGGCATGCCCAGCCAGGCGCTGGTGACCCTGCCCGAGTACTACACCGCAACCAACACCTACTGGGTAGATCCGCTGACCGGGGCCCAGCTCGACCTGAGCCAGAACCAGAAGCTGACCATCGAGGACGCCGCGGGTACCCAGCGCCTCCTGCTATTTAACGGCGACCTGCGGGTGACACCGCGCAGCGTGCGCACCATCGTCGGCCTGGACCGGACGGGCCGCAGCGAGTACGGGTGGTTCGAGACCATCATTCCGCTGGTGAGCGGGCTGGTCGGCCTGATCTTCCTGGTCGTGGGGATCGTGCTGGCGCGCAGGCGGCGCGAGGATGACCAGCCCGACCATGCCGACGCCGAGGCGCCCGAGCCCGCCCTCGACCCGGCGCCCTGACGCCCCCGTCGCGGGCGGGGGGGTACCCGGCCGCTAGCCCGTGCGCCGCAGGACGAGAAGCAGGTTCCAGGTGAGGAACTCGCGCAGCCCGCGAACCCGCAGCAGCGGGCGGCTCCAGCCCGGCAGGTAGCGCGGCACGGCGTCGACCTGGACGGCGGTCTCCGCCGATCGGGCCCAGGCCAGCGCGGCGGCCACCGACACCGGATAGAGGCTGTGGCCATAGCGGTTCTTGGGCGGCCTGCCGCGCCGGCGCTGGTAACGGACCGCCGCCCGCTCGCCGCCCAGGTAATGCCAGGGCGAGGTCTCATGCCCGCCCCAGGGTGAGAGCCAGTTGGTGAACGAGACGAAGATGATCCCGCCGGGCCTGGTCACCCGCACCATCTCGGCCAGCATCGCGCGCCAGTCCCCGACGTGCTCCAGCACGTTGGCGGAGAAGCACACGTCCACCGCGCCGGATGTCAGCGGGAGGCTGACCGCGCTGCCGAGCACGCTGCCGCTCTCCGGGCGGCCATGGGCGGCCAGTTCCCCGCGGTCGGCGTCGACGCAGAACGCCCGCGCCCCCGCCCCGCGGAGCTCGCGCACGAAGTATCCGGGGCCGCCGCCGACATCGACCACGACGCGTCCGTTCAAGTCCGCGTACTGGCCAAGCTGCGCAATAGCGTCCCGGGCAAGACCGGAGTAGTAACGGGATGGGTCCGCGGCCTCGGCTCGAAACGATCGCAGCAGCCGGGCCGACCGCGCCAGGTCGGTCCGGAATGCGGGACGTTCGCTCACGATGATGACTTGTAACACGCCGCCCTCAGATTCATAACTAGAACACGTTACAAGAAGCTGGCCGTGCGGCCATTGACTCCCGCCTCGAGGTGTCTATCTTGAGGTGGAGTCCAGCCAACCAAGCGCATGCTTGGTTGAACGTGCCCGGCGCTGAGGAGGGCCGATGCAGCTTCCCGAGGATCGCACCAGGAGGTCATCGCGGCGGGCCTTCCTGGCCGGCACCGCCGCGGCCGGCGCCCTGGCCTGGACCCCGGTCTTCCGGGCGGGCCCGGCCAGCGCGCGGGCCACCAGCGCGGCGCCGCCTAACTTCCCGTCGCCGGTCTCCCTCTACCAGCAGGCCTACCAGAACTGGGCCGGCCAGATCGTGATCGACGACGTCTGGACCTGCGCCCCCGCCTCGCCCGGTGACGTGGTCACGCTCGCCAACTGGGCGCAGGCCAACGGTTACCGGCTGCGGGCCAAGGGCATGAGCCACAACTGGTCACCCATCCTGCTCCCGGCGGGCAGCACCGGGGCGGGCTATGTGCTGGTGGATACCACCCAGTCCCTGACCTCGGTGTCCATCGCCTCGGGAGCTCCGGCCACGGTCACCGCGCAGACCGGCGTCACCATGGACAGCCTGACGACCGCGCTGGCCGCGGCCGGCTACGGATTCTGCGCCATCCCCGCGCCGGGCGACATCACCCTCGGCGGCGCGCTGGCGATCAACGCGCACGGCAGCGCGATCCCGGGCCGCGGCGAGACGCCGCTGTCCGGGCAGACCTACGGCTCGCTGTCCAACCTGATCCTCTCGCTGACCGCCGTGGCCTGGAGTCCGGCGCAGGGCCAGTACGTCCTGCGGACGTTCGAGCGCTCGGATCCCGACATCCGCGCCTTCCTCGCCCACCTCGGCCGCGCCTTCATCACCGAGGTCACCGTGCAGCTAGCCAGGAACCAGACGGTGCGCTGCCAGAGCTGGGTAGAGGTGTCGGCGGCAGACCTGTTCGCCCGGCCGTCCGCGGCCGGGCCCAACTCCCTAGCGAGCTACGTCGACGGCGCCGGCCGGGTCGAGGCCATCTGGTTCCCGTTCACCGCTACTCCCTGGCTGAAGGTCTGGACGCTCGCGCCGAACAAGCCCCTGCTCTCCCGCCAGGTCACCGGTCCGTACAACTACTCCTTCACCAACAGTGTCACCCCGGCGGAGAACACGTTCTTCGACGAGGTGGCGACGGGAGCTACGGCCGGCACGCCCGCCTTCGAGGCGATCGCGATCTCGCTGGTGGACACCGGCCTGGTGGCCACCGGGGCCTGGGACATCTGGAGCCAGTCGCAGGATGTCCTGCGCTACGTGAAGCCGACCACGGTGCGGATCGTCGAGGCCGGATTCGCGGTCATCACCTCGCGTGCCAGCATCCAGCAGGTGGTCAGCGACTTCTACACCCAGTACACGAGCAGGCTGTCCTACTACCAGGGACTCGGCCAGTACCCGATGAACGGGCCGATCGAGATCCGGGTCACCGGGCTCGACGATCCCGCCGACGCGCTGGTGACGGGAGCGCAGTCGCCGATCCTGTCCTCGGTCCGGCCGCGCCCGGACCAGGCCGGCTGGGACGTCGCCGTGTGGCTGGACATGGGCACGCTGCCCGTCACGCCGGGCTTCTCGCAGTTCTACGCGGACATGGAGGCCTGGATCTGGAGCCACTACGCCGGCAGCTACGCCACGGTCCGGCCCGAGTGGTCCAAGGCCTGGGCGTGCACCTCAACCGCTCCCTGGACCAATACCACGATCCTCGGCGCTGCCATCCCGGCGGCGGTCAGCGCGGGCCAGGCCAGCGGCGACGGCTGGGACGCCGCAGCGACGATCCTGACCTCCTACGACCCGAACTCGGTGTTCAGCAACCCGTTTCTGGACACCCTGTTTGGCTGAGGAACCGGCCCGGCGGTCAGCGCAGCAGCAGGCGGGCCGCGAGTTCGAGGTGGTTGCTCACGTCGTTGGCGGACGCGCGCCGGGTCACCCACGCGATCAGGTTCGACAGCCAGACATCGCCGATCACGCGGGCGATCGCGATGTCATCGGCGGACGGCTCGCC
>Ga0182024_10019914_pt1 | contig 12309 bp, 11 predicted proteins | sample P32metaG_FD_120480 | JGI IMG/M metagenome (GOLD analysis project Ga0182024, IMG submission 120480) | Permafrost microbial communities from Stordalen Mire, Sweden - P3-2 metaG (Illumina Assembly) | ecosystem: Environmental > Terrestrial > Soil > Wetlands > Permafrost | place: Sweden: Stordalen...
CGCGGCGGCGGAAGCCTGCGTAGTCGATGAGATGGCGGATGGCGGCAAGGCCGCGTTCGAGATCCTCGATGAGCGGGAGCGCGCCGGTTCGAGAATAACCGCGCCAGTGCCGGGTCAGGCTGTTGGACATGAAGGAGACGAGCAGCACCGGCTTGCCGGCGGAGCGCGCCGCCGCCGCCAGCCGATCGACCAGATCCTGATGGGACTCCCAGCCGTCCGCCCGCATGCCGATCACGAGGCCGACGAGGTCGATGCCCTCGTCGTCCAACAGCGCCTGCAGCACCGCCGTGATGTTGCCGTCCCGGCGCAGCCGCGGCAGACCGACGGTATCGAGCGGATTGCCGAAAGCGCGCTCGACGCCGAGGATTTTCTGCACCCTTTCGTTCGTGGCTTCCCGGATCGGCGGGAAGTTGATGCCGGCGGCGTCCCCGAGGTCGCCGATCAGCGACGTCGCGCCGCCCGAGACCGTCATCATCACGACGCGATCGCCCTGCGGCAGCGGCGCGAGATCGAACAGCGCGGCGGTTTCCGCCAGTGCGTCGATGGAGTCCACCAAGGCGACGCCGTTCTGCCGAAACAGCGCCACGAAGGCCTCGTGCCGGCCCGCGAGCGTGCCGGTATGGGCGAGCGTCGCCCGTTGCCCGAATTCGCTGCGGCCGAGCTTGAGCACGACCATCGGCTTGCGGCGGACGGCCGCTTCGACCGCGGCCCGGAAGCGGCGCCCGTCCTTGGCGCCCTCCATGATGCAGGCGATGACCCGGGTGGCCGGATCGTCCGCCAGATAGGCGATGTAGTCGGCCATCTCCAGCCCGGCCTCGTTGCCGCTGGACACCAGATAGTTGACCCCGATGCCGCGGTTGCCGGTGAGCTCGGCGAAGGCATTGAGCAAGCCGCCGCTCTGGGACACGAGCGAGATGCCGCCGCTGATCGCGCGTGCCGGAACGTCCGCCATGGTGGCGGCAAAGCCGTAATGCAGGCTGGCGATGCCCATGCAATTGGGGCCGGCGAGCGCCATGTCGGCGGCCTGCGCGAGCTCGGCCAGGCGCTCCTGCAGGGCGCGGCCCGCATCGCTGTCGGCATCCGCGAAGCCTTCGGAGATCACGAAGGCGCCGCGAATGCCGGCCGCCGCGGCCGCCCCGATCACGTCGAGAACCGCCGCGGCCGGAACCGATATCACCACGCAGTCCGGGACCTCGGGCAGTTCCTCGAACGAGGCGTAGCAGCGCTGCCCGGCGATCTCCCGGTAATGAGGATTGACCGGCCAGGTCGGCACCGCGCGGTCGAAGCGCGCATTGGACTCCAGGATGCGGGCGCCGGCGCCGCCCTTGGGGGAGACTCCGACCAACGCGATCGCGCGCGGCCGCAACAGCGCCTGGACGGGACGCGCAGGCATCATGACGTGCATCGCCGGCCTCGCGGTCTCATGCCTCGCGGTCTCAAGGGCGTCGCCCGATCCGCTCCGCGCCGCGCTCGCGCAGCGGCACGCATCGTCAGCCGACGATGCGAAAGCGCGGCAGCGAAAATCCTTCTGCCGGATGATCCTCGTAGACGACCTCGACGGTCTGACCGACGTCGTACACGTCTCCCGGCATGCGGTTTCCGACCAGCGTCGAGGAGACGAGCGGGCCCTCGTCGAGCTCGATCAGCGCATAGACGTAGGGAATCTCGGCCTGGAAGGCCGGGTGGAACGCCATGTGGTGGCGGTTGAAGGCGAAAATCTTGCCGCGCCCGCTCGACGGCGCCCATGCCATGTTGGCGGCGAACGGCTCGTTCTCGTGGCTCTGGCAATAGGCCTTCGGCCAATACGACGCGCCGCATGTCTTGCAGCGCCAGAGCAGGAATTCGTGGCGCCGGAGCCCCTCGTAGAACGGCGCGTTGTCCTTGTCGATGTTCGGCAGCGGCTTCTTCCACGGCTCATTGCTGACGATGACGTTTGGATCGTTGCTCACGGATGCCTCCCCAGCAATGTGCAGGTGTGAATCGAGCACATGCCGGGAGAGATCAGCTCCCCGCCATGCCCGGTCGTCATGACGACGTCGCAATCCTCGATCTGCCGCTCGCCGGCCTCGCCGCGCAATTGGCGGATCGCCTCCGCCATGCCGGTGAGATCGCCGAGATGATAGCAGGAGAGCAGGCCGCCGCTGGTGTTCACCGGAATGCTGCCGCCCGGTGCGATGGCGCCGGATTCCGCGAAGGCGCCGCCTTCGCCTTTCTTGCAGAAGCCGTAATCCTCGAGCTGGAACAGCACCTCGGCGGTGAAGCAATCATAGAACTGCACGCAGTCGACGTCGGCGAGCTCGAGGTCGGCCTGGCCGAAGGCCTGCTGCTTGGCGCGCGGCACCGCCATGTGGGTGAAATTCTTCTTGTCCCACCACAATTCCGACGACACTTCGCCGAAGCCCTGGCCGAGCACGTAGACCGGCGGCTTGGGGCGGCTCTTGGCGCGATCCGCGGTGGTGAGGATGAAGGCGACGCCGCCGTCGGACACTAGGCTGATGTCGAGCAGCCGATAGGGCTCGGCCAGCAACGGCGAATTCTGATGATCCTCGATGGTGATCGGACGGCCGTGCATCTTGGCCTCGGGATTCTTGCAGGCCCAGGCGCGCTCCGCCACCGAGATGGCGCCGAGCTGGCGGCTGGTGGTGCCGTAGACCGCCATGTGGCGCGCCGCCATCCAGCTGTGATGGCTGACCGCGCGCAGATCGCCGAGCGCCTTGCCCCAATAGCCGGCCTTCTCGCCATGGGCCATGCCGCGGTGCCCGGCCTTGCGCGATTCCTGCGCCTGCGACCAGTCCGTCACCGCGCCCATGATGCAGACATAGTTGGCGATGCCGCGGTCGAGGAACGACAGCGCGGTCGCGATGCCGAGCCCGGCCAGCGCGCCGCCGCGGCCGACCACGAAGTAGAAGCAATTGTTAAGACCGAGCAGACGCGAATAGGCGTCCACATAGGTGGCGCGGTCGCCGCCGCCGCCGGTGCGGCGCAGATCGATGGCGCCGTCGATATCCTTAGGAGTGAGACCGGCATCCGCGATGGCGCGGCGCGCGGCCTCCGCCGCGACCATTCGCTCCGAGTGATCCTGTTGGGGACCCGCGACGACGCCGAGGCCGACAATCGCATATTGTCCCGAAGACGCATGTTTGGGCACTGTTCTTGTCCTCCTTTGAAACTTTTGTATCAGTTCCTCGCCTTTGCTCTGCCGGCTGCGCCGCCGCCGTCACCGGACCGCGGACGATCTCGCGCTCATGCGCTGCGTACCTCCCGCACGGCGGCCGCGACCGGCGTCACGCCCGAGCCCGCCCCCGCCGGCAGCCTGAGCATGCCCTGCTCGACCTCGAGACCGGTAAACGGATCATCAAGCAGTCGATCGAATTCGCCAAGCTCGCAGGCATAGTCCACGCCCGGAAGCGCGCAAGCGAGATGGAGCGCCTGCGCGGCCAGGAGGCGGCTGCCAACGGCGGCGCCGAGCCGATGTTTGATGTGAGCGGCCTCGCACAGCCGCGCGGCCGCGAGCGTGTTGCGCAGTCCCCCGAGCTTGGGGATCTTGAGGCTGACCGCATCGACCGCGCGCCTGGAGACGAGTTCGAATATCTCGCGCAGCGAGCCGGCCGCCTCGTCCGCCTCCACGGTGATCGGCACCGATCGGGTAACCAGCGCGAGGCCGGCGGGATCATCCGCCGAGACCGGCTGCTCGACCAGATCGATGCGATGCTCGGCCATCCGGTTGAGCGCGCTGATCGCGTCCTTGGGCGAGTAGGACTGGTTGGCGTCGATGGTCAGGTGGACATCCGGGCCGACCTGCCGGCGGATTGCCGTCACGCGGGCCACGTCCTCCGCGACCTCGCCATGCACCTTGATCTTGAGATAGCGATAGCCGCGGTCGACGAGCTTCTGCGCCTGCGCCGCCATCTCCTGTGGCGTCTTGATCGCCAGGATACGCAGGATCGGAACGCTGTCGCGCACCGCTCCGCCGAACAGGACATTCAATGGCACGCCCAGCGCGCGCGCATTGAGATCGTGCAGGGCACAATCGACCGCCGCCTTGGCCTGGGGGGCGCCGCGCAGGCTGCGGTCGAGGGCGCCCAGGATGGCTTCGACGCCGCGCGCGTCGCGGCCGATCAAGAGCGGGCGGAACAGGTCAAGCTCGGCCTGCAGCGTGCCCGCAATGGCGCCCATATGCGGCGTGGCCGAAGCATAGCCGAAGCCTTCGACGCCATCCTCGGTGGCGATGCGAAGCACGTGTCCATCGGTCACCGGGCTCGCCCCCAACGCAAAGCGCCAGGACGGATCCTCCTTGCGCATCGTGCAGGGCTGCCGGTCAAATTCCCGGATGATCATCGGCTTCCTCCCGCTGCTGTTGTTCTCGTTCTTGCGAGGCAGCGCGATCGTTGTAGCGAAACTTAGGCGTGGCCGGAAGTCATGGGCAACGGCCATGGGTAACGGGTACTGGCTGACCGGACCTGAGCGACGTGCCCTGGCCGGCCATTCCGGCGCACAGGCGGAACCGAAAGGTCAAAGCGCTTGCCTCGCTTGGCTGCAACGGCGGTGATAGGGTCTGCTGGCCAAACGCAGAGGGGGAGAACCATACAATGATCCGAGTGGCATTCATCGTCGGCGATTACCCGAACGAGGAGCGCAAGCTACGCGAGGATGTGGCGAAGAGCTACTCGTCGGCCGAGGTGGAGGTCGGCATCGTCTCGGTGCCGCCCGCGCCGTTCGGCGGGCTCGGGCCGGCCGAGATCCAGCTGGTCGCGCCCTATTATCACGCCGGATACCTGCAAGCCGAGCGCGAAGGCTACGATGCGGCGGTGCCGCTCGGCACGCTCGATCTCGGGGTCGACGGCGGCCGCTCGCTGGTCGACATCCCGATCGTCGGCCCCTGCGAGGCCATGTTCCATATCGCGGCCCAGCTCGGCGAGCGTTTCGGCATCATCTGCTATCACGAGTCGGTCATCCCGCGGCAAATCACCCAGACCCGTTATTACGGCATGGAGCCGTGGATCGCCGGCCGCCGCGCTTCCGGATTCAAATTGAAGGACATCGGCGCCAACAAGGATGTGATGATCAGGAACTTTCTCGGCGCGGCGCGCTCGCTGATCGATCAGGACGGCGCCGACGTCATCGTGGTGCACGGCATCACCCAATGCCCGGTCCATCTCAAGCCCGACTGGCTGAGCAAGGAATTGGGCGTGCCGGTGGTGGAGGGCATCGGCGCGCCGATCCGGATGGCCGCCCTGCTGGCGGGTCTCGGCCTCAAGCACAGCCGCAAGCGTTGGCCGAAGTCGAATGCAAGGCCAAAGGTCTGAATGGGCCTGGCGGGCGCCCGGCGGCGCCCGGCGCTCGCAAGTTTCAGCGATATCCTCTAAGCTCGGCAATCCTGACAAGAAGCTCATAACGGGAGGATGCCTTGCTTCGCCATATCAAGCCGGTGAGCTGCGCGATCGTTTCAGGACTGCTGATTGCGGGCGTGCCGGATTTCGCCGCGCCCGCCGCCGCGCAATCGCAGCCGTCATCGCAACCGTCCTGGATGGTTCCCGACCTGCTCGCAGGGGCAAAATCAGAAGGCGAGCTCGTCGTCTACGGCTCGATGAATGAGGAGGAGGCGCTGCCCTATTGGCAGCTGTTCCAGGACGCCAGCGGCATCAAGGTGAGCTATGTGCGCTCGTCCGATGCCACCATCCTGGCGCGCATCGCGATCGAGTACCGCGCCCGCCAGCGCAGCTGGGACCTCGTTGCCACCACGCCGGTCTACCGGCTTCCCGACGAAGTGCTGCTGCAATTCGAGCCGCCGGAGGCGAAGAACCTGATCCCGCAGGCGCGCGCCCCCAACCGGCGCTGGTACGGCGTCTACGGCAATTACAATGCGCCCGCCTACAACACCAATCTGGTCAAGAAGGCGGACTTGCCGAAAACCTACGAGGAGTTCCTCACGCACAAGGAATGGGCCGGCAGGATCGCGATCGACGCCACCGACTCCGAATGGCTGAGCGGGATCTTCAGCTATTACGGCGAGGAGCGCGGGCGCAAGCTCGTTCAGGACCTCGTGGCAACGCTCAAGCCGGTCGTGGTCGACGGCCATCTGGTGGTGGCGCGCTCGGTCGGCGCCGGCGAATATTTGGTCGCGCTCAACAACTATGTCGGGTTGACGGTCAATGTGCTGCTGTCGGGCGCACCGACCGACTTCTGGGCGCTTGATCCGGTCGGGCTGGCGTTCGGCTCGATCGGCGTGAACAGCCAGGCGCCGCACCCTAAGGCGGCGCAGCTGGCCGCCAATTTCATGCTGAGCCGCGAGGCCGAGCAGTTCCTGACCAAGAAGGGGCGCTTGCCGACGCGAACGGACGTCGAGACCAATCCGCCCGGCGTGATCGATGCGTTGCAGCAGAAGAAGATCATCGTCACCATCTCGTCGGCCGAGCAGCAGAAGAAGATGCTGACGACCTTCAACGAGCTGTTCCGCTCGAGGTGATACCGCGCTGCCAGTAGAAGGTCACCTCCCCGAACAGCGCGTTTCCGGCGGGCTTGATCTCCCTGAGATACCCGGGCCAGGCGTCGGGCCAGCCGATTCTTGAAATCGACAACGGCTATCTGGGCGATCACCTCGCGCAGCGGATGGCCCGGCGGCTGTTCCCGTCACGCATCCCTCCGATAGATGGTGCGGCCCATGAGTTGCAGACCGGGATGCGATCCGATCAAGGACTCCGCGTGCCCGATATAGAGAAAACCGCCCGGCTTGATCAGCCGGACGAAGCGTTCGATGAGCTTGGCCTTGGTCGATGCATCGAAATAGATCATCACGTTGCGGCAGAAGATCGCGTCGAACGGCCCCTTCATTGGCCACGGCTCGACGAGATTGAGCGGCCGGAACGTAACGAGAGATCGGACGTTCTGCGCCACCTTGATGGTGGCCGGATCGCTTGCTGCGATGGGCTCGAAGCAGCGGCAAAACGGATCCGGAACGTTGTCGAGCGCCTCGGCCGAGAATTCGCCCCGGCTTGCCTTGGCCAGAACGTCCGTATCGATGTCGGTGGCGAGAATGCGGACGTCATGGCGCGTGTCGGCAAGCTCGCGCCCGAGCACGAGCGCAATCGTGTAGGGCTCTTCCCCGGTCGAGCAACCGGCGGACCACACCCGCAGGCGGCGCTCGGCACGTTTCTGGTCTTGCTGCGCAAAGGTCTTCACCACGCTGTCGCGGAAGTGGACGAAATGATGCGCCTCGCGGAAGAACTTCGTGTGGTTGGTCGAGATGGAGTTGACAAAACGTTCGATCTCGCTGCCGTCTCCGCTTTCGAGATGCTCGCGATATTCGCCGAAGGAGGTCAGGCCGAGGGCTCGCAGCCGGCGCGACAGGCGGCCATAGACGAGATAGCGCTTGCTGTCGGACAGTGCGATGCCGGCGCGCTGGTAGGCGAGCCCCGCCAGAAACGCAAAGTCGCTCTCGGAGAACGCAAATTCCCGTGGCGGGTCGGCTGCGGGGAAGCCGGAATTCGGCAGCGTGGTCGCAGCGGTGCGTACTGACGCCATCCTAGAACTCCTTCCAGTCGGGGTGTTCCGCCATGGCGGTGGCGACCGCCGCCTGTGTGCGGCCTTCGGCTCGTGGTGAAGGCGCTCTGCTGCCACAAGCAAGGCCCCGCCCAAGCCCCGCCGGGCTTAGGAAAGCTTCCCCATCACCTCTTCCATCTTCTGCCGCAGCGTCGCTTCCGTGAACGGCTTGACCAGGTAGTTGTTGACCCCGGCCTGGGCGGCGGTGACCACGAGTTCACGATCACCGCGGCCGGTGATGAGGATGAACGGGAGCTTGCGGACCGCCGGATGCCGGCGCAACGCCCGCAGCAATCCCAGTCCGTCCATCTCCGGCATGTCGAACTCCGATATGATGAGATCAATCGGTTGGACGAGCGCCTTCTGAAGCGCCTGCGCGCCGTTGTCCGCTTCGTGGATCATGCGGACACCGAAATTTTCGAGTACCAAGCGGGTCACGTGACGCACGGTGCGCTGATCGTCAACGATGAGAACCTTGAGAGCCGCAGCGGCCGGCATTTACTGCTCCTCGTTTCGCCGTTGGTTCCATTCCCGGGAATCATTTCGCGAAGTGCGGACCGGAGATTGCACGACCTAGCCTGGGAGGTATTGGTTATAAAATGCTGAAGAGACTGCCTGGGCAGTCGACTTGATTAAGCCGGCCCGGCGGCATGCCGAGCCGCCGAGGGCGAATATGGCGTATCGGCTGCAGCCCCTCAGGCACGCAGTTCTGCCGCCAGGCCGAGTTCCACCGTGGGGTTGCCCCAACCGTCGCCTTGTCGGCTCGACGCGATGGAGGGGCCGCGCAACAGCTTGACGAAGCTCACCGGGTCCGTGGGCTTCGCGAACACGAAACCTTGGGCCGAATGGCAACCGAGATCGATGAGCATTCGCAGGTCATCGATGTTCTCGACCCCCTCGGCGCAGACGGTGAGCCCAAAGCCATGCGCGAGCTCGACCGCGGCCGAGCAGAACGACTGCTTGACGCAGTCCGTCGCACAGCCTGACACGTAGCTGCGATGCAGTTTCAGCTCGACGCAGGGCAGATCGCGTAACCGGGCCAGCGATGAATGAGCTTCGCCGAAGTCGTTCAGCGATATGCCGACGTTGTAGAGCTTCAATTGCGCGGCGATTTCACGAATGTCCCTCGTCTTGATCAGGGCGTCCCCCTCGGTAACCTCGACGATCAGGCCCGGAAAACTCGCCTTCTTCGGCAAAGACCTCCGAACGAGATCGACAAACGCAGGAGAATGCAACGCGTGCAGCGGGACGTTGATCGCCAATTTGAGCGGTTGTCCCTGCGCGGCAAAATGCTCCCAATCGGCCATCGCCTGCAGGACCACGAATTTCGTCAAAGGTTGATAGATCACCGAACCGCTCGGTGGAAGGAAATTCACTGGAGAGATAATGCCGAGTTCGGGATGGTTCGCCCGCAACAATGCCTCGGCGCCGCAAACCGTCATGGACTTGAGATCGATCTTGGCCTGATACCATAGCCTCAGCCAGCAATTCCGCAGCGCCTCAATCGGGTCAATCTGAATTTGCGGCGCCTCGCTCTGCTGCGAGACCTGGCCGTTCACGTGCGGTTGCCCGTTCTGCCCTTTAGCTGCGACCGCGAGGCGGTTCTTGAGATCGGCGGCCCGAACCGGTTTTTGCACCGACGGCAACATTGTCAGGCCATGATCCTCGCCGATCCGCTGGATATCGCCGAGCGTGACAGGATCGCGGCCGCTGATCAGCAATACCATTCCCCTGTAGCGGAAGGCCTCGAGATATCGGATCACCTCGATCGCATCGGATTGGCCGACGATCACGTCGAGGACGATCAATTCGGGAGCAGCATTGTTGAGGCCCTCAAAAAAGGGAACCAGTCTGTCGAACTGGCGCGGCGCATATCCGATCGAAGCGAGGATATTGCATATGATCGCCCGGACTTCCGGCTGGTCGTCCAAGACATACGCGAGTTGGTCGCTCGATTCCGCAGCGACGGTCAAAGGCTTCGAGCTGGACATCCGAGTTGCGGTTTCGTTGAGGGATGCGACACGATAGCGATGAACCGCTAGGAATGTGTGAATCCGGCCGCGAACAAAGTGCGCAAAACCACCGCCGGCTGCACACGGACGTGGTAAAAAAATTGGCCAATCCGGTTCCATCAACGTCCGTTAACCTAATGCCTCCCACGTTCTCGCTGCCGACAGCGAGGCGCGGGCCTCGACCACGCGCGGCGAGCGCCGACCGGACAGGCGGCGGTTCAAGCCCTGTCGGCTTCGGGAATAAATCCGGCGGCTGCCCGATCTTGGCATCGTGAACGCGAGCGCGGGACTTTCCGATCGAGCTGCGGTCCCGCTCGACAAAGGCACGAGGCACATCATGATGCGGAAGTTCGGGCGCGGCGAGAGCCTGCAAGCACCTGCAGCCGAATGCAAACGGGCGATCGTCTTGCTGCTCGCGGCCGCGCTTGCGTTCGCCGATTCGGTGCCGACTCTCGCGTCGGGAGATGCGACGCACGGGGCGAAAATCTATCAGGATTGCATGCTTTGCCATGCGCTCGATCAGAACGAGATCGGACCCAAGCATCGGGGTGTCTTCGGCCGCAAAGCCGGCACGGTGCCGGGGTACGACTACTCAGCCGCCCTGAAGACTTCCGGCATCGTCTGGAACGACACCGCGCTTGACGAATGGCTCACCGATCCGCAGGCGCTAGTCCCCGGAACCAAGATGACCTTCTCGCTCGATGATGCGCAGGATCGCGCCGACGTCATTACGTTTCTCAAGGAGAAGGCGGGAGGCGACCCGTCAGGCGCGCGGACCGGTGCGCGATGACACGACTTATTTTGAAAGGGTTGAACGGATGGTGGGCGGTACAGGGATTGAACCTGTGACCTACGCGATGTCGACGCGTCGCTCTACCGCTGAGCTAACCGCCCGAAAACGACCAAGACGCACCACTTCCACCCAAACTTCCACCCAAGGGCTCCGGCGCAGAGCGGCGTTCGACCCGGTCCATCGGGGTAATCGTCATATCGGCTCGCTCCACGCGAGGCAAGCTCCCGCCAGCCGGCCCGAGTCAGGCGGCCAAGAGCTTGTTCACCTCGTTGACCAGCTCGCGCAGGTGAACCGGCTTGGAGAGCACCTTGGCGTTCTTGGGGGCGGCGGAATCCGAGTTGAGGGCCACCGCCGCGAAACCGGTGATGAACATGATCTTGATGTCGGGGTCGATCTCGGAGGCACGCCGGGCAAGCTCGATACCGTCCATTTCGGGCATCACGATATCGGTGAGCAGGAGCTCGAACGGCTCTTCGCGCAGCCGCTGGTAGGCGGACAGGCCATTGTCGTAGGAAATCACGTCGAAACCGGCGTTCTGCAGCGCTTTCACCAGAAAGCGGCGCATGTCGGTATCGTCTTCCGCGAGAAGAATCTTCGCCATGTCTCGGCTCGTTCCCACCGGCGAGCCGAAATGGCCGCCCCGACTTTAGTCCCCAGACCTTGCATTACGCGGGTGCCCGGTAAATATCGAGTGAACCCCCGCCCCGCAAAGTTGGCTCCGCTCGCTCAGCCATGGACAATACCGCGTTTGGCGGGATAGTGGTGGTGAAAATGGCGACGCCGGGACGAGGTCGCCTGATCCGCCAGATGAGGGCGAACGGGTTCGATGCGCGAAGCAAAAGACGAATTCGACCTTCCGTTCGAGATTCTCGAGCCGGTCGAATGGCGCGGGCCGGCGGTCTTCAATTCCCCCCACAGCGGCAGCGTGTATCCGCACGCTTTCCTCACCACGACCCGGCTCGACATCGCGACCCTGCGCCGATCTGAGGATTCCTTCGTGGATGAGCTTGTCCACGGGGTGGTCGAGCGCGGCTACCCGTTGATGCGGGCCCATTTCCCGCGCTGCTATGTGGACGTGAACCGCGAGCCCTATGAGCTCGATCCGCGCATGTTCGAGGGCCGGCTGCCCTCCTTCGCCAATACCCGCTCGATGCGGGTGGCGGGCGGGCTGGGTACGGTCGCCCGGGTGGTCGGCGAGTCGCAGGAGATCTATGGCCAGCGGCTACCGGTGGCGGATGCCATCCGCCGCATCGAGGGACTCTATAAGCCCTATCATCGGGCGTTGCGGCGCCTGTTCACGCGACAGCACCGAGAGTTCGGGGCGGCGGTGCTGATCGACTGCCATTCCATGCCCTCGTCGGCAGGCACCAAGGACGAGCGGCCGCGCGCCGATATCGTTCTGGGCGACCGCTACGGCACCAGCTGCGTGCCGGTCATCGCCGAGATCATCGAATCGGTGCTGCGCGGCCGCGGCTATGTGGTCAGCCGCAACAAGCCGTATGCGGGAGGCTTTATCACGGAGCATTACGGCAACCCGGCGGTGGGCCTGCATGCCATCCAGCTCGAGCTCAACCGCGCGCTTTATATGGATGAGCGCCGCTACGAACGGGCGGCATCGTTTCGAGGCGTTGCTGCCGACCTCGAAATCCTTGCCGATAAGATCGCCGCTATTCCGGTGCAGGAGTTGCGGCCTTACCGGGCGGCCGCGGAATAACAGTGGATCGTAGGGCGCAATCGCTTTATTGCGCCGCTTGGCGAGGCTGATCGGACAATAGGTTGATTGCGGCTATCCAGGCGGAGAGGCTGATGTCGCAATAAAGCAATTGCGCCCTACGCGCAGCAAGGCCACTGGACGATTGGCCAAAAAAAGGGGCCGCTCGCGGTTGCAAGCGGCCCAAGTCTAGGGAGGAAACGCCCAAGGAGGGCAGCGGTAACGCGAGGCGCTACCGCACCGCAACAACATGC
>Ga0182024_10019915_pt1 | contig 12308 bp, 12 predicted proteins | sample P32metaG_FD_120480 | JGI IMG/M metagenome (GOLD analysis project Ga0182024, IMG submission 120480) | Permafrost microbial communities from Stordalen Mire, Sweden - P3-2 metaG (Illumina Assembly) | ecosystem: Environmental > Terrestrial > Soil > Wetlands > Permafrost | place: Sweden: Stordalen...
CCGGCTCAGGCGCGTTTTCTTTGTGCTTATCGTGAATATTCACCTCCACCAGAAAAATCTCGGTGTGCCCAAATAACTCAGAAGCGCCTGCCAATACTCTCAAGTCCAGCCCTTCCGCATCAATCTTCACCATATCTGGCGGCACTCCTGAGGAGCGCACAATTTCGTTCAGCGTTTTCACTTCAACCAGAACTTGGCGAAATCCTGCGCGCTTCGCTTCCTCTTCTGTCAGATCGAATGTACTGCTGTCATCACGGTTGGCCAGCGTGAACGCCCATCGTCCCGGCTCATCGCCTGCCCCAGCTGTAATCCAGCGAATTTTGTACCCACTGTCCACTAGGTCTTGAACGCATTCCTTCAAAAATTCTTGCGGCTCGATTAGTGTATATTGCGCATCGGGAAAAAACCGTACTGCAGTTCTGGTCCAGTTACCGTGATTTGCGCCAACGTCGATAATGTGGCGCGGATTAAATGCTTGCCTCTTCAACAAAGAGAAAAATTGAGAAAGTGCGTCGCCCGCGCCAGGTCTTCCCTCCATCCGCACTAATCGGTATCCAAATTTCTCGAGACTATGGTGCACGAATCGCTTAATTGACGACGGCATCGAATTCCTTTAGTGCCTCTGATCGGTACGGCGTACGATCTTTAAATAAGGCTTCATCCTGTTAACTTGCGTTTTATTTTTACTCGCCATCGATCCAGACTTGAATAATTGTTGTATCCCACAAACAGCGAGCCCACAGTATTGATCCAATTCACCAGCCGAATCCGGGGATTTAAACATGGATGCATGTTCTGGGTAGCGCGCAACAAATGCCAGAAGAAACGTGTTCGCCCTGGAGGCGTCAGCAGAAATTGCTCCGTCTCATACAGCGATTGCCATCGCCGACGGAACGCAAGGATTACCGGATCATTCAAGTCATATCCAGATTGCGTCAGCCACTTGTCCATCTCTTCCAGAATCACCTTCAAGGTTTCTATGCGCCGCACTTGCCGCGCAGAATCGACACCTTTCTTTCCATGGAAATAAAGATTAGTCCCGTGAATGCGATAAACTGCCAGCGGCTCATCAATCGCGATTGCCGGACCAAGAAATATAATCAGCGCCGCCAGCAACCCGTCTGCTTGTATCGTCATTCTTTCATCGAGCGGAAGCAGCTTGCGCACCATTTCTGCGCGAAACGTCAACCCCGAGGTCTGGCACGCGGTAAACAGGAGTGCGCTTTTCTTATCGCCCGGAATAAAACCGGACACCGCATTGAAATCTCCGATTCGCCACTCGTAGCTCTCAGTTCTGAATTCTTGAAATCGATGATAGACAAGGCTAACGTCCGGCCCGGTTTCAAAGGCCTTCACGACGTTGCTTAATTTGGAAGGCAGCCAGTAATCGTCAGCATCCAAAAGCGCCACATATTCGCCGCGCGCTTTGCCGATTCCAAAATTAAACGCGGAGGCCTGCCCTCCGTTTGGTTTGTAGAAATATTGCACCCGCTCGGCATATTGAGCGACGCGCTCGCGCGTGTCGTCCGTAGATCCATCGTCCACGACAATAATTTCCATCTGCTCAGCGGGAAAATCCTGGATCAATACGCTGCGAATAGCCTCATCGATAAAATGTCCATAATTGAACGTGTCGATCACCACCGTGACGACCGGCTTCGCGGGTGACAAGCTGCGGTCTGTGCTCATGAACGACGGGCACCGCAGATCAAACATTCATGATGAATTGTCATACTTGTTCTTGGAACTGAGATGTCGACCTCAAGGATGTCTGGACGTCAAGCGTTGGAGCAATTCAATGGCGCGCACTTCCGCTTTGTATAATCCCAGAAATTTTTTGTAACCAATCAATGGTCCCGCCAGCGTGTTGAAACTATTCATCACCCGTAGTTTCCAGCCAACTCTATTCCAGTTCAACTTCGTGTATCGCGTCATGTAGCGTACAAATTCAGACCGCGTCGGGGCCTTAAATTCAAATTCCTCCACCTCAAGAAATAAAAATAATCGTTCGAAAAACGTCCAGATATCTTTTCTGTTTAAATCAAATTGGTGATTACTCAGCCATGTTTTCACCGCGTTAAAAATCGCTCCGCGCATTCGTAGATGGTTTTCCTGCTGTCCGCGAGTGCGACCATCTATCGCAAAGAGATTCTTTCCGTGAATTCTGTACACACAAAGATCTTCGGATATCGCGTCCACTGGGGCCAGGAACACGACCAACAAGGCGATATAAGCATCGGCCTGCAACCTGATCCATTCGGGCATGGGCATCATCCGCTCCAAAACCTTTCGGCTGAAGGCTAGCGAGGATGTCGGCAGCACCCGGTATTCCAGCAGCTCTTCCAAGTTATCCGGCAAGAATCCCGAGCATTGCGAAAAGTCCCCCTCGCCAAATTCCCCCGTCGCTGAGTTCAACTCCCTTCTCCGGTGATATACCAGCCCCACTCCAGGGTGCTCTTCAAAGGACTGGACCACGCGCGATAATTTCTGTGGCAGCCAGTAATCATCGGCATCCAAAAACGCGATGATCTCTCCTTTAGCCCTCTCAAATCCAAAATTGAATGCTGAACCTTGTCCACCGTTCGGCTTCAGCAAATATTGAATTCGCGTTCCATATTTCTTGGCGCGCTCTGCGGTATCGTCCGTCGATCCGTCATCGACCACCAGCACCTCGACGCGATCACTGGGGTAATCTTGCGCCAACACACTCTCTATCGCCTCTTCCACGAAATGTCCGTAGTTGTACGTATCTATCAGCGCCGTAACCAGCGGTCTGCTCAACTTGCCCTCGTTAACTTCGTGGCCGCCAGCATAGTTTCATAAATCTCCAGATATCGTCTTGCTTGCAGTTCCAAGGAATACTCCGCGAGCGCAATTTTTCGGCAGTTGGACGACATCTCAGCGCGAAGCGAATCGTTGCCAAGCAGTCCAAGTAGGGCCGCGCGCAATTCCGCCGCATCACCAGGTTTAACCAATACACCGGTCACCCCCGGCCGCACCGTGTCTGGAATGCCCCCTACGTCAGACGCTACGACCGGCGTTCCGCAGGCGATCGATTCCAGCATCGTGTTGGGTAGATTATCGGCCAGCGAGGGCAGCACAAAGATGTCCGCGGCACTGTAAATCAATGACAGCAGCCCGTCCTCTCCAATCGAGGGAATGTGGGTATGGTTAAATCGATCCAAGGCAGGGGAGGCACCCAAGCCAAGGCTCAGCAAGTACAACTCACTGCTCCCAATCCCGCTAAGGGCATCCAGAAGAATGTGGAACCCTTTTAAATGAACCAACCCATTGGAAACAAAGAGAACAACCTTGGCTTCCTTGGCAATGCCCAGTAACTCTCGACTCAGAGCGCGGTCGCGAGGCTGAAACACTTCGAGATCAAGGCCATAAGGTATGACCGAATGCGGAAACCTGGACAATAGCGAACTGCGATTTAGATTCTTTCCGAGCCACTGGCTCGGAGTAACAAGATGAATTCTTTCATTACTAAGTGAGGAGTAATAACCTTGCTTCCGGAGCCAGACATCCCGGGAGAGATCATGCTCGTTAGCGGACCCCAACTGCGGACACGCTCCGCATTGCTCGGTAAACTTTGCGCAACCCATAGCGTGACAGCAGCCGCCAGTAAAAGCTGCCATATCGTGAAGCGTCCAAACGAGCGGCATGTTTTTTGGCAACCATGAAAAAAATGCCTCCAAATCCAGAAAGTTCGCGATCCAGTGCAGGTTGATTACATCACTCTCCGGAATCTGGCGACAGGAATCCAAGTAAAATGGAGTTCGATCCTCACTAAAAAAAGTTTGATCCTGAGGAGCGCTTCGGTCATATCGGCGCATGGATAGATTGAGCCTCAAGCGCCGCATATTTCGCGATATCCATCTAACCTTTCCCGGCGACGACTGGAAGCGCTTCACGAACGGATCTTTAGTGCGCTTATTAAGAACGTACATTGCAGAATTCTCGTCCAACCGCCGCAACCCGTCATGCAGACGGTATGCGGAACGAGACGCTCCGCCGCCATTGTCTGCATTGTCGATATGAACGATTTTCACAATTTCCAATCCTGAAATTGATCTAACATCCGCGCCTTTCGGACCCGTTTCTAATCCAACGATCAACGCGGAGTTGTTTTGTCTGTTTTGAATAGGCGCTCGCGAAACCTTTTCAAATTATTCACCGCATACCAATCTTGTGCCTTATAAAACAATTTGGGCGGCAGCAACAGCGTTGCCGGAGACATAACTAAATATTTGAACAGTCGATAGGTGAATGTTGGAGACTTATAGGTCGCACTAAAGTTACGCATTTCTGTTCGCCACGTTTTCAAATGGCTACCGCCAAAGGTACGCAGGCTTCGACGGTTTGACTCAATCCAGACCTGATCCAACAGCGCGGAGACACATCCTGCATTAACCCCCAATCCCACAAGCCTCGGATACAAAATTGAGAACATGACCTCATCCATCTTTAGCTTTCGACGCAGCCTCACAGGCTCCTCGAATTCGCCCGCATACAGGTTATCGGGGTGGATGCGATAAAATGAAAGCTCTTGAGGAAGTACTTTAACTCCAACCGCCATGGCAGCCGTGACAATAGGGCTATCGGCACAGAAGATTAGCGCTTCCGGAATGGGAATGACGCGCTCCCATAATTGTCTGCGGACCGTTAACGCACTTGGCTGAAGAAAATTCCAGCGTTCTTTAGTCTTGCGGGCCGCTTCCGGCGTGGATAAGTCCAGAAACTCTGGTTGTTCTTTCGGACCACAGCGTTGAGTTTTTTCAGCGTCCTCATGAACCTCATAATAGGCGTGGCTCACCGCCAAATCACTCGGATTACGATCCAGATGATGAAGAACCGTCGCGATCTTCCCTTTGGCCCACCAGTCATCTCCGTCGAGAAGGGAGACAATGTCGCTCTTTACCTCGGCGAAGCCCGCATTAAACGCTGAGGCTTGACCACCGTTGTTCTTACGCAAATATCTAATGCGTGGGAGGAATTTTCGAACGATCGAACTAGTCTTATCCGTCGACCCATCGTCAACCACGATGATTTCAAATTCCGATGCCGGCAGGTCCTGTTCAATCACGCTGACCAGCGCTTGCTCGATATATCGGTCCTGATTGTAGGTATCGACCAATGCCGTAATTGAGGGCTTCATCTTTTGCCGGCAAGTCTAGACTTGGTTACTTTAGATTCATCGTTGCGGCTGATTTTAGTGGTTTTTCGCAATGAATATATCGTGCTCAATGTGCCAAATAAGATTGTGTTCTCGAGCCCAATCAACGAGAAGTCGACTGGTGGGTAGGTGGAATATTCCGGATTCTTGGGATCAAAACAACGTATATCGTCCACCATGACTACGATTTTACTAAATTTTGTAATATTCCGCCCAATAACTGCAAGCTCATCGCGTTCGCTCATCGGTCGAGCCGTCATCCACCACGATTAATTCAATATCGTCACGCTTAATGTTGGTTACGCTCGCGACGGCCTCCGGCAGAAATTCACCGTGGTTAAAACAGGGGATTATTACGGACATCTTGCAGGATTTGCTCATTCGTCAGACCATTTCCTTGCCATTACTCGCCAACCAGCGCTGTGATCAGTGGTTTCACTGGGATCCCTGACGAGTTCATCTTCTTGCATGTGCTTGCCACTACGCTTGGAATCGACTATCCCGTTAGCATTTTGACAGGTCTGTCCGGGACGCAAAAAAGTTAGTCCAAGCTTCCGAAGTGTCGCGAATGGGACCTTGAAACCTTTTTGTCACCCTGTCGAACCGATAGGTAACGTATCCGTGAACCTCCAGAGCTTCGAAAACTTGCCGGCTTTGAACTCCTGCACCCTTAAGAGGTTCCTGAGAAATTTCGAAGCAGATGTAATCGACTCGTTGCTCTCTCAGCATGCGTTCCGCCCCCCGGAAGACCGACAGCTCAAATCCCTCCACGTCCACTTTCAAAAAATTAACGCGATCAATTCGCGCGGTGTTGCAGAATTGGTCCAAAGTCAGCGCCGTAACGTCGACAGACCCGCAAGGTAATATGCGCTTTCCCCGACGACCGTTCATGGAGGGCATGCCAAGGCTGTTCCACTCGGAGTTTTGAGGTTCAAATAGATTCATTTGTACAATGCCGTCTTTGTCGCAGACGGCACTTTCCATGGGGGATACGTTGTCACACCGATTTAACGCGAGGGTTTCGCGAAGCCTCCAGTAGGTATCGTGAACTGGCTCGAAAGCCCATACGCGTCCCACGGGCCCGCACAGGCGGCTAAACAGTACACTGTACACGCCAACATTCGCGCCGACGTCGAAGGCAATATCGCCCGGTTTCACCAAACGCGGGATCGCCTGAAACTCCGCTTGGTCGTAAACGCGCCCTGCCAGTTCCCAAAGGTGAGGCCGATCCCACGGATAAAGGACGAATCGAACGCCCATGACATCTTTAAGAATTGTCGTCCCATCGTTCAGAATCCTTCGATGGTCTCGAAATTCACGCAATTTTCCCCTGCTGTAGTCATGGAACCACTGCCATCCGTGAATACCGGGGAGGACCACGGAACGAACGAAGCGCCTGATCGGAGAAATCATCTCTGCATGTTCCCGTAAGCGCCAAGGTCGTTCCTGTTTACTCTCCCCACAGCCTCCGACAGAAATTCACCGTGGTTAAAACAGGGCATCACAAAAACTTTGCAGGACCTGGCCATTGTGAAGGCTGCCTTTATTGACATTTTACAACAGCAAAATCTTTACAACATCATTTAGCTCATTTAGTGATTTTTTGCGATCAGCGGGGAAGCGGTCTTGGAAGCAGTGTGGAGTCAGGCATTCTCAAACCCACTGCCGCGTAAACATCTCCCCACGCTAGTGGATCGCTCATACTCCTCAAATGGTTCATCAGCTCCGCAGAGGAGACTGCGGCGCGCAGGAGATAAACCCTAGTATCGCCCAAACATACATTGAAGGCGGCGTATCCAAGGCGAGACAGCAAATCTAGGCAAGCCTGGGTATTATCCAGGCCCTCGGCACAGAACTCGAACGAGAGAACGGGGATCTGACGCGTCAAGCCTGAAAGGACGGCCTGCTCGAAGCCTTCGACGTCGATCTTGCAGTAAAAAGGCATACCGTGCCGATCAATCGCTGCGTCAAGGGTCGTGACCGGAACGACTTCAGTTCGATCCCATATCTTGTCTTTGAATCGCCCCGTCTTCCACGCGTCTGCGAACGTCGAAATTGTGTTCGCCTGCGTACAGATCGACATCTCTGCTTCGCCGTTGTGGGCGCCGAGAGCGGTGGAAACGACGACAACGCGGTCATTGCCGCGAAAGCGCTCTCGCAGGGCGTCAACGCAGGCTGACTGCGGTTCGAAGCATACGACTTTTGCGCCATTCCTAAGATATTGCTCAGTCTTGGCGCCAGTGTTGGCACCGACATCGAACACCAGCGGTGTAGGCTCTGGTTCAATGCTGTAAACCATTTTTGCAACTTTAGACAAAACACCTGTCGTGTCGCCCATAAATGTTCCAGTCCCAACCCAAGTAGCGTCGCGTAAATCGTTTCTCAATAAAACCTTTTGCTTTACAAAATGCGGCCTTGGCGCTGCGAACTCCCTATCAGCCGAATCTCTATAAACATTGTCCTTATCAACCGAATCTTTGTGAACGTTCACTTCTTTATCGGTGGCTTTGACACTCTTTAGCCGCAATCCCAAAGTATGCCTTATGGGTCGCGTCACGTTCAGCAGAGGATGCCAGAACCGGACCCGGAAAGCGCCCCGAACAGGGTCTATGAATGTAGAGGCCAGAGCGCTGGGTCTTAACAAGAGCGTGCGCCCAGCAAAAACAAGGGCTCTTGCGGGCTGTTTTTGCTTATAGTGGATGCGGGCAGCGGCGAGCCACGCGTCAGCGAGAAGCCGCGGCTCGACGGGACCAGAGTGGGAAAGCTGAGTTAATTTTTCGATCAAATCGAGAGCGGCCTCGGAGTTGATATCCTTCAACTGAGAACTCCACGCGCCATAGGCCTCCACAAAGGCTGTGTGAATCTTTTGTGGAGTCACACCGAGGGATTGTACGGCTTGCGGGGTTATTTCTTGTATATCCGCAAGCGGGTCGGACCTACCGCTTTTTCTTTTTTCTACAGCGGCACTTATGGCCAGGTTGCACAATGTCTGACGCTCTACTTTGCGGACAGACAGCTGATTGGCATGAAGCCGATATCGCACTATAACGTTATGCAAGTTGGCCATTCTGCTGCACGCGCTCATCTTGAGCCACAGATCATAATCCTCGGACGGCTCGAAGGTACTGCGATAGCCTCCCGAGGCGAGGACAATGTTTTTTCTCAGGATTACTGACGAATGGCATATTGGGTTATAGCGAAGCATTGCCGACCGCATCTGTGAATCCTCAAGCGGATGCCGAATAACGTCAATTACTGCGCCGGAGTCGGTAATTAATTCAAAAGCGCCGCCCAAAACGCCGACTTCCAGGTTTTTTTCCATGAACGCGACTTGTTCTTCGAGCCGCCCCGGCATTGAGAGATCATCGGCATCGGTGTTGGCAACATACTTCCCATTGGCCACGCTGATGGCGAGATTGAGCGAGGCCGCGCGTCCTTTTTTTCCGTTTCGCAAAACTCGAATTCTGCCATCACACAGAGCGTATTTCGAAAGAATATCAGCGGTCGCATCTGTTGAACCATCATCAACGATTACGAATTCGAAATCGCGGAACGTCTGATTAAGCACGCTATCAATTGTTTCTGATAGGAACTCTTCGCCATTGAAGACGCTCATCACGACGGAAACCGTGGGAGAACTCATGGCCGCTCCATCTTCCAAATCGAGCCGGCGGCTGTAGGATAACGCGTATATACCGGCGCTTCATCCTGCGTGATCTCTGCGAGGCGGTCTGTGTGTTTCACAGTCTTATCCATCGACCTGGAACGATATCTCGCGGGTCGTCTTTGAACGCCGGTCCCAGCCAGCTCTTTGGCGCAATTACGATGCCACCCTTTACATCGGCGCCGAGCCACCCACCCCACCAGCTATACGAACTATTTGCCATGATCGCGTGGCCACACAAGCGCATCAGGTACAGGTCGGCATCGTCGCGACCGAGGTGATTTCCGTCCGTCCGGTCGAAATTACTTACGATCGTCGTGGGGTATGGCAGCTTGAAGTTCTCTTCACACCACTGAGGGTCGTCCGAGAAAACAAAGAATTCCGGGCCGGACACCATGGCAGCTACATGCGTGGCGGCCTGGCGGTAGTAGTCCATCGACAGGACCACGTGATACGGATTTCCTACATAATCGGTGCGTCGCACGTGGACGAATACTGATCGTTCGCCAGCCTGCAAGATGGCCCGCTGGGTCGCGGTTGACCGTTCAGGGAGCGGCTCACGCGGCAGCAAGCGTTCCCGCAGTTCGTCGCGCAGTCCGAAAAAATACTTCTCACACTGCCAATAACCGACGAGCGAGCACTTTCGCGGCGCGTTCTCAAATAGTGCAGGTTTGTACGGCAACCCCTCTTCGCGGATGATCTGGCCCAAAAGGTTGTGCACCATGCGTGCGTCCACGCCTTTGAAAAGCCCCAGTGAGTACATCCGGGGCCGGCTAGGCGTTGTCGTTTCGTACCATGAGATGTCGAGCTTGAGTTCCACGCCCAGTCGTCGCGCCAGCGCCAGACCCGTCGCGTATTGGAAAATCTGATTCGCGCAACCGCCCGTCAGATAACTCGTCACGCTTGGCGCAGCCAGTTTTTCCCTCAATTTTTCCCTGCTGACGCCGTAAAAATACCGCCACTTGTGTAGCAGCGGGCGGCCTAGCGACCGAACTGGAGCGGGCAAGACATCAGTCCACCTCTGTCGGTCCTGAACGGATGCTACGGCATTCGTATTATTTTTGGTCGCCATCCGTGCTCCGTTGGATCGTGAACTCATCTTTCGTCATTTTGTGTAACGGAAGCATCCGCACGAATACTTGCGCCCCTCCAACAAACAGGGATCGGCATTCTCAAAAAATTGTCCTTCGTTGGTTATCAATGTGAATTCCTGCAGAGAAAGGTCCGGGAACAAGTCCATCACTTGCGAATAAGAATACAACCTGTGAGCATTAAAGCGCACCCGCGGTGGGTCTTCCATCGGGACTACCATCAGAAGTTGCCCGCCCGGAGCTAGTACACGTGCCAGTTCCGCTGCCGCCTTGTGGTCCCCACTTGCATCGAGCGCGTCTCCATATCGCCCCAGCCCAATATGCTCCAAAACATGCATACAAGAGATGGATTCCAACGTGCCGCTCCACGATGACGGCAGATCGGTTAAATCGGCGCTGTTTTCTTTGATATCGCGAAATGGCAGCCCCGATTTTCTAATGTCGCAAAAAGTCACGGAGGTAAACGCCGACGCGATCCCCACAAAATATAGAGAATCACCAAAACTAACGTGAACCTTTGGCTTGGTTTTTGCCAACACCCGCGCTGCCCAGGAGGTATGCAGAACGTAGTGCGGATCAAACCCCGTCTCAGGAGTGTTGTCGTTCAGGCAAGGAAACCAATCCGTTTGCTTCGGTTCAAACCGGCCATCCAGGCAGCTTTGTTCTTTAAACTGACTGAATTGCTCGGTGAATGCTTGCGTCACCTGGGAACCTTCATTGTTCCGCGACGGTGGAATGAACGCACGCTTGGCCCTGAGGACAGCCCGATGCATCCACCGCGGAACATATACCGGCAATAACAAACGCTCCAGGCTCATTTCCGGCTCCTGCTAATCACCGGCATGGACGCGAACTGTAAGTGCTGAGCTTGGGCGCACTCTGAACTGCGACGGTAAATTTATTAAACCGCTCCATTCGTCGAGCTGGTGTTGAAAGGATTGAGTGACGACATGAAATTCTGGAGTTAAATCCCCCTTATCGATTAACTCATCGCGGTCAAAGAAGCTCACCATCCACGTGTAAATGCCTGGTTTTAGTGGAAGCAGAGGGAAATCATAGATTAAATCATGGTCGCCGGCGCAGAGGTTCAGTTCGTACGCGGCCCAGCCCCATAATAATTGGCGTTCCGCATTGTAGAGTGCAATCCCGTGAACCCCATTTTTAACGTGCTCATAGAGCTTGAGCATAAACCGTACGGTGACGGGGCCTATCGCCCCCATCGCGTGTGCTGATGTTTCAGCCTGATCAACGATCTCCCAGCCAGTGAAGTGTCCCCTCGCGTGGTCACCTGTTCGAGAACCTGTAAGGACCCCGCCGTCTTTGCTCATCGCAGTTTCGTAAGCGTTGACAACCGCATCCGCAGAGCCATCCATTCGAATCTTCCCTGCATCGATCCACGTCACGCGATTGCAAAGCCGACGCATCGAGTTCATTTGATGGCTGACGAGGACGATGGTGCGTCCGGCTTTCGCTACATCGCCCATTTTGCCCATGCATTTTTTCTGAAAATTGACATCGCCCACTGCCAATACTTCATCGACGAGCAATATCTCCGGCTCCAGATGCGCCGCCACGGCAAACGCCAGGCGCACGTACATTCCGCTGGAATAATGCTTCACTGGAGTATCGATAAATTTGTCGACTTCGGCGAAGGCAACGATCTCGTCGAATTTGCGGTCGATTTCGCGCTTGCCCATGCCCAGAATGGAGCCACTGAGGTAAGTGTTCTCGCGGCCGGAGAGTTCGCCGTGGAATCCGGTACCCACTTCAAGTAGGCTGCGGACGCGGCCGTGAATTTCCGCCCAGCCGGTGGTTGGCCGGGTGATGCGCGACAAAATTTTGAGCAGCGTGGTCTTGCCTGCACCGTTGCGGCCGATCAAGCCCAGCACTTCGCCGTGGCGGACTTCCAGTCCGACATCGCGCAGCGCCCAGAAAAATTCCTGGCTCGGGCGGCGCATGGCCGCCAAAGGCGATTTAATAACGCGCGTGAGCGCGTCGCGCAGCGTTTCTGGCGGGCCGGTTAAGCCGCGGCGATAGCGTTTGCCGAGCCCTTCGGCCCGAATGACGATGTCAGACATGTCTCCCTTATTTTACCTGTAAACAAAGATGTTAGCGCGGATGTCAGTAATAAGAACGGGAGCTCCGGAAGCTACGGCGCTCACAGCCGCCAACCGCCGCGCCTGACACGTTGTGAGGCGCCACGCTGCCCAAGCGCCGCGAGCGCGCTAGACGCGATCGACGACCGTGCCCTCCACGCGCTGAAAAAATATCAGCCCGCCGACGAGAACCAGGGCCACCACTCCCGCCGCCACAAATGTCATCGCGCCCGGAGCGTGCCCGCGTCCGGTAACGCTCCAGCGAAACCCGTCAATCA
>Ga0182024_10019916_pt1 | contig 12307 bp, 14 predicted proteins | sample P32metaG_FD_120480 | JGI IMG/M metagenome (GOLD analysis project Ga0182024, IMG submission 120480) | Permafrost microbial communities from Stordalen Mire, Sweden - P3-2 metaG (Illumina Assembly) | ecosystem: Environmental > Terrestrial > Soil > Wetlands > Permafrost | place: Sweden: Stordalen...
CAGCAACCGGGGCGCAGGACACCTCGTTCGAGCTGACGAATTCTTTCATGTCGCTGTTGACCGGCCCATCCGGAAGCACCAGCAATGGCAGCGGCCCGGCGCTTCCGTTCGCCCCCGACCGCGCGCAAGCCTTTCCGGCCGACGTCGCGCTGGCCTATGCGTCCGTGCTCAAGGCACCGCCGCGGGCCTTCACGCCGCATTGGAATTCATGGGGCGCGGCATTCGGCGGCGGCAGCACCACGAGCGGTGATCCCTCGGGCGTGGGCAGCCACGATGTGTCGGCGCACACCGGTGCAGTCGCGGCCGGCATCGACTATCAGGTCGCCCCCGACACGATCGTCGGCTTGGCGCTGGCGGGCGGCAGCACATCATGGAGCCTTTCGGCCGGAATGGGCGGCGGCCGCAGCGACGCATTCCTGGGCGGCCTCTACGGCTCGACGCATTGGGGACAGTCTTATCTCTCCGGCGCGCTCACCTATGGGTCTTATTGGATGTCGACCAGCCGCACCATCGCGGTCGCCGGGGCCGATACGCTGAGCGCATCGTTCCTGGCGCAGAACTTGGGCGCACGCTTGGAGGGCGGCTATCGCATCCCGTCGGCGCTGACGTTCAGCATCACCCCCTATGCGGCCCTGCAAGCCCAGAGCTTCCGGATGCCGGCCTATAGCGAGAGCGGGTCGCTCGGCGCTCCTGATCCGATGGCGCTCTCCTATGCGTCGCAGACCGCCACCGTGGTGCGATCTGAGCTGGGCGGGCGATTCGATCAGGTGTATGCGCAAGCCGCTGGTAGCAGCGTCGATCTGTTCGGCCGAGTCGCATGGGCGCATGATTGGCAAAGCACTCCCAACCTGAGCGCGACGTTCATCGGACTGCCGACCGCGACCTTCGTGGTCAACGGGGCCGCGCCGCCCAAGAATCTTGCGCTGCTCACCGTTGGTGCCGAATGGCGCTGGCGCAACGGCTGGTCGGCCATGGGCAAGCTTGATGGCGAGCTCGCTGGCGGCGGCTCCAACACATATTCCGGCACCGCCCAGGTCAAATATTCGTGGTGATCGGCGAGCTTCCGACAATCATGTCGTGGCGATGCCGCTTGTCGCACTGATCAAAGGTTTCGCTGCGAGCAAGAGCACCGCGGCTTACTGATGGCGATTCGCAAGAGGGACCCGGGGTTCACCCCGTAATCGCCTCACACCACCCCGTGCTGCGGATAGTCGATCCGCCGATGGAAGCCGCTGGCCCCGCTCTGGCGGTCGAGCGTCATGGCGAGATAGCGGAAGGCGTCGGCGGGGTGCGAGCACCAGTCGTGCACCGGGTGCGGGCGCAGCACCGCGTGCTTGTCGTCGTGCTCGGCGCGGTAGAGCCGCAGCGCATCGAGGCCGCGGGCGCATTTTTTGGCCTCGAACCAGCAGCGCGGGATGACCAGGCGCACCGCGTTGATGCCGTCCTCGATGCGATGCTTGGGCGCGAGCGTGATGCCTTTGAGACCGAGCGCCGCCAGCACCTCGAGCCGGCTCTTGCCGGTGCCGAGCTCCTTGGCCTGCGCGTCGTGCGGCACGATGTGGCCCGCATAGGCATAGGGCTTGGCCATGAGCTCGCGCGCGTAGTGGCCGAGATCGACGCCGCTCGCCTCGTAATAATCGATGATCCTGATCTCGCGGCCGACGATCTGCGCGAACCAGATCGCGGTCGCGTCGCGGATGCCGAGGTCCCAGGCGGTCCACACCAGAGCCGCCGGATCGTACGGCACGCCGGCGATGCGGCCGTCCGCTTCGGCCTGCCGCATCAGCGCGCCGTAATAGGCCCCGACCACGGCGGCGTCGAACGAGCATTCGAACTCCTGCGCATATTGGGCTTCCGACAGATCGCGCCGCGCCAACATCAGCTCCTCCTGCGCGATGAGCCCGGTCTCGCTCGCCTTGAGCATCAGGGAGAACCAACCGGGCTCGGTTTGGGCGCGCCGCCACAGCTCGAAGAAGGCGTTGCGGCCCTTGGGGGTGCCGATGAACACCGCCCAGCCCTGCCGGTCGGCGAGCGCGGGCCGGATGATCTCCGACCAGACGCGCGGATCCATGTCGGCATATTCGTCGAGCACCACGCCGTCCAGATAGATGCCGCGCAGCGCGTCCGGATTGTCGGCGCCGAACAGCCGCACCTGTCCGCCATTGGCATAATCGACGCGCAGCTCCGTCTCATGCACGCCCGTCCCGTGCTCACGCGACGGCGCCATGGCGGCACGCAGATAATCCCAGGCCACCTGCTTGGATTGGCGCAGGAACGGCGACAGATAGGCGAAGCGCGGGCGCAGCTTCTTGCTCGTGATCGCGCCGCGCTGCAGGTCGTGCACGCAGGCGACCGTCTTGCCGGCGCGGCGATGAGCCACAATGCAGGCGAAGCGTTCGCTGCGGTGGTGAAAGGCGCGGAATTGCGGGCGCGCTTTATAGTCGACCTCGACGCTGTGCGGCGGCGATTCCTCCTCCGCCGTATCGGTCGGCTGCAGGTCCGGCGGCTGCACTATTGGTCGCCCTTCCATTCGAACACGACTTTCTTCGGCTCCTCGGAGCCGGCGCCGGCACCCGCCGCCGCCGTGGGTGCCTTGCCGTCGATGCGATCTAAGATCTCCTTGATGGCGGAAAGGTCGCCGTCGATCGCCTTGCCGATCAGATTGTCGACGATGCGGCGCAGGTTCGGCACATCGGCGCCGGGCGCGGACTCTTCCAGCGCGGCCAGCAGCGCGCGCGTGAACGGCTTGCCGCCGGCGATGCGGGCAGGAACGGTCGTGGGAACGGTCATGGGAACGGTCATTGGGGGTCATCCGGGCGGTTGATGCGGGAGGCAACAAAAAACCCGGCGCGGAGAGTTCCGCCCGGGCATATTTCGCGAGTTTCAATTTCAGGAATTACGCTGATTTGGGCGCAGCGGTCAAGCGCGCGCACCACAACGCTTCCACTACGCCTTCTTGGGGCCGCTTTTGCTTTCACGCCGGCCGTGCCAGAATGCCGCCATGCCGCGCGTCGATCGCTACGACATCATCGGGATGGCCCTGCTCGCATTCGTGCTGGCGCTGTGGGTGCTGCATTTCGCGCTGCCCGCCCCGCCGCCGCCGGATGTCATCTTGCCGTGATGTGAGGTGGTGCGCCGTAGGTTGCGCGAAGGTTGGGTAGATTTGTTACGCCGCTAGGCCGTGCCCAGACACCCCAGCGTCGTCCCGGCCGAAGCGCCGGGACCCATACGCCCTGCCCCCTCGGTCAGCTGCGGCGTATGGGTCCCTGCTTTCGCAGGGACGACATCAACAATTTCGGTGCGCCGCAAACATCAGCCCTGCTCCTCCGGCGGCTCGATCTTGTGCGGGGGTTCGTCGTAGCCTTTGCGGCTGCTGTAGAAGATGAGCGTCATCAGGCCGCCGCCGACCAGGATCGAAAGAAAGGCGCCGAACGCCAGCGATATCCAGGCCCAGGCCGGCACGTCGACGTCTACCAGCATCCATTGCCGATAGGCGGCCCAGAGCGCGAGACCGAGCAACCCCATGAGGGCGGCGATGACCAGCCATCGGTCGATCGGGAATGTCCGCTGCGGCGGCGACAGCATGGCTCACACCTCTTCAAGGCCTCGCCATATTACATGACGGCGTAGCTTACATAAGGGCTTGGCGCGGCGGCGCACAGAGAGGGCTCGCGCATTCGTGAGCCCTGCCCGGCATCATCCGGTGGCGGTCAGCACGCGGCCGGCGCACTCGACCGGCTGGGCGGCGATCAGCACGAAGGCGATGACGCAGGGCACCGTGCCGCGATTGTTCCAATTGTGGATGGTGCCGCGCTGCACCAGCACGTCGCCCTGGCGCAGATGCACGGTGGCGCCGTCGATGTCCATGTCGATCTCGCCCGCCATCACCACCGCGTAATCGATCGACTCGGTGCGGTGATTGCGCGGCGTCACGCCGGGGGCGTATTCGACGATGCGGAACACCGAGCCGTTCGGATCGGTGCTGGCGACCGGACGGGCGCCGCCGTCCTGCGGGCTCGCATTGTCGCTCGGAAACGAGCCGGTCGACCAGACGACGCAGCTCTCGTGCTGCGGCCGCCGCGAGATCACATTGCGGCTGATTTCGTCGATGGCAACGACGGCGCGGCCGCTGTCGTCATGGCCGGTCACCACGCGTCGGATCTGCAGGGGCATGCTGAAACCATTGTTGGATTTGAACGAGGCCGCGACCCTATTGCGGTCGCCCGCGCGTCACAAGTGCGCGCCTCTAACGCGCCAGCACGCAGCTCTGCGCCTGACGGCGACGCTCCCAGCGGGCGCGCTCGAGCTCGGGCCGGTCGTCCGCCTGCTGCGGATAGCCGAGGCAGAAATAGCCGATGAAACGCCAGTCCAGGGACACGTCCAGAAGGCCGGCCATGCGGGCCGGATCGAGGATCGAGATCCAGCCGAGCCCGATGCCCTCCGCCCGCGCCGCCAGCCACATGGTGCAGATGGCGGCGACCACCGAATAATCGGCCATCTCCGGCATGGTTCGCCGCCCGAGCCCGTGGCCGACCGCGGTCGAGCGATCGCAGAAGACGGCGAGCTGTTGCGGCGCCTCGCGCAATCCTTCGAGCTTGAGGGCCGCATAGCGCCCGGCCCGGTCGCCCGCATAGGAGGCGAGCGCTTCGGCGTTGCAGACGCGAAACTCCTCGCGCACGGCCGCGCGCCGCGCCGGATCATCCACGGTCACGAACCGCCACGGCTGGCTCAAGCCCACCGAAGGCGCCAGGCATGCGGTCTCGATCAGACGCTCGAGCGCGCCGCCCGGCAGCGGATCGGGCCGAAACCGGCGCACGTCGCGGCGCCAGGCGACCAGTTGCACGAGCTGCGCCCGGAAACCATCGTCGAATTCCGGCACGGCAGGCGGCGCATGCCCATTGCCGACACCATTGCCGACTTGAACCGGCGCGGCCGCAGACGGGCTCGCGACTTGGCTGATGGGACTGCTGATGGGACTGCTGATGGGACTCATGAAGGGACCCGCGTGTCCGCTGCCGCGACGAAACGGCTCGTCGCGATCCGACCCATCCATAACAGATTGCGGCGGACCGTGCTGTGCGGGAGGGCGGCGGCAGAGAATGGAGACAGGTGCATAATGTCAGGAGCCCGCAGCGCTCACCGCGCTCGGGCAGCGGATGGCATAGCAGTAAAGCGTCAGAAACCCACCGCCCAGGTGGTGAGCGCGATGATCCCGACCACCATGACCACGAGGGCCAACGGGTCGTAGTCCGGCCAAAGGCCGCTGCGAAGCTGCATGACACGCCTCCCGGATGATCCGGAATGCCAACGTGCGGCGCCCGCTCTTGTTCCTCGTGACCGAAGACCGGCAGGCTGCCAACCGATGGCTGTTTTCCCACCCATTAGTCGCGCCGGCGGCCGAGAAGGTTCAAATGCGGGCTGGCCATGGCAGCGGGCCCATGACTGGGGTGGGCGATCACGGCCGGCCACGGAAATCCGGAGGAATTGATCCTTTTTGTCACTCAGGGCGACCAACATACGGAAAATAAACAGGAAAATTCCGACGCTCAGTCGTGCCGCTGGAGACCGCAAGGCCTCGCTCGTATTGACCGCGACCGGCAGCTTCAGCGCCGCGACCGAGCGCAATTTCCTGGGCGCCGTCTACAACGATCACATCCGCACCGTGCGGGTGGCGGCCGATTATCAGCGGCAGGACGATCTGGGCGGCTGGAACTACCTCACGGTCGGGGTGCGGCAAGGCCTCGATCTGCTCGGAGCATCACATCAGGGCGATGCATTTCTTTCGACCAACGGGACCGCGCTCGCTTCGATCGTCGATGTTTCGTTCCGCGCTATCATCCGTGAAGGTCGCGACCGCCGGCCAACTGGCCTCCACCACGCTGCTGCAATCACAGGAATTCTATCTCGGCGGTCCGGTATTCGGCCGCGGCTCGGCGGCGAGGTGAGCGGCGACAACGGCATCGCCGGCCGCGCTCGAGCTTCGCTTCGATCATTCCCTCACCTACGATTGGCTCACGGGCTACCAGCTTTACGGCTTCGTCGACCGGGGCACGGTCTGGAACGTCGGCTTCGCGGGCGATCGTATCTCACTGTCTTCGACCGGGCGGGATTGCGGCTGCATTTCCCCGCCGAGATGGAGGCGGATGCCGGCATCGCGGTTCCGTTGGACTATCGCGCCCTCGACAATGAAAGCCGCGCCCCCCACGTCTACTTCTCCCTGTCGAAGTCCTTCAAGCTCTGCCCGGACCGGACGCGCCTGCACTGCACCTGACCGGCGGTGCCGATCGGACCGGGCGTCGCGCAGACGCATCAGCGCCCGCGATAGCGCTCCCGCTCGCGGGCGATTTCCTCCGCCGCATAGGGCGACGCATCGGGATCGTACGATGTCCAGCCGGATTCCCGGTAAGCCGTGATGCGGACCCGCACATTGAACGCGCCGCGGTCGAGGATGGCCTCATAGCGGCTTGTGTCCGCATCGGGCACACGGGCCGAGACCATGGTGGCGCCGCGCCGCAGGCATTCGGCGATCTCGTGCGCCTCTTCGCCGCTCACGCCGGCCTCCGACAGAACCCCGAGCGCGCCGCCCGCCAAGCCGCCCGCCACGGCACCGGCGGCGGTCGCGGCCAGCCATCCGGTCGCCACCACCGGCCCGATGCCCGGGATCGCGAACAGTCCCAGCCCCGTCAGCAGGCCCGCCAGCCCCCCCACCGCCGCCCCGATCTCGGCCCCGGTCGCCGCCGCGCCCGCACGATCGTCGCGCGTGATGATCCCGATGTCGCGCTCCGGCACGCCGGCCTTCTTGAGCTGCGCAACCGCATCGGCAGCCACGGTGTGATCGTCATATAGACGTACGATCGCGACCATCATGGTACTTCTTCCTCCGCCCTTGGGCCTGCGCCGGTGGTCCGGGCGGGCCGCGGCGCAAATTTATTCCGCGCCGCCGTCGCGCATTCCCGGGCAGATGCTACCAGCCGCAACCCCACAAAGACAGCCTCGCGCTCATTTGCCCGAATATTGGCGCAGCGCTTCCGTGGTGCGCTTCCAGGCGTCGGCCGCATCATCGGCGCGGTAGTCCGCTCCACCGATGAAATCATGCTTGGCCTGCGGATAGACGACGAGCCGCATGGGCACGCCCTGCTCCTTGGCCTTGGCATCCATGGACCGGATGGTCTGGATCAGGCAGCAATTCTTGTAGGTATCCTTGGCCCCGGCGAGCGCGAGCACCGGCACCTCGAACCCGCGAACGCAACCGCGGCCATGTCGAGGGTTTCGCTCATGCAGAAGATATAGCGCGACGACGGTCGCCGCGCACGGGCGAACGCTCGCGCGAAGCCCGTACGTGTTGCCGGCATCAACAGCTTGCCGCGCTATCGGTGCGACAAAACCACCCGCAAGCGCGTGCGCGGCGGCGCCTACGACTCGAGGCCGGTCCGAGGGGTCCCGCTGTCGGCCGAGAACAATCGCGCCTTCAGCATCGCCACCCCGACGAAGGCGGGCAGCACAAGTCCGATGGCCAATACCGCGCTCCACATGCCATGCCTCCGTGACAAGCCTTCGACCGCGGTGCTCGCACGAGCCACCGCCTCATCCGGTACCGTCGAGGCGTGCTGCGCGGACGTTCTGGCTGCCGCTCAACGATCTACGCATGCTGTGAACAGAGGAACCGTATCCACTTTGCGCACGCGATCGCGCCGGGTAAATCAGCCGGAGGTATCGGCGGCCTGCGCCCAAATCGGCCGCGGAAATGAAGTAAACCGGCCCGATGCCGCGATTTTCGCCGGTCGTGCGCCCGGCGCGGCCGCGATGATGCGGCCCAGTACTGAAGTATGCCTTCGGCCGTTCGAGCGAAGCTGGTTCCGCGTGCGCTTGCCGCCCACGGGCGCGAGGCCCTTTTTGGGTTTGCCGGCCCGTCATAGTATAAACCGCTAATCTTGGTGCCACCGGCCAGCGCGGTGGCCCGCCCGGAGACTGCAGGATGACCGACGCAGCCTGGCCCGATCTGCCCTACGAGGCCTGGAAGGAGACCTGCGCGACCCTGCATCTATGGACGCAGATCGTGGGCAAGATCCGGCTGTCCTTCACGCCCTGGCTCAATCATTCATGGCATGTGCCGCTCTATGTCACCGCGCGCGGACTGACGACCTCGCCCATTGCGTTCCGGAACGGCGCGTTCGAGATCGAGCTCGACTTCAACGAGAGCGTGCTGCGGATCGCGGTGAGCGACGGCGCGTCGAGGCAAATTGCGCTCGCGCCGCGGACGGTGGCGGAATTCCACGCGCTGGTGCTCTGCGCACTCGGCGAGCTCGGCATCCCGGCTCTGATCACGGACATGCCTTGCGAAATCCCGGGCGCCATCCCGTTCAGCCAGGACCGGGTGCACGGCGCCTATGACGCCGACCATGCGCGTCGATTCTGGCGCGTGCTGCTGCAGGTGGATCGCGTCTTGAAGCAGTTCCGCACCGGCTTCATCGGAAAAGCGAGCCCGGTGCATTTCTTCTGGGGCAGCTTCGACATCGCGGTCACCCGCTTTTCCGGCCGACGGGCGCCGCCGCATCCGGGCGGCGCGCCGGGCCTCTCCGACGCGGTGATGCGGGAGGCCTATTCGCACGAGGTCAGCAGCGCCGGCTTCTGGCCGGGCGGCGGCGGCATCGATCATGCCGCATTCTACTCGTATGCCTATCCGGAGCCGGAGGGCTTTCGAGCCGCCGCGGTGCGCCCCGCCGCCGCCAGTTTCGACACGGCGCTGGGCGAGTTTCTCCTGCCCTATGACGCGGTTCGCACCGCGAGCGATCCCGATGCGGCGCTGCTCGCCTTCCTGCAAAGCACCTACGATGCCGCCGCCGATGCCGGAAAGTGGGACCGCGCCGCGCTCGAATGCGAGCCGGGCCGGCCGGGCGTACCGCGGCCGGTGCGCTGAGAGCGGCGCGATCGAAACATCAGCCCTTCACGTCCAGCAATTCGACGTCGAACATCAGCGTGGCATTCGGCGGGATGACGCCGCCGGCGCCGCGCGCCCCGTAGCCGAGCGCGGGCGGAATGATGAGGGTGCGCTTGCCGCCGACCTTCATGCTGGCGACGCCTTCGTCCCAACCGGCGATGACCTGATGCTTACCGAGCGGAAACTCGAACGGCTGGCCGCGATCGAGCGAGCTGTCGAACTTCTTGCCCTTGGCACCGTCCTGATAAAGCCAGCCGGTATAATGCATGACGCAAATCTGACCGGGCTTCGGCGTGGCGCCGGTGCCGACGGTGGTGTCCGTGATCTGGAGGCCCGAAGGTGTGGTCATGGTTTTCCCGGCGGCCTGGGCCGCGGCTGTGGTGGGGGTAAGGGCTGCGAAAGCGCCGGCCAGTGCGATGACGACGGCGAATGCCGTGAGCGGGCTCGCGCGGGTGAATGCTGGCATTAATTTTTCTCCTTGGGCTGGGCCGCAGGGTGGCCCGCAGTGTAGAGGACGGAGAATGCTCGCAATGACTCTCCTCCGCTCAGGTGTCATCGCCGGGCTCATCCCGGCGACCTCGATTAGGAAGGCACTCCTTTGCGTCCCTCATCGGGATGGCCGGAACAAGTCCGGCCATGACACCTAGAGGAGGCGCGCCCTCACCACAAGCCACCTTGGATTGCGCGATGCAGAGCACGCCCCACCCGCGGACTTGCAATCACTTCTGCGTTTGCTTGAAATATTTCAGATCCGGCGGCGGCTGGTCTCTGCGGGTGGGCATCAGGTAGCCATCGGCGCTGAGCATGTAGCCCTGGGTGCCGATGTGGACCAGCTGCTGGCCCTCGGCGCAGACATACTCGATCCAGATCGGATGCGGAGTGGCGTTGCGGCGGTAGGTCTTGTGCACCGTCCAGGGACGCGTCAGGCCATGGTCGATCACGGTGATGTCGTCGTGGAGAAGGTTCGGATTGGCAGGGTCGAGATAGATCTGCTCCTTGAAGATGGATTGGTTGTCGCGATGCAGCGGCAGGCCGCTCGCATCATAGGAACGCGGGCCCTTGAAGGCGCGGGTCTCGACCTCGAGCAGGTCGAAGTGGCCATCGCCCTTGGTGTCGATCCAGCGGCCGATGGAATAGCCGTCGAAGCCCGGCTCGGTCGCGGCCGGCCAGTCGCGCCCATCCGTGTAGATGCGCCGATGGGTGTCGCGGATGTGATCGACCCGGATATAGGTGGTGTCCGGCAGCACGATGATCTCCATGGGAGAGTGCGCGTTCATGACCATCGGCATCCCGGGCGCCAGGCACGTGCTGGTGGCGTTGGTGCCCTGCCCGCCATCGCGCTGGTCGATGAGGTTGGCCTTGAACATGACCTCGTATTCCGGGATCAGCGGCGCATCCTGCGTGGTGCCCCAGCGCTTGACCGGATCGAACGAGGGCTGGCCGCCGCCCGCGGTGCCGCGCACACCGATCCATTGGCCGCGCAGGTCGGGATACTTCGCGTCATCGAATGCGCGCGCCCCGCTTGCGGCCGCGCACAGCATGGCGGCGAGCGCCATTGCACCCATTGCGCCTCGATCGAGCATCGCGGTCCTCCCATTAGGATCCAGCATTGTGCGCGCGCGCCGCGCGGATCACTTCTGCGGCTGGTTGAAGTACCTCAAGTCCGGCGGCTTTTGGCCCTTCTTGGCCGGCATCAAGCTGCCGTCCGCGCCCAGCATGTAGCTCTCGTTGCCGATGCGGACATGCGGGTTGTCCTCGTTGCAGCTGCTTTCGATCCAGATCGGGTTTTTCACGCGTACATAGCGTTTGTTCACTGTCCAAGGGTGGATGAGCGCATGATCGTAGGTGGTGATGTCGTCATGCAAGAGGTCGGGGTTGGCCTTGTCGAGATAGATGCGCTCCTTCACGACGCTCTCATTGTCGGGATGCAGCGGCGCTCCGCTCGGGTCGTAGGTGCGCGGCCCCTTGAGCAGGCGGGTTTCGACCTCGAGCGCCTGATAGCGCCCGCTCGCATCCGGATCGACCCATTTGCCGATCGAGTAACCGGTAAAGCTAGGCTCGAAATCCTTCGGGAAGTCGCGCCCGTCGGTGAAGATGCGGCGCTGCTGGGTCAGATACTCGATCAGCATATAGGTGGTGCTCGGCTTGACGATGATCTCCATCGGAAAGATCACGTTCATCACCCGCGGCATGCCGTCCGGAATGCAGGTATAGGTCGGGTCGTTGCCCTGCCCGCCGGCCGCCTGGTCCTGCAGGCCGGCCTCGAAGATGGCCTGATATTCCGGCGTCAGCGGCACTTGCTGACCGCGGTCCTTGGGCTTGCTGATGTCGAATTGATTGCCGATGCCCGGCGGCCGCGTCCATTGGCCGTCGAAGTCGGGATATTTCGAGTCGTCGAACGCGAAGGCACTCGCGAGCGGCGCGCACAGCAGCAATGCCAGCGAAAGCGCGCCGATCGTATTGCGGTAGAGCATGACGGTTTCTCCCAAGATGACGCTTATTGCGTATTGTCGGCGTATTGTCGGCGTATCGTTCGTATGCGCGAAGTGATGGCCTCACTTTTTCTCGAAGAATTTCAAATCGGGCGGCGCCTGATCCTTCTTCACCGGCATCAGGTAGCCGTCCCCGCTGACGTAATAATTCTCCTTGCCGATGAGCACATGATGGTTGCCGTCGGCGCATTGCGCCTCCAGCCACACCGGCTGCGGATCCTTATCGCGCATGTATTTCTTGTCGGCCGAGAACGGCCGCGTCAGCGCGTGGTCCATCACCGTGATGTCGTCGTGCAGCAGGTCCGCATCCGCCTTGTCGAGATAGATGCGCTCGTTGATGACCGTCTCGTTGTCCGCGTGGAACGGCAGCCCGCTGGCGTCGTAGACGCGCGGGCCCTTGAGATTGCGGGTCTCGACCTCGAGCACGTCGTAATGACCGTCGGCCTTGGTATCGATCCATTTGCCGACAGAATAGCCCGCGAAGGTCGGCTCCTCCTCCTTGGGGAAGTCGCGGCCGTCGGTGAAGATGCGCCGCATATCGTGGATGTGCTGGATCAGGATGTGGGTGGCGGCGGGCGTGACCACGACCTCCATCGGATCATAGACGTTCATGATGCGCGGCATGCCGGGCGAGATGCAGGTATAGGTCGGATCGATGCCCTGCCCGCCCGCCGCCATGTCCTTGAGGTTGGCCTGGTAGATGGCCTGGTATTGCGCCGTCAGCGGCGCGTGATCGTCGTCCCAGCGCGGCGAGCCGACCCGCAGCCACTGGCCCTTGAGATCGGGATATCGCGATTGATCGAAGGCGCGCGCGGGCGCATCCGGCAGCAACAGCGCGGGCAGCAGCAGCGCCGCCAGCAACGCCAAGGCGCCGATC
>Ga0182024_10019917_pt1 | contig 12306 bp, 15 predicted proteins | sample P32metaG_FD_120480 | JGI IMG/M metagenome (GOLD analysis project Ga0182024, IMG submission 120480) | Permafrost microbial communities from Stordalen Mire, Sweden - P3-2 metaG (Illumina Assembly) | ecosystem: Environmental > Terrestrial > Soil > Wetlands > Permafrost | place: Sweden: Stordalen...
CCAAAAATTGCCATACATAGACATCATCACCCCAAGCGCCTCTGGGAGGGAAGATGTTACTCCAACTGCCCTGCATGAGCGAAAAGAATTTGTCAAAAGTAGCTTTCCATTCCCGGACTTCGACTTCCTCAGCGGGAGTCTCGCCATTGAAAATGATCTGCGAACGCGAGAGAAGCAAGGTAAGGAACGCGAGACCGATTTTCGTTTCGGCGATGAAGGGAAGGGAATTTCTGTCCAAAAGAATTCCCATTAGGCCGATCAGGATACCGAGATGGGATGTTTCGATGAGAGGAACGATTGGCGGGATGACGCTGGAAAGGAATGTCTCAATAGATTCTTGGACGGAAGGAGGAAGGGAGGAGGATTGAGCGGGGTAGTGTCCTTGGGCGATGACATCGAGCTGTTGAAGATGCGCGATGATCATAGTGAGAATAGTCAGACGTTGGTCGTGGTTGATTACAAGGAATACTCGTGGCATAGCCTTTTTACCCTTCAAGTATGACAAGAATGCAATGAATGGATGGAGGGCACTTCTACAGTCAGTGACGTTGAAGGAAGGTGAGAGTACCCTTGGTCAATTGGCTCCATAACACCTAGCGTATCCCAAAGTCGGTCCAATAACTCTTGTCTCCGCTCATCAGATAATGCAGATCCACCGGGTCGTCTCTCCTCCTCCAAATCAAGCAGGACATCATAAACACTCTCAATAGCTCGTAATACCCTCCTCTCAGAGTGTCGATCTTTATCTCCCAGAGCCTATTGTTAGTACACGCAACTGGAAGACCCTTCGTACCTTGTTCTCCTCAGCATTGATGGGTTTTCTGACATCCAACAACGCCCGAGGGCGACCACTCCCGTGGAACGCAATTTTCCCCAAAGCACCTTCTAAACTCAACGCTTCCTGTTTAGGTCGACTTCTAGCATGTTGAACAGCTCTCATCACTTGCGTCTCCATCAATCTCTTTCCACGACCACGTAAGTATGTTTGTGCCATGGAATTGAGAGGCTGATTTGGGTGCGAACGAGATCGAATTGCCGTGTGGACTTGGTAATAGAAATCTTCCAGATGAGGCTGGGAAGGGTCCGCAAGAAGTTGACTTATTGAAATTCGTTGAATGAAGTTTTTATCCGCAGGTGTCATGAGTCCGTTGTATCGTGCCTATATTCAGCGGATATAGATGGAGTGGTACCATGTGAGTAATTTTCTCGTTTCGCTTACGACGCTTGGCATCTTCGACAAGAAGACGCTGGTTCTCAGCTGCCATGATCTCTTGGAAGTTAGGGGGAGGGTGAATTCCGCCTAGACTAAGAGGTCGCTGGGGAGGGGCTTGAGCCTGTCGAACGGGAGAACGCTGGGGAGATCTCTGAGGCATGGGAGCATGGGACGGCGGGGCAAAATGTCCCTGTGAAGGAGGCGGAGGGATCTGTTGCTGATATTGTGGTGCCTGTTGATACTGCATCGGTTTGAACTGGGCATTGTCCTCATAGTATTGCTGTTGCTCCACATGTTGAGGGGCAGGCAGTCCGGCGGGAAGTTGCGGTTGCGCGAAAGGTTGAGGAGGAGTTGGCACGGAAGGAACCGAAGGCTGTTGAGCAGGTCTCTGGCTCGCAAGGAGCTGTGCTTCTACTTCCTCCAAACTCAAATACTTCTTCGCTGGCTTCGGCGGCTCCTGTGGAGTGCTTTCCAGATTCCCCCAAATCGCGGGATTCGGAGCAAGCGGTTTCTACCATAAACATAAACGTCTCTTGTAGGGAGTACGGTCCGTATATTTGGCATCGGCTGCTGGCGAGCCTGTTGCTGGAGATAACCTGTCCGCTGCTGCTGTTGCTGCTGCTGCTGCTGTAGTCCACTTTGACGGGCGGCTAGCGTGGGAGGAGGCTGTTGCATTCCATGACTGCGTGCATAAGTCATCTGTTCCTCCTCCAGCACATCCGCGACCTTTGCTGTCTTCCCAAAGAAGTCGAACTCCCGTCCTACACGTCAAATCCATGAGCCAGGACAAGCTACCCATGTCGGCTCCTCCACCAAATGTTTCGTCGTTGAACTCGTCGAGTGTTTCGTCGAGCCGATCGCCCAATCCATCGTACGTCTCTTCATAGTCGTAGCTGCGGGATCAGCTTTCCGTTCAGCAGACAAAGGGAATTACGCTTCTTCGTCGTCAGGGAGATTTGTAAAGTGATCCTGCAGAGAAAAGGCCATCGTCAACGCTGATGGCGAGTCTCACGGGGAGCAGAAAATAGTCTCTCAAGACTCAGTCCGGATTGGAACCAGAAGTGGTGAGGCTTGAGATCCACGCTATCTGAGGAATCAGACCAATGGTAACTTGATGCAGAGGGGTCATAGTTGGATTGAGTCTGTGATAAGTCTGATTCTTACGATCTACTGCCTTAAAACCGACTGAGAGGTTGGTGGAGCGTGATCGTTATCCGGATGAGCTGTAGAGTGGGTGTGAATATTTTTAGGCTGCGTTGTGGGGTAATCTCAAGATATATATTCTAGCTATAGGTGCTATAAATACTCATCACGTTGTAACCGTATTCACATCATATAATACTGAGCACTGAACGCTAAAGAATTCTAGATCTTGGATGTTCTCAAGACTAACTTCCCAGTTGTTTTCCTCCCCTTACATTAGAATGACCTGCAGATCATGTACCTCTAGATCTGTGTGCGCCTTGCCAGCATCCTTCAAATCATAAATTTGTGAGATGGTAATCTTTAGTTTCCCGCTTGAAAGTAAATCCATTAACTCAGTCGCATACAAGTCGAATTCCTCCTTCGTCTGGATATATACACCCGAATTTGGTCTGCAGACTTTCAATGACTTAGACGACAAGACAAGCGGCGCAAAGGGGGGCACAGCTCCAGATGCGTTGCCAAAGGTAATCATATTCCCTCGTCGAGCAAGGCAATCCAATGAAAGTTGCCAGGTGTCTTTTCCCACCTACTCGTTAAAGTGGTTCGTCTAAGTGAGCCTACCCCATCATAGACACAAATGACACCCTCACCATTAGTCAGTTGTTTGACTTTAGATAGGACGGTTTCGTGATCGTATGTTTCGATGACGTGCTCGAACCCCGCTTCACGGGCCAATTTCCCTTTTGCTGCATTCGAAACGGTCCCAATCGTATGTGCCCCAAGATCTTTAAGGATTTGACCCAAAATCAGGCCCGTGCCACCAGCGGCAGCATGCACAAGAATCCAATCTCCTTTCTTGACTTCATATGCTTCTCTAACGAGGGTCAAAACGGTCAGACCGCCAATCATGGAGCCAGCCGCGACCTCTGTAGAGACACCTTGAGGGACTTTGATGACAAACTTTGATGGCACAAGAGTGAATTCGGCGTAGGACTTCCAATTAGCCATAATCTGACGCTGTAATACCTCAGGGCCCATGTACGCAACTCTGTCTCCTGTCTTTACGTCCGTAACTCCCTCGCCCACCTCTGCCACAATTCCGGCCCCTTCACGCCCGAGCACATAGGGTGTTTTTGGAGCCGGATACAATCCTGAACGGAAATACCTACCAATTAATTCAATCCGACAGAACAGGTGTACGTGTCGATGAAGTTGACCCCGCTGTATGCATTGCGGACGAGGACTTGATCTTTCCCCGGATGGTCGATGTGTGCATCGGCGTATTGCAAAGCCTCGACACCGCCGGGTTTAGTGATTTGCACAACCTTCATGGAAGACATTGTTCGTAATGTGAGAGTTAATGTGTAATTGCGCTGAAGGAATGTCTTTATAGAATGGCGGATTAAAGGACAGAACATGCGACGATTATAAATAGGGAATTTTAAATAGGAGCGGCCGCCCTCAAAGGTCACGTGTAGTCTCGCCCCACACCCTAATTCCATTGGAGAATAACCCGCCATTAGATGGGGTCGAAAGCTTATTTGAAATCCATGTCGGAAGGTGGTTATGATATGTAAGATTGTCCGTGTAGAATACTAGTGCAGCAACCTTATGTAAGTAATTCACGCAAGTCTCATGTGCGTTGCTGCCGATTGATTGAGGATGTGACCCTTCACATTCCAGGAGATCTAGGAGTTTGGAAGTAGGAATTGCAATTAAAGTCTCACGTAGAGATATAGTAATAGCGAAGCAGTCCCTACTACACAACGAAGCCCCTAAGGCCATTGAAAAATCATCAAACTCAAGATTCAGAGGGGCTGTTTTAAATTTTAAAGAGTGGACGTTGATCGTCAGATGGAGATCATCATGAGTGAAATTTGATTGCAGCTGATCGGGCCGCTTATTATCTTTTATACATCTACCTTTTATTTATCCTCTTGCGTCTATGATCTCTAATTTTTTGCACAAATGAAACGGGCGAATATCTAATCAAGATGGAACAACTTCAACAGATCATGACGAGCATAGAAAGCCCTAATCCTCTTTCCGAAAATGTACATTGGTAAAGCTGTGACAAGGACACCGAGCGAGACACTTCCGCAAGTAATGAACATTAATCTTGGACCAGCGTTGGCGATCCAGTTGTTGAAGAAGTAGGAGAAGCCGAAGAACATAAAGTTCTTGAAGGTGGTAGCCGCAACGAACGTTTCCATAGAGGTGGATCGATAGGCATCAAGCATGTAAGCGAAACCAGTATTCATGTTGATGAGGAGACCACCGATGGCAAAACCATAGAACAATCCGGTTACAATGGGGCCTTGACCGGCGTCAATTCCGAGACCGAAACCGTACAAACCAATACCGCTGGCAATAATTGCAGGAATGGTGAAAAAGAGACGGAACTCAGGCTAAAAATCAGGAAGAGTCTTCAAGAACTATTACCTCATAGATACCATTGTTGCGGCGGGCAGCCCAGGTGGCGACTCGATCAAAAGTCAAGGCACTGAATGCCGCAGCGATGATAACTCCGACAACAGGACCGGCTCCGATGTAGCCGAGTTGAGCAGGGCTGAGGTTATATGGAGGTACACCGTAGACTTGAGGAAGAAGAAATGAAATACCGACGGAGAAAACCTGGGACATGCCGGTAAAGATCATATTCCAAAACAAGGGAAGATGTAGCAGGAGCACCCAAGGACGAAGGATTAGTTTGATAGGGCTTTCAGGGGAAAAGCGGCCGTTGTATAATGCCAAACGTTGAACCCAGGTCTTGCGTGGGGGGTAATCTGTCACTTTCGAAGTATGGTTGATATCTTTGGCCTCATCTGATTCGGACTCGAGGACTGCACGTTTGGCATTAAGAGAGTCGATTCCCTCGTCACCGTTGACGTCGAGATCGTACAAGGCAGCGCGATTGTAAGCCGTCTCAGGAACGAAAAGTGTCAGAGCCACGGTAAACACGGCAAGGAAAATGCCGGCGATAATGAAAGTCCAACGCCATCCAAGGTTCTGGGTGATGACACCAGTAGGAATGAGACCGAACATACTTCCAGTCCAAAGCGACATAGTATAGGCGGCGATACGGGAGCCACGTTGGTGGACAAAGTACATATCTCCAATGAAAGGAGTTACAATACCTTCGAAACAAGCGCCACCGAGACCTTGCAGAATACGTGCAGCGAGAAGCGTATTGAAATCTTGAGCGGCGGCAGCGACAATGACGCCGATAATGACGACCCAGGCAGAGACGACGAAGACGCCTCGTTTACCCCAAACACGGGCAAGGACAACGACTAGAGGACCAGCACAAGCGACAGCGAGAAGTTGATATCCGGTTAATTGGGCGATTTGGGTGAAATCGATGTTGAACTCTTCGATAAGAGGTACTGCGCCAGGGGTCAGAATTGGGCCAAGTGTTCCGGTTGAGATCAAGGCAATGATGCAGACGATCAAGTTGAACACTTCCTTTTGCCATTGGGGCCTAGAAGTCAGTTGGTAATCTCGGAAGGCAATACCAGTTGAGGGGGTCGTTGGGATCATCGGATGGTTGAGGAACGAGAATGATCTCAGGGCGACCAGGAGCATGTTTCAAGTTGCCCGTGTGTTCTTCCGCGTGCGCCGACCTCTCATCCAGCAACGTTGTTCCTGGAACGTGCTCCATATTGGGTGCTTGCAAAATACCGAATCCCATCTTTGTAATTGATTATGTTCTGGCGACTGAAGCAGTACTGGAGATAGAAATTAATCGTGCGGCGACCTTACTTATGTATCCCCAGACCCCGGTCTTTTCTCCAGCGGGGGAACGAAAGAAATTCTCAAGACGTCAGAAGTTTCTGAGATGCCCACTTAAGGCGGGACCCTTCCGCGCCGCTATTACAAAGGCACGAAAAGTTGTTTTTAGTTGACAGGTCACCTGTTCAACATCCCGTTGCCCCTCCGGACTGGGCCATGGCATGTCTCTCGAGGGAATGATTCGTCCATATCGTAGTGGGCCTGCTTCTTAATTAATCCTGTGGGGCCCTGAATATACGAGGGAGAAGTTGATTTGTCTTAAGTGGTGCGGTTTGTGCCGCAATCGGAACGGAATAACCGGAAGTAAAGGCGCCGCCACATCTAATACGTCGGCTGAAAACCCACTTCGGTATCTGTGATCCGAGATAACTGGGCCCTTCCGAATAACTCTTTCGATGAAAGTCCATGCCGGATTCCTTGGGGCTTCTAGGAGGTACTTGCGGGGCCCCACGATACCAATGACTCCCAAGCTGGAAAGGAATCTTTTAGCAGACAAAGGTCCGGAGATGATGTTTCTAGTTGTCGGAGTATTTGTTGTGGTGGCTGTTTGTAAGAGGCGTTCGTCGTGGCAGCCCGTAGACCCGAGATTGCCGGCTGGCAGAATCGCCGGCAGAATCTGACCGCCCGCGATCCGAGAAACTTTAAGGCGTGGGTCGGGTTTTTAGGGCGGGTTTTTAGGGTAGAAAGATCGACATCTATTCAGTCCGGATTGAAACGGAAGATCCTTCGCTCACGAATGTCATTCCCGCAGCAATGGATGAGAATATTAACAGGGGGCTCGGAAACCTAGAGCTTCAGTCGAACACGGCGAAGGGGCGTCCTGGGAAGAAGATCAAGGTTTCTTCTTCGAAGGGAAAAAGAGACAATGCAATACAAGGTAGCATGAGCTTCAGGATTTGGACTAATTTCAGGCACAAATGATAGCTCGATTGTCTCCAAAAGGTCGGTCGAACGTACTGGCTACGCAATCAAATCAGTGGAGCATCAATGGTTTCGCCATTTCGTGAAGAAACCCGTGCGACGTGCGCCATTGATCAATCTTGGTTACTTTGTTCGGATGAGGGCAATTGAGAAAGCTGTTGATGAGGTACAGCCAGGCGTTTTCTCCTGACAAGATGTAGTTTCTAAGAACAGCAATACATCGAGACAAATTCGTTGTCAATCTTGGCTGCGGATATGACCCGCTTCCATTCATGTATCTCTCAGCTGGCTGTGATGCCATTTTTGCCGATGTCGACTATCCCGACCTTATACGTCACAAGAGCAGCATGATCCGCGAGACAGAGGCTTTGGCGAACTTAATTGGACCATTCTTCGGCGAAACAAGCGGTGAGATTCGGAGCGAAACGTATTTTGCTGTTGGTTGCGATCTCTCGGATCTAGTTTTGTTCGATAAGGTCCTGCGGAGTGTGGTTCCGAACGTCACCAATGCAAGCATCCTATTTATCAGTGAGGTAGCAATAACGTATATGGTGTGGCCCTCCTCTGCTGTTGCTTATTACTTAGCCCTCTGCCGCTGCAGATGCGTTAATAGCTTTCACTTCACAATTACCACACGGTTTGCCGTCCCTTTATTATGTACTGATGATAGCCACCTTTGCCATCCTTGAGCAAATCATGCCAGCCGGACCATCTCATCCGTTCGCGACAACAATGCAGGCCCATTTCAAAAAGCTCACGACTCCTCTTCTGTCTCTTCCTCAGTACCCGACATTGCGCTCTCAAGGTCGACGTTTCCTGGAAGCCGGTTTTTCTGAAATCGAAGTATGTGATCTCAATACGTTCTTCTATGGGGTTCTGGATCATGATTCCAAAATAGCAGCACTCAACAAGGAGCTATTTGACGAATATGAAGAGTTGGGAGCATTTTTGGGACACTACTTTATTTTGATTGCTCACAATCAAAGCTCCCCGCCTGTCTTACGTCCCGAAAACCACCAAACTTGGCAGTACATTAATTGGAAAAATGATATGTTACTGAATGGAAATATGAAAGCAAGCGCACATTGTCATAAATCACAGTCATCTGGCACTGAAGTCTGCCTCTCGTCACTGAAGGACCTAAAACCTTTTCAACGACGATTCTCGGCTATCTCATCGGCAGGTGGCTCATATCTTATACACGGCGGTTTATCCAATACAACTCGGGTGTCAAGTTCGGTGCAATTAGCCCCAGCCTCAGCTTCCATAACATTCACTTCATCACCTACATCCCCTCCTGCGAGAATGTGTCATACTCTTACAAGGCTCGGCTCAGGTCGAGTTCTTCTTATTGGGGGGCGAGATGCACCGCAAGCCGCATTAAGTGATGTTTGGTTGTTCGATGGCCAATGGCAGAGATTGGGGGATATACCTGGAGGGGGCATCTACCGTCATGCAGCAGTATCACTCAGTCCAGATAAAGTGCTACTCTTCGGTGGACGTCAGAACGGGGGACAAGCCTCTTCGGCTTGGTATCTCTTTGATTATCGAAAAGGATGGGAAGAGTTGGTCTGTCATGACTGCGATCTAGCGCTGTGGGGCGCAAGTTTATCGTGTAAAAGTAATACCGAGGGAATTTTGTTCGGAGGGATGGACGACAGTGGTGAATGCTCCGGAAGTATATTCTCATGGTCTATCGATGAGAAGTCTATGAGTGTCGCCCTTGAAAAATGGGAGCTATCACCCCCGGAAGTGGCATTGAGTAGACGATACGGAGGGAAATTGATCTCCACCAGCGAAGAAAGTGCCTTTTATATCGGCGGTGCTGGTAGTCGTTCATTAATTTCATCGACTGAACAGCTTTTGTCCATCGACACAGTCGGCCGATCCATCCGAGCTGTGGAGTCGCACAGCACAGCTTCAAAAGAGCCGTGGCTCATAGGCCATGACGTTGCTCAGCAACAAGAGAGCGGCGATATCATTATCCTTGGAGGTGGTGGAGTTTGTTTCAGTTTTGGATCTTTCTGGAATGACGAGATACTTCGTTTACATCTCGGCAACGAGGATTCTTCTTCAACTGAGGGATGGAAATTGGTTCATGAGAGTCCGGCTCCGCTTCAGGTTGAAGCCACTACAGCCATACTTTCAGGTCATGCAACTGAAATAGAACGAATACGAGTAACAACTCGCGAACAATGGCATCAAGTCCTTCAACAATCCTGGGTCACGGTTTTAGAAGGCCTCGACTTCGGTTCATGCCTTTCGCGCTGGACACCAGAATACCTCAAACAGGCTGTTGGACCGGAAAAGTCTGTGATTATACATTCCACAAAAGCCGACGCAATGAATTTTCTCTCCAAGAATTTCGAGTATTCAACTCGGCCATTCGGGACTTTGCTAGACACTGTGTTTTCCGACAGCGGGGAGAAAGTATACTTGCGAGCTGTCTCTGAGGAAGCTAAAAGTACACCTGCGAGACTGGAAGATGATTTTCCTGGGTTGGCGAACGACTTTATACTTCCATCCGTGTTGCTGGGAGACAGTGGAATTGATCCCGAACGAATTCATTCCACAATCTTGAGAGTTGGAGGGGTTGGGACCAGTATGTGGCTCCATTACGATGTATTTTCTTTCCCCAAGCTTTCCTAACAGCAGGTAATGGCAAATATCCTAACCCAAATAATTGGCGAAAAGGAACTCCTCGTCTTCCATCCATCTACAGTGAATGAACTTGACATCCCCCCTGGCGCTTCCTCATCTCTTATCCCCGACATTTTCGCATCCCCCCTCCGTCAAAAGGGCTATAGTACCATTCTCAAACCAGGCGACGCAGTATATATTCCTCCACTATGGCCTCACGCGACGAAACCACTGACGCCGAATGTTGGAATCAATGTATTTTGGAAAAGCTTCAAAGACGAGGTGTATGATCGAGGGAAAGATGTGTATGGAAATAAGGATTTCCATGGATATACGGAGGGGAGAAAACTAGTGGAACGGATTAAGAAGGGGTTTAAAGGTGTTGACGGTGATTCCAAGGTGTTTTATCTGAAGAGATTGGCGAAGGAGTTGGAGGACACTGCTAATTGCTAAATGAACATTTGCTATGAGTAATTCACAGCTCCTCTTCGGCCTCAAGAAAACCAACTTGTCCTGTTTCGATAAGATTTAGACGCTTGTCGTTAGCTTGAAGCAGAAATGGTTATCACTCAGTGCAACTACTTTCATCTTTGGCCCAGTCGCCATTCGGTAATTTTGGATATGATAGTGGTAAATGTCCGTTGTGTGATACCCCGCCACTTCATCTTCCACCATCCACATCACCATAAAATATTCTCGTCTGAATCGATTCCTTGGACCTCTACGGTGCAAAAGAAGACGAAATAAGTTGAAATAAACGCAAAAAAGAGCGCCTCCGGTTCGACTCTTATATTACTAGTACGGCCTCCTATATACAGCCTAATACTTCGAGGCTATTCTCAGAAGCCTTTAGTGCGAGTGATTGTTCGGTTCGGAGGGTAAGTAGATACTCTTTGCAGGCTCCAAGACGGGGCTAATGCCAATCCACCATAACACAGTGTCAAACATATTCCGCTCCAACCCTCTCCTCGTCTCTTCTCCTGCCCTTCGACTATCTTCTGCCCTTCCTCCCCCGCGGCGATTATTCGAGCTCGGCGATTATTCGAGATATACCAGATCGCCGTGTGATACTGTTATATAGTTGTTGGAGACCATCCATTGCTCGGTATACGCTGGTATATTCTTCCGATCGCTGTAAATGTCAAAGAGAACTTGCCGGAGCTCCTTGTTCACTTCCTCTCGCCATCCGTCGAAGTTGTAGATTGTGCCGTAGTTGGCTGTTTGTGTTTTTAGACACATCTGTCGGTGGAAGTTGATCGGATATACTGTGCCTTGAAAAAGACTTGCGACTCTGGTCTGGATTGAAACGCAACACATCTTCATCATCGCCAGACACCCCTTTTCCTTAAAGACACCAATGGCTCGTGCAAAGAAGGCCATCGCCCCTCTGCCAAGGCCTAAATCGGCCAGAACAAGTGTCCAGACAACCAGGAAGAAAGCGCTTAACGCGGCGGCCATGATCAAACGCGCTACGCAGCCACAAGTACGTAAAAACACGCCTCCTGATTTGCACTACGCCTTGAGCAAGCTGCCATTCAGTTGGAAGTTCTGGTTCCGGTGCGTGGTCTGCTCGACAATATTTAGGCCACAGTCAGGCATGTCGCAGATGACCAAGTCATCTAGGCCGTCTATTCATTTTATACTCATTGAATGGTCCGGCTGTCCGATACTAGTCCTTGCATGCAAGCATGGTTAGATGATGGAGCAGCTCAGTTGCATTTTCTTGTTGGGGATCAGAAGCGTGGTAGCATTCCGAGTCATTTGCATCGTACTCCAATTGAGGCTGCTATTGACTCGACGATTTATGGTTGGGGGACTTGGATGCGTTCTGATCCAGATGTTTGATGAAATATGGGGATAATATATTATAATTGGTCTGGGTTACTTTGGTATTGCGGAGTTTCTGGTCTCATCTCTGGTAGATTTGACAAGGTTTCGAGGGTTCTAAATGTAATAATAAATATGGAAGTATAATATAGTTTTGCAAGTGACCTCACGAAGATAGTCAATGGAGCAACGTATGCATCCAACTTGCTAGAGTTTGGTTTTGCAAGCGACCTCACGAAGATAGTCGTTGGAGCAACATATGCATCCGTCTTGCGATTTGATTGGTCCATGCCTTGTGGTGCCGGGTGAAGTGTTGGGAGGTGGTTCGCCAGTGTTGTTGTTGTTGTTGTTCTCTGTCGGGCTGTTTGGGGTCGTTCGAATTTGTAGAAGTAAGTGAAAGTAGTTAGGATGTACTGTAGCGTTGTCAGCTTGGTGGTCGTTCGTTTGTCGTTGCGTTTACGAGGTGGTGGTGCTGTGATCGGAGTGCGGTGTGATTGAGTTGGCGGGTTGTGATTCCACGTTCCGTGAGCCACTTCAGCTGAAAATCGATATAGACGAAAAGGAGTATGGTTGCGACGTTACTGAGTGTTTTGTGACATCAAGAAGCTCAAAAATAACACGAAAAACAGCAAAAAGAAGCGCTCCAGTTCGATTCGTTCCATTCCCTATATACACACTCCACTATACAGGATCTTGTATTGAAGTTGTAATACATGTCAGTGCAGACCGTAAACTATGGTATGAGATGAATGTCCCCCAGGATGGCA
>Ga0182024_10019918_pt1 | contig 12306 bp, 11 predicted proteins | sample P32metaG_FD_120480 | JGI IMG/M metagenome (GOLD analysis project Ga0182024, IMG submission 120480) | Permafrost microbial communities from Stordalen Mire, Sweden - P3-2 metaG (Illumina Assembly) | ecosystem: Environmental > Terrestrial > Soil > Wetlands > Permafrost | place: Sweden: Stordalen...
CGTACTGGTGTGTTGCGGCCACGACCCGCTTCTATTTCTGGCGGCGGCCAATGAAATTAAATTTGGCGTGTCGGAATTCGATTATGCCGGCGGACATCGCGGCGAGCCGTTTGAGGTAATCCCCAGCGAAATTCACGGACTGCCCATGCCTGCGCACGCGGAAATTATTTTGGAGGGCGAGCTGACCGAGGGCGATCTTCACACCGAAGGCCCATTCGGAGAATTCACCGGCTATTATGCCAGCCCGTCGAGCGAGCAGTCGGTCATCCGTGTCCGGCGCGTCTATCATCGCAACGATCCAATCCTGACCATGGCTACGCCCATGCGTCCGCCGTCGGACATGTCCTTCGGCAGGTCTATCGTGAAGTCGGGCATGATATGGGACGCCATTGAGCGCGCGGGAATTTCCGGCGTGCAGGGAGTGTGGTGCCACGAAGCGGGAGCCATGCGCCTGTTCAATGTCATCTCCCTCAAGCAGGCCTATGCCGGGCACGCCAAGCAAGTGGGCCTGGTCGCCGCCGGTTGCCAGGCGGGCGCGTATCTCGGACGTTTCGTTGTCGTGGTGGATGAAGACGTTGATCCCACCGACTTGTTCGATGTGGTCTGGGCGATTTCCACACGCTGCGACCCGGCCTTGGACATTGAAGTCATCAAGCGCATGTGGAGCGGCCCGCTCGATCCCATCATCCCGCACGGCTCGCCCGTGAACTACAGCTCGCGCGGGCTGATCGATGCCTGCCGCCCGTTTGAGCGGCTCAAGGATTTTCCGCCGGTGGTGGGCGCGACGCCGGAGTTGCGCTCCAGGGTGGCCGCAAAATTCGCGGATATTCTCGAAAAGATTTGAATGGAGAATTAGGTGGCATAGGCTTCTGCCTGTGGGGTTTTAGTCCTCGCAAATCCCAAACCCTTCAGGCTGAATAAGCTGCGGAAAAACTCGCACCATGTCATTCCGAAGGGCGGGGTTTGCCCGAGGAATCTGCTGTTTCTTGGAAGCCGAGAAGAAAAGCAGATCCCTCGCTTCGCTCGGGATGACAAATGGTACTTTTTCCGCAGCCTGTGAAGCGAATGCCACTGGCCGAGACGCCATGATCAATACAAACACTGTAAATGTTCCCGAATTAATCGATAGTCAAGCTGTCGGCGCGTTTCAGATTCGCATCACCGTGCTGTGCGCTCTGGCCGTGATGCTGGATGGTTTCGCCGCGCAGATGATCGGCTACGTTGCGCCGTCACTCGCGCATGACATGCATCTCGGCCCTTCTGCGCTGTCGCGAATTTTCGCCGTCAGCCTGATCGGCTTGATGCTGGGCGCGCTATCATTTGGCCCCCTTGCCGACCGCTACGGCCGCAGGCGCGTGATCGTCCTATGCACTCTCATCTTCGGCTTATTCACATTGGCAACGGCTTTCGCGAATTCAGCGGGCAGCCTTACTGCGCTGCGATTTCTGGCGGGGCTGGGTTTCGGCGGAGTGATGCCCAACGCCATCGCGCTGACCGCGGAATACGCTCCGCAACGCCGGCGCGGCACCATGATCACTATCATGTTTTGCGGATTTCCGATTGGCGCAACCATCGTGGGCTTTGCCGCCGTTCCCATTCTTCCTTTATATGGATGGCGAGGAGTTTTCATTCTTGCCGGAGTCATGCCGCTGCTCCTCGTTCCTTTTCTGGCGCTGCTACTGCCTGAATCCATTCGACACCTCGTAATTCATGGACGAGAAAACGCACAAGTAAAGCGTTTGCTCGCTCGTGTAAATCCTCAACTCGTTTTTGGTGACAATACGAATTTTGTAATTAACGAAGAGCGCGCGCCCGGTTTGCCAGTCCTGCATCTCTTTCGCCATGGGCGCGCCCTTTCCACGATTCTCATCTGGATCGCATTTTTCGTCAGTCTGCTGGACATTTATCTGCTCTCGAGTTGGCTCCCGACGGTATTTCACAACGCGGGGATCACCCTATCGCTTTCGGTCGCTGCCACCGCCGTGTTTCAAGGAGGAGGAGTGGTCGCCAGCCTTCTCCTGGGCCTTTTCATAGATCGCTTCGGAGCTTTTAAGACGGTGTCATTCATTTATCTGCTGGGTGCGGTATTTGTGGCCTTGCTCGGCTACTCCCATTCCATTGGCTTCATCATGGCGGCGGCATTTTTTGCGGGCGCGGGAATTGTCGGCGGGCAAACTGGAACGAATGTTCTTTCGGCTTCACTCTACCCAACCTATATACGTTCGACTGGCGTGGGATGGGGACTCGGGATCGGGCGCATCGGATCGATCGCCGGGCCGATTTTTGGCGGACTCATGCTTTCGAGGCACTTTCCGTTGACTACAATTTTCATGGCCGCGTCCATTTCCGCATTTGTGGGCGGCGCGGCGATTTTCTTGATGGGCTACGCGCAAGTCCGCGCAAACGAGAAAAGCGCGCTGGGAGTCGCGACCACATGAATGTATGCCCAAGCCTGCAGAGCGCGAGATGGGTGGCGGCCGAGTTGCAAAATGGCACTACGCTTTCTGCGAATTAAATTTCCGGCTGCGTGCTCGAATTGCTTTACAACCGCTTTCGCTCGTGATATTTCAGCGATGGCGAAAATCTGTTTCTTGCTCCAGGAGACCCAATGAAATTGCCAACCACGAAATTTTATTCGCGCCTTTCGATTTGTGCCGCCATTCTCGCGTGCCTTGCATTTGCCTTCCCCAAACCTGCCTTGGCCGACCAAATTCCATCGGGCTGGGAAGCCAGCAACATGAAGCCGATAGGCTACAGTGATTTGGGCGGACACGAAGCCTTCAAAATGGCCATCAAGCACGTCGGTGATCGTTGGTATCTGTACATGGGCCATTTTGTGGCCAATGGCTGGAGCATCGTCGATGTGACCGACCCGACAAATCCCAAGGTGGTCAAATTTCTTCCGGGCCCGACGCCGACCTCCGCCGGACAGATCGATCTGCATGGAAATCTGATGATCACGGCGCTTCAAGACCGCGCTGGCTATGGCGGCGACCCAAACAAAAAGGTCAACGAAGGCGTACTCGTCTGGGACATCAGCCAGCCGCTCAATCCCGAGCAAGTCGCGTGGTGGAAGACGGGCGCGACCGGCACGCATCGCGACGGCTATCCGGGCGGTAAGTACGCATACTTATCCGCGGGGATGCCCGGTTTCAAAGGGCAAATCCTGGTGATCCTCGATGTCAGCGACCCGTCGCATCCCAAGGAGGCGGGCCGCTGGTGGTTGCCCGGCCAGAAGGAAGGCGAGCCGCCGCTGCCCGCTCCGATTTACGGATTCCACGGCCCCGCAGTTATCGATGGAGACCGTGCATACTTGGGATATAGCCCCGACATCGTCATTCTTGACATCAGCGATGTTTCAAAGCCCAAATTAATCGGCCAGCTCACCGTCAGCCCGCCGTTCGGCACCAACATTCCCGTGCATGACGTCATGCCCATCCCGGGCCGGCCATTGCTCTACGCTCACGCTGAGGGAACCGGCGGCGGCGATTCGCCAACGGGCGCGGCTGCCTGCCAGGGCGCGCTGTTCCTCAACGCTTTGTTCGATATCCAGGACCCCAGCAAGCCGAAACTCATCTCCACACTTCCCATTCCTGTCCCTCCCGCGGATGCACCCTACAAGGACTTCTGCGACAAGGGTGGCCGGTTCGGCCCGCACAATACCAATATTTTGCAGCACAATCCGGATGTCGAGAAACAGGGCGACCTTATCTATCTCACCTACTTCAATGCCGGATTGCGTATCTATGACATCAAGGACGCGCGCTTGCCGAAGGAGACCGGTTGGTTCATTCCACCCACTCCCACGGTCCGCCGCATGCCGGCGCCGTATGACAAGCTCGTGAGCCAGACCGAGGACGTGCTGGTCGATACACGCGGCAATATATACATAACCAACAAACAGTGGGGATTATTTATTCTTAAGTATACAGGTCCGGGAGAGCCGGCGCCGACGGCAAAGTGAATTCGTAGCGCGGGCTTCAGCCTGCGCCACAAAACCCGCCGATCATTTCGTGTCGGGCGTAGCGGCAGGGGAGAGGTTTTGAGTCAGTTCGATGCGCGTGCCCCACGGGTCGGTCAAGTAGGCAACCTTGGTGGTCCCATTGGGAGCCAGACGAATTGGCTCATCGAGCTTGGTTCCTTGCGCTTCGAGTTTTTTCGTAAACGCCTCCAGGTCCTTCACGTCGAAGCCGATGTGATCGAGCGAGCGCCCCTTCGTCGGGGCCAGCGCCGTTTTCGCCTGTGAAAAGGAAAGATTCACGCCCGGCAGGTCGTCACAATCGACCCATCCCGGCGTGGACACGCGCGCGCGTTTGCCGGGCATGCCGCCAAATGTTTTCGCGTACCAGGCCTGCATCGCGGGAATATCCACGGGATAAAAATGAATGTGATTCATCTGCACGGGGACGGAAAGGGAAGGGTCGCCAAAGAACTCCACCCGAATGCCGTCGGGTCCGTGCACGTAGCCTTGATTTGGATTGGTGGCCTGCTCGATCTCCACGCCGGCCGCTTTCCATTTCGCCAGCGTCGTGGGCAGATCTTTCCACACAAAGCCGAAGTGATCCACGATGGAACCCGCTGGCGGCCCCGTCGAATCCGCTTGCCGCAGCATGATGTAGGTGCCGGGAAATTGGATCAGCAAGAGCGGCCCGTTTTGCACTGCCGTGCCGCCCATCGTTTCAGTCCAGAATTTTTTTTGTACATCCACATCTTTCACGAAGAGGTGAATGTGCCCCATTGTGACGCCCGCGCTGTTCGGCGGCGCGAGCTGGGCGCAAGCGGGCATGGCCGCAAACGCCGCGGCAATAAGGAAAAACAAAAATGGAATTTTCATGGCAGTATTTTTCATAGAGTTTTCCGTCTTGCCTCTAATGTTGGCCCGAAACATACATCGAACAGCCATAGAAATCAATTCTGGCCGACATCTCCAAATAGCTACCCCAAATTCCGTCCAAGTTGGAGCGTAACAATCTTGCTCGTTAAGGGGCATCTAAAGGGTAGAACGTGAAGGTTTTCCGCGACGGGAAGATCGACGAGGTTTTCGAGAAAAAGTCTTAAGGTCTTTCAGCATGGCCTTTGCTTGCGTTGGCGTTGCCGTCTTTTCCAAATGTCCAATCAAGAGACTAACTATCTTCTCGACAGCAACATCCCGTTTCGATTTCTTTTTCCGCACATCAAAAGTCTACGCGCAAAACTAATGCCGCACAATATCGAAGCGCGCCGAGTTTTCCGGATGGTCACTCTATTGATGCGGCGCAACATTCAGCCGGTTAAGCGCGACCCGCCCATTATTGACAACCATTACCACATCGCCAATATGCCGGATGTTTTCGAGCGGGCTGCGGTCGATCACCACAAAATCCGCCTCGTAGCCCGCGCGAATAGAGCCGGTGCGCTTGTCGACGCCCAACTCTTCCGCCGATACGGACGTGCCCGCCTTGATCGCATCCATGGGTCCCAGGCCCGCATCAGACAGCTCGATCATTTCGTCGGCCAGGGTGCGATTATTTTTATCGAAATAGGAAGTGTCCGTGCCCGCCACGATCTTCAGGCCCATCTTCCACGCGCGCGCCGCCATTTCTCGCCCTGTGGGCAGCATGGCTTTTCCGCGCATCTGCAAAATGGGATTGTCATACTCGCCTTCGGGATCGGACATATCGACCAGCGCCGTGATGGTGGGATCGAGATAGACGCCCTTTTCCTTCATCAGCTTCATGGTGGCGTCGCTCAAGTACGTGCCGTGCTCGATGCAGTGCACGCCCGCGCGCACCGCTGCTGCCGCGCCTTCGTCGCCGTGCGCGTGCGCTACCACCCACAATCCCGTCTTGTTCGCTTCATCGACCACTGCGCTCAATTCTTCTTCGGTCAGGACGCGCACGCGCGGATCGGTGTCCGGCGTTCCCGCGCGCTCCGTGGCCATCACCTTGATACGGTTCACGCCGCGGCTGACCATCTCGCGCACCATTCGCCGCACCGCTTCCGTCCCGTGTACGCCGCCCATCAAATCGGCGTCCTGCGGAAAATCGGTGAAGTAATCGTCCGCGGGATGCGTGCGAATGTGGTATCCGGCCGCGACGACATCCGGTACATCCACCACGCCCTTGTGATTCAGCTCCCGCATGCCAACGTCCGCAAAGTGATTGACGCCTGCTTCCCCAATGGTGGTCGCGCCAGAGCGCAGCGCCCGCTTGGCGTCCGCCAAGTTGCCCACATGTACGTGTGCATCCACAAACCCGGGAAGCAGCCAGTGTCCCGCAAGATCGATGACCTTTCCTGGGCCTGTGGTTAGCAGTCCGCGTGCAATGCTTTGAATGCGCCCGTTCACCACAACTACGGTGGCGTCCATCGTGGGGGCGTTGGAAATTCCATCGATCAAATTTGCGTGGATGAAAGTGAACGAATCGTCCGCCGTAGCCTGCGCGCTGCAGGGAATTGCAGAAAAAGTGGTGAAGGTCACCGCAAGCGCCGCCAAACCGAATCGAAGCCAAAATGCTTTCTTCATCTCAATCTCCAATTCGCAGTCCCGTAGCATAGGCTTCAGCATGTGGCTTTTGGTGGGAGCACGGTCGATCTCGCGCCGACCAAAATCCACAAGCTGAAGCCTATGCCACAAAAATCGCTACTCCGCGCCCATAATCGGTACGGCAGCGTCCGCTGCAACCTTCCACTGCCCTTTTTCCTTCACAAAAACTAACAGGGCGCGATGCGGCGTACTTACGATTTTGCCGCTGGGATCCGCGATTTTCCTGATCCGACGATCGGTGGCCAGCGCCACATCTCCATACACGGACATCAGCCGGAACTGGTCCGCGAACAGTCCTTCGCCCAGTTTGTAGTTGAGGTGCGCCACGCGTTCCAGCGCCATGGGCTTGTTCAGCACCACGGTGGGAATCCAGGCGATAATCTCGAACCACTTTTCGGCGTACATTTCTTTCAAGTAGTCGGTCTTGCCCGTGCGCACCGCGTCCATCCACTTTTGATCGATCTCCGAGAGTTCCTTTTCTAATTTTTCGTCCGGGCTTTTTGTGCTCACCGCGCCGGACGTCTTAAAATTCGCCTCGGTTGGAGGAATCACCGGCACAAGCCCCGCCGCGGCCGGCCGCCACACACCGTTCTGGCGCACGAAGACGCGCAAACAATGACTGTCCGAAGTGAAGGGAATCGTTCCATCGGGCCGCGCCGTCTTGAAATCGGTGTGATCCGTTCCCAGTGCAATGTCACCATAAACCGCGACCAACCGGAAATCGGCGGGGAAGGGCCGTACGCCCGTCACCGGATTCGCCGCCGATTGCGTGGCAACCATCTCTTCCTTGTTGCGCAGTGTCCCGCCGGACTGCACCTCAAAAAATCCGTCCACCCAATAATTGCTGCGGAACTTCACGCACTCCGCATACGGCTTCTGATAAGGTCCGTCGCACAGCCACTGCTGATCCACATCCCAAAGCGTATTCTCCAAACTGGCCATTTTCGATTCCTGCGCCGCAGCCACCTTCGGCATGCCCAGCCCGGCCAGCACTCCCAATGCAACCAGCATCGTGCCCACAACCCAAGCGCGTACCCTGTTCATTCCGTTCCTCCAGCAAATTTAAGTGCAATGCCACGTATCATAGTTCAGTTCCGCGCATCAATGAAGCGGAAGATGAATAACCAAGCCGGAGAGGCCGATTTCCACCCGCCGGAGCGGTTTCTTGACAATCATTTAATTATAATCTAATATTTAGATGCTAATTGGAGGAGGCGTGCCGAGACAAGGGCTAAAATTGAAGCAAGCCAGTGCGGTCCTGAAGATGGAGCCTAAGGAACTGCAGAATCTTGTGCAATTCGGGGTCGTGAAACCCCGACGGTCCGAGGGAACGTATTTCTTTGACGCAGGGACTCTCTTCGTAGCCAAAGTTGCTTCCTATCTGAAACAGTCTCTCGGAACGCGGACGAGTGTGCTATGTAAACTTATGGAGGCATTTTCGTCCGCCGAGGAAGAAATCAAAGTGCTGAATCCGAAGTACATCGTCTTCAACTGCCGTCTCGCGTCAGAAGACGAGCCAATCCAGTTGGGGGTGCCTTTTCGAGCCCTGGGGGCACGGATTCAGGAACGAATGGGCAAAGTCGAACTCTACAGAGACCTGCCACGCGGGAAAAAGCGACAGGGCTGGAAAAAGGAATTTCTAGCGTCACTAACCAAAGCCGCAAGAGACCTGGAAGAGGTCTCCGACGAAGAAATATTGCATACGGTTCGCAGCTATCGTAAAGAGTGGCGTGCGCCAGAGATCACTGTTACGGTACAAGGGCAGGAAACGCAGGCGCCGAGCCGTCATTGACACCAGCGTCCTTCTGTCTGGAATATCGGGCTTCAGAGAACCGTTCGTATCGGGAAGAAATTCCAGCGCCGATGTGCTTCACAAGTGGGCTGATCGAAACAACTTCATCTGGATTTTAAGCGAAGATATATTGGAAGAATACAAGGAAGTTCTCAAGCGCCTCCGAGTTCGTCCAAATCTTATTGGGAATGTCATCAACCTGATCCGTGAGCGGGCCGAAGAGATTAAGGTCCGCACCGCAGCGGAACTCTCCCCGGATCCCAAGGACGATCCATTCTGCCTGTGCGCTGAACAGGGCAAAGCAGATTATATCGTTACGCTCAATCCAAGAGACTTCCCGCAACACCGCCTGAAAGCTAAGGTGGTCTCACCTGGTCGTTTCTTCGCTTAAACTTCATTCGACAGATGCAGATGTGGACGCTGAGATGTACGCGAAGTTACCCCCACGCATCGTCGGGAAGATTGACGACAATCGGCTCGGAAGTGCTGCGGATGACGACCCAGCGGAAGGGCGTGTCTTTGGAGCGATTGATTTCGCGGTGCACCAGCCATGCGGGGACGTGCAGAAAATCTCCGGCGCGGGCGGTCAGGGAATGCTCTCCGCGCTCTCCCCACTGGATGTACGATTCACCGGCCAGAACGTACGCTACCGTTTCCTGCGCGCCGTGATGATGGATGCCGGTCTGCGCCCCTGGCTCGACGAGGAAGGTACCGCCCCAAAGCGCCGAGTGGATGCCCAGGTCTGGAGAGATAGCCGCGAGGCGCTGTGAGCCTGGCGTTTGCGACGTGCCTTCGCTGAACTGACTGGGATGGACGACGCTGATGGAGAGGGAATCGTTTCTATTCATGGTCAATATGATGTCGCGAAGGGCCTGCGATTGCAACGCCCAGCGGCCGGCTCGCAAATTTGCCGCGAGCAGGTGTATTCTTCATGAGTAACGGCGCGGCACCCTTAGTCAGATATGCCAGCGCCGTGAGGAGAAACCGCAATGCCTCTGCAAAAATCAGACGTATGGTTCATCACCGGCTGCTCGACCGGCTTTGGTCGCGAGTTGGCCAAAATTGTGCTGCAGCGCGGCTTTCGAGCCGTCATCACGGCGCGAGACCTTAGCAAAATTGAAGACTTGCAAGTTGGACACGAAGGACGCGCGCTGCTACTGAAGCTGGACGTCACCAGCAAAGCGGAAGTCGAAGACGCCGTGAAGCGCGCCGAGTCGGAGTTCGGCAACATCGACGTGCTGGTGAACAACGCGGGCTACGGTTACCTGGGCGCGATCGAGGAAAGCGATGAAACTGAAGTCCGCGCCATGGTGGAGACTAATTTTTTTGGACTCGCGCGCATGATTCATGTGGTTCTGCCGGGCATGAGGAAGCGGCGGCACGGCAACATCGTCAACATTTCATCCATCGGCGGCCTGGTGGGATTTCCGGGTGTGGGCTACTACAACGCCACGAAATTCGCGGTCGAAGGGCTTTCCGAAGCGCTCTCCAAGGAAGTCGCGCCACTGGGAATTAAAGTGCTGATTGTGGAGCCGGGACCCTTCCGCACGGACTGGGCCGGACGTTCCCTGAAGAAGAGCAGCCACCACATCCCGGAATACGCCGAAACAGCCGGCGCGTTCCGCGAGCGTATCACGGGCGGAAGCGGCAAGCAGGTGGGCGACCCAGTGCGCGCAAGCTTGGCCATCATCGAGGTACTGGAGTCCGAGCATGCGCCCCTGCATTTAACGTTGGGCCAGATTGCACTGGAAACAGCGCGAACCAAATTCGAAAAAATGAGCGCCGAACTGGACGCCTGGGCGGAAACATCGCTGAGCGCAGACTATCCCGAGAGCCAAGCCGCTGCGTCTGACTAAGTTGAAGGCAAACAGGCGATTGAATTATTGAAGTGTGCGCGACTTTTTTTACAATCCCCGGCCGCGGCTATCCGGATATTGCATCGCGGATGGGTAATTGCCGCGATCACGCTGGTTGAATGTGTAGAGAATTAACTCCACGCGGCTTGAGACTCCCAACTTATCGAAGATTCGGTATAAGTAATTACGAATCGAATGCTCGGCTAGATCAAGACTCCTGGCAATTTCTCCGTTCTTCATTCCCTCCGCAACCAGCCGAACTACATCTTCTTCGCGGCGAGTCAATAGCGGCATCCCGTCCCCATTGCTGAGTGAAAGAGTTTTGCGCTGACTAAGTGCGTTCATGATATGCCCAAGGTCCTGGTTGTTGGCCCAGTATTGTCCTTGGTGGACCGTACGAATGCACTTCGAAAGGGCTTTCAGCGAGTGAGCGCGGCTGAAGACTCCCCGCGCACCTTCACGAAAAGCCTCCACCACGCAGTCCGGTTTGCAGGATTGCAGCAGCATGACCGCAGCGGTATCTTGATGAAATTCGCGAAGTTTTTGCAAAACCTTGAATCCCGCGAGCGGGCTGTCCTGCAGCTCATCGCAAATCAACGCGACCTGCGGTTTGTGAGCCGTCAATTTGCCAATGACCTTTTGCGAAGTTCCGGTCAGCATTTGGACAGCGAAACTTTTTTTCCGTTCGCGATTAAAGGCGCTCTTCAGCAATTCTGCCGTTATGTTATCGGGCGTGATAACAAGTACGGAGATCCGATCGTCCTGCAATTGCAATGCCTGCGGCATGAAATCTCCACTTGGCTAAAGTGGCCCGTCGGGGGGACACCGAACAGAGGTGATACCACTTTCGTCATCAGCCGACATCCATTTCCAGACGTAGACTGCCACAGCAAGGGGCGCTTTGCAATCAGGTTCTTCCAGTAGACCAGAACGACACGCGGATAGACCTGGTCACAAATTATTTTAGTCCCGCGGCGAACCGCAAAATCAATAGGGTGACTGCGGGAAAAAAAACTATTGGGCGCAAAAAGGCTCAGTCCGCAGGATTGCGTTCTCCCAGTAAACGTTAGCACTGGCGAGAAGTTACGGCAGCAATTGGGGAGATTTTTAAAAATTACAGATTGCCCACTCGATTTTCCACAATGGACAATTGTCCATTTTCTGCTCCACGTTTGTCCTTATTAATTGCCCTCAATTTTGGTGACAGTTTTTGCCTGACAAAATGAAATGCGCCTGGAGAGCAGTCAGAGGGCAAGTGGGTGCAGGATGCCTTCTCCCGACTGGGACGAAAGGCCACTTGTGGACATTTTTCGATTCCCGTAGTGTTCAAAATGTTGAGAATCGCAGGTCTCGTCCAGAAGAGAGGGGAAAACAAATTAAGCGGTCCATCGAATCGCAGGCTGAGCGCAGGAGAGCCATTCGCTATCGCATGAGTACCTGTGTGATTTTCCGCTGGAAAGGGCCGCACAACGAGCGCTTCCAGGCGGAAGGGATCACTCGCGACATGAGTGTGGCCGGCATATTTGTTATGAGCGGGACCTGTCCTCCAGCGAATGCCGAGATCCAAATGGAAGTTCTTCTCCCCATTTCGGACGGTGCGTCAAAGGCACGCATGGAATCTGAAATGACCGTCCTGCGGGTAGAGCATGACATTGTAGAGAACGGGCGGAGCGGCTTTTCGGCAGTCGGCCCTGGATTTTCATTGCGCACTTTTTCAAAAAAAGCAACCCGGGTCGTAGTCAGCCTAATCAAAGAATCGGAAGAAGCGGTGGAGAAGCAAGCTTGAGCGGGACAAATCCTATGGATAAAAATATTCGCGAGGGGAATGTGCACTTTTGAACAGTTTTGTGTTTGCCCATTGAATAGGATTTGCACCGTAATGGTTTGTCAGGCTAGGGGCTTATGCCGGGATGCGGTTGGCGTCCTGGATTGATTCGGCCGGGGACGAACAGGGGTCCGCAGATTTTAGCTGGGGAAATGGGACTGAGGGGGCGAAGCTGTGTACGAGTTACAGATACACTCTGAATCCAACGCCGCGCTTCCCGTGCCGGGAATTGCTGGGGAAGAATGCAAGTGGTATGCGATTCACACCGTTGCGCGGCATGAGAAACGTGTGGTGCAGCAGCTCCAGGAAA
>Ga0182024_10019919_pt1 | contig 12306 bp, 10 predicted proteins | sample P32metaG_FD_120480 | JGI IMG/M metagenome (GOLD analysis project Ga0182024, IMG submission 120480) | Permafrost microbial communities from Stordalen Mire, Sweden - P3-2 metaG (Illumina Assembly) | ecosystem: Environmental > Terrestrial > Soil > Wetlands > Permafrost | place: Sweden: Stordalen...
CCCCGGATTTAGCTGCGGGGCGTGAGTTCGTGGCGAAGCGCGTTGGCGCTGAAGAAGCTCAGCGCTTGGTGTTAACGCGGCCCGTGGGGATATTGAAGGATCAAGCGCCTTCGAGCTTGCCGGGGCCATTAGGGTTGGCAGATGCCGAAATCGTGTCTTCCCCGGAAGCAGTCGAGCAGCCCCGGAGGCGTGGCAGGGCGCCTGAGGACAGTCGCGCTGATGACGGTTTGCGCGGCTTGTCTGGGCGGTTGCGCCGGTTCTTCAAGTAACACCGCGTCTGTCGGCGCGGGAGGTTACGATGCTTCGGGCCGCTACTCGGACAACGTCGCCTCGGCATCAAACGCGACGGCTTTCGCTCCCACCGCAGCCGCAGTCGCGCATTCGGATGCGGCAACCACCGCTGCCGACAAACTCACATCAGCAGCGAAACCTGGCAACAGCGCCTACATGATTGGCCCACTGGATGTTCTCGATGTGTCGGTCTTCAAGGTTCCCGATCTCCAGAAGACGGTGCAAGTCGCCGAAGATGGAACCATCAATTATCCGCTCGTCGGTGACATTCACGCCGCTGGAAAAACCGCCAAGGAAGTCGAGCAAGAATTGACGCACAAGCTTGGTGCCAAATACATACGCGACCCGCAGGTTACGGTCTTAATCAAGGAATATAACAGCCAGCGCGTTACTATTGAGGGGTCGATAAAGACTTCCGGCGCTTACGGTTTAAAAGGCACCACCTCGCTCATGCAGGTTTTGGCCATGGCTGGCGGTATCGACGATTCTATCGCCTCAGGCGATGTTGTCATATTCAGAACGATCGATGGCACACGCTCCGCCGCCAGATTCGATGCTGACGCGATCCGGAAGGGTAATGCTGAGGATCCGGAGCTCCAGCCGGGCGATGTCATTGTCGTCGATACGTCCGCCACAAAACTCGCTCTTTCGAATATTTTGAAAGTGCTGCCTTTGGCGACGACTGCCGCCGTGTTCTCGACGATGTGAGCTTGATATCATGAATTATCATCGAGCCGATTTGCCCGAAGACAGTGAGGCGAAAGCTGGAGCTATGGTTCCAGCGGCTCAATTCGTTCCAGCTACGCGTGATCCGTATAGTAGCTCGGTTGGCTCCTATATCGGACCTGCCGCTGGCGCGGGGTCGGATTTTCAGATCGATCTTCTTGAATATTTGCGCATCCTGATCAAGCGCCGATGGCTGATTCTGAGCGTGGTTGGAGGCTCGCTCGTTCTCGCCATCCTGATAACTCTGATGCAGACCCCGCTCTATACGTCAACGGTTCGGCTTCAGATCGATCAAAACGTGGCCAGAATAGTCGAGGGGGGCAATATCACACCGGTGGAGGGGCAAGATCTTGAGTTCTTGAAGACGCAATACGAGCTTCTCGAGGGCCGCACAATGGCCGAGCGCGTGGCGTCGGCGTTGAAGCTCGGGGAGGACCAAGATTTTTTTGATGCGAGAGGATTCTCGATCGTTAATTTCGTGCAAGGGCTTTTGGGCTTTAGACCTGCTGCGGTTCGGGCCACCAATAGCAATAAGGCTAATCTCGAAGCTGCTGCTGCGGGCATCGTGCTTGGCAATCGCACGGTAACGCCTGTTATCGGCTCACGATTGGTTGATATCAGCTATTCCGATCCGGCCCCAGCACGAGCGCAAAAAGTTGCTGCGGCCTATGCAGATGCTTTCATTGCATCGAATTTAGACAAGCGATTCCAAGCCAATTCTTATGCAAAGACTTTTCTTGAGGATCAGCTCAGTCAGCTAAAGTTGCGTCTGGAGCAATCCGAAAGGGCGTTGCTGGATTTTGGCCAGAAGGAACAAATCGTTCAATCGAATGACAAAGCATCGATTGCGGAAAATAATCTGGCTAGTGCGAACGCGGCGCTCGGGGTGTTAATCTCGGAGCGCATAAAGAATGAACAGTTGTGGAAACAGCTCGAGGCGGCAAATGTGATCAATTTGCCCCAGCTGCTCACCAACCCCGTCATTGAAGGTTTGCGCGCCAAACGTAACTCGCTTGAAAGCGACTATCAGGACAAGTCGGAGACGTTCAAGTCGAGTTACCCGGCCATGGTCGAACTTAGCAATCAAATCGCTGAAATTGATCGTCAGCTTGCCGCCGAAGTGAACACGCTAAAGAGCTCTTACCAGGGAGCTTATGAATCATCTTTAGATCAAGAAAATGAAATGAAGAAGCGCATTGAGGGCTTAAGGGCGGACGTTCTCGATCTGCAAAAGCGCAGCATCGAGTACAATATCCTCCAACGCGAGGTCGATACTAACCGGTCACTTTACGATGGCCTGCTGCAACGCTTTAAGGAAGTCGATATCGCTGGCGGCGTCGGAGCCAACAATGTGTTTGTCGTCGATACGGCTGCCCTGCCAGGTTCTCCATCGTCCCCAAGGATGTTTCACGCACTCTTGATAGCATTTGCGCTGGGGCTGGCTGCGGGACTGGCGGCGGCTTTGGTGCTTGAGCATCTCGACGATACGTTACGTACACCAGAAGACGTTGAGCGCGCTCTCGGATATGCGACACTTGGCATCATTCCCAAGATTGAATTGGGCAAGAGCCTCGAGGCCGAGTTGGCCGATCCACGATCGCATATGGCGGAGGCCTACCGCTCACTCTGCACCGCGCTCCAGCTGTCCACGGAGAGTGGGTTGCCAAAGACATTGCTCGTAACCAGTGCTGGACCCGCCGAGGGGAAATCGACCACTTCTCTGACGGTAGCCCGGCATTTCGCCAAGATCGGCCTCAAAGTTCTCCTGATCGACGCCGACCTAAGGAAGCCCTCGCTCCACACCAAATTGAATGTCGATAATTCCAACGGGCTTAGCAGTTATTTGACGGGAGCTTCCGAACCGCCCCAGCTACTTCAGAAGACGGATCTGCCCAACTTGGCTTTCATGGCCTCCGGTCCCCTTCCTCCCAATGCTGCCGATCTGCTCGGCAGTTCGCGTTTGCTGTCGCTCCTTTCGGTCGGATTGGAAGTATTTGATCTGATTGTCGTTGACAGTCCGCCTGTCATGGGGCTTGCCGACGCGCCGCTATTGTCGAGTGCGGTTGGGACCACAATTTTTGTTGTGGGCGCCGGTCAGGTGCGAACGAAATTGGTTCGCGCCGCTATCAGGCGGCTGCAGCTTTCGCGTGCTTCACTCATCGGCACGGTCATCACTCGATTCGACGCTCGGAGCAGCTACGGCTATGGTTACGGCGGCTACGGCTACGGCTATGGTTACGGCTACGGCCATGGCACGGAGCCGTCAATCACCGCTGCCGAGGCGGCGCACCGGCCGAAGCTGACGAACGCGCAAACGGAGGGATAATGTCCGACCGAATGGCATTGAAAATTGCCATCGATCTGGTGCATGTCCCCTCTCAGGTTCGGCTCTTTAGATCGGAGCCGTTACCAGATGGCGTGCTGGTGTTGCTGCGCATTGCCGCGGGCGACAAGGAGGCGGAACAGGCAGCGACTGCGTCAACAGGCCGGTCGCTAGAAGTAGTGCGGCGAGCCGCTACGTTCTTCATCGAACAGGTTCTGTTTGCTCCTGATGCCGATAGTTACCGCGTGCTTGCGACAAGTCCGCAGGCAAGCGCCGCTGAACTAAGGTGCAACCTGGCTTTGCTGCTAAGATGGTTGCACCCCGATATTGACCCTCAGGGCGAGCGATCGATCTTCATCGGCAGGGTGACGGCGGCCTGGAACAATTTGAAAACACCAGAACGACGCACCGCCTACGACGACCTGCGGCAGTCCTTTAACGCCAGGAGCAAGTCTCGCTCTAAGAGGGGCAAGTCGCGGTCAGGACGACAGAGCGCCAGCAAGCAATTCGCCGATGGCGGGTCTTATCGTAGTCGGCTCGCCTGGAACGCGCCGCTCACGCGTGGCGTCGAAAAAGTCGGATTCCTCCGCCGGGCGCTCTCGGTCCTCTTTCACAGGCCCTTATAGTGATTTGTCAGGCAACTTGTTCATTTTGTTGTCGCGTTTGATGCCTGGCGAAACTGGTTAGGCAAGACGACAGGGAAATGAAAGTGGATGGACCTACCCTCGGAAACGCTGTCTCGTGCTCAGCTCAAGTTCTGCCACATCTCTGCCGTCATTTTAAATTTCCTAATCACTTTGCGTCGGCGTGATTGGGCATGAAGAGCAAAGCGCCACATATCCACGTGCGGACAATTATCCTCGCCGTTTTCGGCTTGATTCTGACGTGGCTGGTAATCTCACGAAGCTTTGCCGCGTATCTCGCCGAAATCGCGCCGCAAACGGCATTATGGCTTAATCCGCAGCAACCAGAGGCGCTCGTCAATTTAGCCGATCGATCGCTCAACGCTTCTGTAAAGACGGATGAATCGACGGTGGGCGTTACAGATCAGGCTCCGGAACGCCAAGCACTTGGCGCCTCCGGAAGCGCGGATGGATCGGGTGCGGGCGTTGCGGATCAAGCTCCGGAAGCAGAGAAAAATATATCCGATAGCAAGAGGATTCTCACGGCTGACGGGGCCACATATTCGCAGAATCTAAACTATGCATTTGAGACAGCAGATCCAAATCGAAGTGTTGATCTTACTACAATTCGCGCGTGGGCAGAGTCCGCGTTGATGAATGACCCGCTGAATGCGCGTGCTCTGCGAGTTTTAGGTCAGGTCGCCGATGTCACAAGGGATGATGCAGGCACCTCGAACTTCATGGCGGCCGCCGCTCGAATGTCGCTTCACGAGAGTATTGCCGTTTATTGGCTGATGCGCAAAAGCACCGAAGCCGGTGACTATAAGGCGGCTATTTCTTACGCGGATGCTTTGCTGAGGACAAATCCCGAATTGGGCGCGTATGTGGCGCCGGTATTGGCACATTTCGCTGAACAGAAGGCGTCCAACGGCTTGGTCAAGGCTCTTCTCGACAGCAATCCGCCGTGGCGAACTCAGTTTCTTGCGCAGCTTCCGTACAATGTGGCGGACGCGCGTACGCCACTTGATCTGTTGTTGGCGCTCAGAACGAGTCCGACACCACCCGCTTCTGAAGAAATTGGTCGTTATCTAACGTTCTTAATTGCGCACAAGTTCTATGATCTCGCTTACTATACTTGGCTGCAATTTCTTCCTCCGGAGGAATTGCGTACCGCTGGTTTGCTTTTCAATGGCAGCTTCGAAGTCGCGCCCTCGGGGATGCCGTTTGATTGGGTGATCACACAAGGATCGGGTGTCACCATCGATATTGTGCCGACGTCCGACAAGAATGATGGGCATGCGCTTTTGGTTGATTTTCTCTATGGCCGCGTCGACTATCACAGCGTTAGTGAACTCGTTCGATTGGCCCCCGGCACTTATCAATTTGACGGACAATATAAGGGCAAGCTTGTCGGTCCCCGTGGTCTAGAGTGGCGAATCGTATGTGCCGGCGAGGCGAACACGCGCATCGGCGAGAGCCCGATGATCAGCGGATCGACATCGACTTGGAAGCAGACGGAATTCATCTTCACGGTCCCGGCCGAGGATTGCCGCGCACAATACGTTCGGCTAGATCTCGATGCGCGAATGGCCTCCGAGCAGCTTGTCGCCGGGTCGATGTTATTCGACGAGCTTCACATTTCCCGTGTGACCAATCCGCCGAATTCACAGGCATCGGATAAGTAGCCGGTCGCGTTCAACGGAAGAATCGGGAGACATGGTTTTCTTGAACACGCTTCGAAACCACCCATTGGGGATTAGGCTGAGCAAGCTTGTCCCATCGCAAGCATGGGAAAAACGCCCGAGCCTTTTCTTCAGTCTCTGCGCCTTTACGGTGGTTTCTTCGTTGTTGCTTGGGGGTGGTACCCGAGGCGGCTTTCTGTCGGATACGATCCTGGAACTGTTCGCCATCCCGGCCTTCTTGGTCTCGCTGTCGTTGCTTGTCGCGTCGCCGTGGTCGGAAAGAAAACATCGCGCTGAGTGGGCGCTGATATTCTGCTTGGCGATTGTGATCTTGCCGCTCATTCAGCTTGTGCCGCTCCCGCCGTGGCTTTGGACAAAGTTACCTCACCGGGAAGAGATGGTGGCGATATTCGGTCTGTTGGGACGTGAGCTGCCGTGGTTGCCGATTAGTGTCTCGCCGAGCTCGACCTGGCTCAGCGTGCTTTCGCTGTTGCCGCCATTTGCAATCTTTCTTGGTGTGATTCAACTCAGCTACCGCGACCGGCGGTCAATGAGCCTGATCTTTCTTGGCGTCGGCATTCTTGGAGCGGTTGTGGGATTGATTCAGGTCGCCCAGGGTCCGTCGAGCCCTTTACGTTTTTTTTCGTTCACGAGTAATGTCGAAGCGGTCGGATTCTTCGCCAACAGGAATCATTTCGCCGCGCTCATGTATACTATCCTGTTGTTCGGCGCCGCGTGGGCGACAGAAGTGGCCTTCACTGCCGGATCCTGGAAAGATCGAAAGAACCTTGAAACAGCATCCATCGCGGTGCTTACAGCGAGTTTCTTGGGCCTTGTCATTCTGATTGCGGCTGAGGCCCTCACGCGGTCGCGGGCCGGGCTTGCGCTCATGATTTTCGCCGCGTTTGGCGCATTTGCGCTGCCGATGACGGATCGACGAATGTCCTCCGGATTACCGATGGTCAAACTCCTGTTCGGATCGGCGATTTTGGCGATCGTGCTCGTCGTTCAATTTGGCCTTTATCGCATCTTTGACAGATTCGCCGTCGATCCGATGGAAGACGCCAGAATACCGTTCGCCCGCAACACGATTACGGCTGCGAAGGCTTACATGCCATTCGGTAGCGGAGTCGGCACGTTTGTCTCGGTCTATCCGACGTTTGAACCGGCGCAAGACACGATTGCCGATACCTACGCCAATCATGCTCATAACGATCTGCTCGAGATCTGGCTGGAGGGCGGGGTGATCAGTATCATCCTTGCGGCCGCGTTTATGACTTGGCTCGTGCTGAGGTCGACCAACATCTGGTGGCGCCCACCAACCAACATTCGCGCGATTGATCTCCTCCTTGCCCGCGCCGCAACGATGGTCATTCCGCTCATCATTGTACATTCCGTCGTCGATTATCCGCTACGGACCGGCGCGATGATGGCGGTTTTCGCCTTCTCCTGTGCGCTGTTGGTTGAGCCCCTCAATCCTGCGCGGGATGAGATGAAGGTTGAGCCGAAGATAGCGCGAGCAAGAAGCGAGGAAGCGATACCGCGCATCGCTGCGCCTCAAGCTCCGACGGCTGCGGACGGACCCGACGGCACGTCTGTGAAACCCGTCCAACAGCCGCAGGGGCAGTGGGGTGAGGATATCAACTGGCCTGATCAGTGGCGAAATGACCGGAATTAACTAGCCGCGGCTTGCCGGTTTTGCCAGGCTACGGTCCCCCTAGCCGCTGCGTCGGTTCTCGGATATTTCTCTGACCTCCGTTCGGCTGTGAGGTAGTGTCTATTGCGGCGCGAAGCGGGATTCGGGGCGTGGTTTCACCCGAATTGCGGTAGCTTTTCTCCTTCATAATCAATGAGATATTTACCTGGGGCAGCCGCGCGTTCTGCATCAGCTTGCTGCCGCTCAAGGCTGTCTCCTCGAACTTGCAATCTTGGAATCAGATTGCGTTCGCCCCTCAATGATCTCGTCCCCGCGGCCATGGTACTGAGGCCCTGGTGCCGAACCGGATTGGTCTGAATTTCGTCGAACCGATGCTTGATCGTTTGCGAGGCAAGAAATTTCTGGTGACCGGTGCGGATGGCTTCATCGGAAGTCATCTGACGGAGGCTCTCATTGGCCACGGTGCAAAGGTCCGTGCCATTGCGTTTTACAATTCATTTAATTCCAGGGGCTGGCTTGATGAAGCTGCTGTCGACGTGCAGGAAAAGCTCGAAATCATCGCCGGTGACATTCGCGACCCGCATTTCATGCGGGATGTTACGAATGGCTGCGAGATTGTATTACATCTCGCTGCGCTGATCTCCATACCATTCTCATATCAATCTCCCGGGGCATTTATCGACACGAATGTCGTTGGGACTTTGAACGTCCTACAAGCCGCTAGAGAGTGCGGTGTTTCGCGAGTGGTGTGCACCTCGACCAGCGAGGTCTATGGAACGGCACGCTATGTGCCGATCGACGAGGAGCACCCGCTTAGCGCGCAATCCCCGTATGCCGCGTCAAAAATTGGCGCAGATCAACTGACCCTATCGTTCCAAAGAGCGTTCGAAACCCCGGTAATGGTTCTTCGGCCGTTCAATACCTTTGGTCCGCGACAGTCAACGCGAGCGGTCATTCCGACAATCATCACGCAAATCGCGAGCGGCGCGCAAGAAATCAAGCTCGGCTCGTTGCATCCTACGCGCGATTTTTCGATTATCTCCGATACGGTGCGCGGCTTTATGTATGCGGCAGTTGCCGAACACGGAATCGGCGAGGTCATCAACACCGGATCCGGATTCGAGATTTCGATCGGCGATACTGCTGCGCTCATCGCCGAGATCATGGGCGCAAGGGTGAACGTTGTCCGCTCCAGTGAACGCGTACGGCCACAAACGAGCGAAGTGGAGCGCCTCTTCGCCAGCGTCGCCAAGGCCGAGAAATTACTTGGCTGGAAGCCGGACTACGGCGGGCGCGATGGTTTTCGCCGCGGCCTTGAGGATACGATCGCCTGGTTTCGCGACCCCGTGAGACTCAGACGTTACAAGATCGGTCATTACGATGTCTGAGACCCTGATCCGGGCTGAGATGGATCTTGACGCCATTGTCGGCGCGATCGCGTCGGTCGTCGGCAATGCACCGCGCCCCGTGCCGCTCCACGAGCCGCAGTTTTCGGGGAAGGAGTGGATATATGTGAAACAGTGCCTCGACGATGGCTGGGTCTCTTCCGCTGGTCCCTTCGTCGAGCGCTTCGAGCAACAGCTCGCGGCGCGATGCGGTACAAGCGCTGCGGTGGCGGCGGTTAACGGCACCGCGGCGCTCCACCTGGCGCTGCATCTTGTCGGGGTTCGGCCGAATGACGAGGTACTCGTTCCGACATTAACCTTTGTCGCCACTGTCAACGCCGTGACCTACTGCGGTGCGGTGCCCCATTTCGTCGATTCCGAAATAGCAAGTCTCGGCATCGACGCCGATGCTCTCGAACGTTATTTGCGGCGCATCGTCGACATCGAAAACGGTGTTGCGATTAACAAAAAAACCGGGCGCGTGGTGAGCGCTTGCGTGCCGGTGCACGTCTTTGGTCACCCGGCGAATATGGAAGGTCTCGCCGATATTTGCGACAAGCTGAACATTGCGCTGATCGAAGACGCGACCGAAGCTCTTGGCAGTCTTTATCGCGGCCGACCCTGCGGCGGGCTTTCACGCATCGGCGTGCTCAGTTTCAACGGCAACAAGATCGTTACAACCGGCGGCGGCGGCGCAGTCGTGACCAATGACAAGGACCTTGCGGCGCGGGCCAAGCATTTAAGCACGACCGCGAAACTGGCCCATCCGTGGGCATTTCTGCATGACGAGACCGGCTGGAATTATCGGTTGCCCAATATCAATGCCGCGCTCGGGGTGGCGCAGCTGGAACAGCTCGATAAATTTCTCGCCGCAAAACGCCGGCTTGCCGCGCGTTATGCCGAGGCCTTTCATGCCGTCCCCGGCATGCGCTTCGTCAAAGAGTCCGCGGACACCATGAGCAATTATTGGCTGAACGCGATCGTCCTCGATGACGATAGCGGCGCGGCGCGCGACGAGGTGCTGCAAGCAACGCGCGCGGCCGGATTCCTGACCCGGCCGGCGTGGAATCCGATGCACACGCTGCCGATGTTCGCTGCCGCTCCGCGTGCCGACACCACGGTTGCCGAATCGATTCAGCGCTCCCTCGTGAACCTGCCGTCGAGTGCAATCCTGGGTCTAGCCGGATGACCAGAGCGCTGGTGATCGGCTACGGTTCCATCGGCCGTCGTCATGCGCGCATCCTCGAGGAGCTCGATTGCGAAGTTGCGGTGGTGAGCCGCCGCGCGCAGGAAAATATCCAACGCTTTGCCGACGTCGCCGCCGCGGTCAAAAATTTTCGGCCCGAGTACGTGGTTATCGCTAACGAGACATCCGCGCATCCCGGCACCGTCGATGCGCTTACAGCGGCTGGATTTGGCGGCAAGCTGTTGATCGAGAAGCCGCTTGGCGGCGCAATTGCGCGGCACAATTTCGCCCTGTGCGCGGTGGCCTACAATTTGCGCTTTCATCCAGCTTTGGCCGAACTTGCGCTTGCTCTGGCAGATCAGACGATCCTCGCCATGCAAGTCTATTGCGGGCAGCATCTTCCCGACTGGCGGCCGGGCACCGACTATCGGATGTCCTATTCGGCGGATCCCGGGCGCGGCGGCGGTGTGTTGCGCGATCTTAGCCACGAGCTCGATTACGTGCTGTGGCTAGGCGGGGCTTGGCGGCGCGCTACCGCTATCGGCGGTCGCTTCGGTGGCCTCGAAATAGCGAGTGACGATTGCTGGGCGCTGCTTCTGGAATTGGAGCGCTGTTGCTGCGCCACCGTCCAGATCAACTATCTCGACCGCCCCGGCAGACGGCAGATCGTCGTCAATACCCGCGCCCATTCCTTTGCCGTGGATTTCGGCCAGGCGGCATTGGTGCGCGACGGCGAGATGCAACGCTTCACGGTCGATAGCGACGACACCTACCGCGCGCAGCATCGGGCGATGCTGGCCGGCGATACGTCGCGCCTCTGCAGTTTGGCTGAAGGGGAAGACGTGATGAACCTGATCGCCGCGTCGGAAAAAGCGGCGCGTGAACAGGCGTGGGTTCGCGCGTGAGTCTGCTGTGCACCATTTGCGCCCGTGGCGGCTCAAAAGGCGTACCCGGCAAGAACCTGCGGCCGCTGTTGGGCAAGCCTTTGATCGCGCACAGCATCGAGCAGGCCAGGCAATCGGGCCTGTTTGCCGCTATTGCGGTGAGTTCGGATTCGCAGGAGATCCTGGAGGCCGCCAAACGCAACGGCGCCGACGTGCTGGTGCGGCGGCCCGATGCGATGGCCACCGATGCTGCGCCCAAGCTGCCCGCCATTCGCCATTGCTTCGAAACCGCCGAGCGAGAACTCGGCCGCACCTTTCCGATCTTCGTCGATCTCGATGCGACATCGCCCTTGCGGTTGCCCGAGGACATCGCGGCCGCGATACGGCTTCTGGAAACGACCGGCGCATCGAGCGTCGTTACCGGCGCGCCGGCGCGGCGTTCGCCTTATTTCAACCTGGTCGAACTCGATCAGCGTGGCGTGCCGCATCTGTGCAAAGCGCTGAAGACGCCGCTGGTGCGGCGGCAGGATGCGCCGCGCTGCTTCGATATGAACGCTTCGATCTATGTGTGGCGGCGCGAGCCGTTTTTGTCGGCACCCGCGGTCTTCTACGATGATACGCGGCTGTTCGAGATGCCACAGGAGCGCTCGATCGACATCGACAGCGCGCTGGATTGGGAGGTTGTGCAATTCCTGATGACGCGAAGGCAACAGGCGGCATGACGGTCGAGCGCGGACATTATCGCAAACTGTTCGACCTCTCGGGCCGCGTCGCGGCGGTGACCGGCGGGGTCGGACTGTTGGGTAAATATTTCTGCGGGGGTCTGGCCGATCACGGCGCGCGCGTCGCCGTCATCGATCTGGATGCGGAAAAGTGCACGAACTTTGCCGAAGAGCTCACGCAAACGTATGGCACGTCCTGCATCGGCGTCGCGTGCGACATCACCGATCCCCGCCAAGTCAAGGCGATGGCCGATAAAATCGAAAGCGCGCTCGGTCCGATTGCGATCCTGCACAACAACGCGCAGAGAGTCACCAAGGACCTCGACCGCTATTTCGCGCCAATGGGGAGGTTCGACCTTGAAACTTGGCGCGAGGTCATGGCGGTCAATCTCGACGCCGCATTCATTTGCGCTCAAGAGATCGGCAGCCGCATGGCGGCGCGGGGCGGCGGCACGATCATTCAGACCGGATCAATTTACGGAATTCTCGGTCCCGATCAGCGCATCTATGAAGGATCGGTGTACAACGGCCGGCCCATCAATACGCCCGCCATCTACAGCGCTTCGAAGGCAGGATTGAACGGTCTTACCCGCTATCTCGCCGCTTATTGGGGACATAGAAACGTTCGGGTCAACACGCTGACGCCCGGCGGCGTATCGAGCGGCCAGAATGAAACATTCGACCGGCGCTATTCGGCGCGGGTGCCGATGGGACGCATGGCCAAGGCCGAAGAACTGATCGGGGCGTTGGTTTTTCTCGCCAGCGACGCATCGAGCTATGTCAATGGCCAGGACGTCGTGGTCGACGGCGGGCTCGCGGCGTGGTGA
>Ga0182024_10019920_pt1 | contig 12304 bp, 14 predicted proteins | sample P32metaG_FD_120480 | JGI IMG/M metagenome (GOLD analysis project Ga0182024, IMG submission 120480) | Permafrost microbial communities from Stordalen Mire, Sweden - P3-2 metaG (Illumina Assembly) | ecosystem: Environmental > Terrestrial > Soil > Wetlands > Permafrost | place: Sweden: Stordalen...
GACCCAGTGCGTAGCCTCTCTCCAAGCAAGCCATGCTTCCTTCAAAGTGATTGAGACGCTGTCGGCTCATCTCGCCGACGCTGCTCGACCCCTCAATCCGGAAATCGTGGTCGGTCTTCCCACATTGGGGCTCGCCTTCGCGCCCCTCGCTGCTGCCAATCTCGGATTCACGCGATACGTTCCCTTCGGCTATTCTCGTAAATATTGGTGGTATAGAGAAGAACTCGCTGTCCCAGTGTACAGCATTACTTCTCCGGACGTGGCGGGGAAACTGTTGTATGTTGATCCGAACCTTGTTGTGCAACTGTCAGGAAAGAGAGTTTTGATCGTTGATGATGCAGTTAGCAGTGGCCAGACAATGGTCAGTGCATTGGAATTGTTAAGTAAATGTGGGGCGAAAGTCGTGGGGATTGGAGTTGCTATGAGACAGGGAATGGCGTGGAGAGAGCGGTTGATTGATAAGGACGGGAAGATGATCCCGTTGGCCCACGTTTTTGATTCTCCGAGAATGGTGTGGACAAGAGACGGATGGTGGCCTGAGACTTTGAATGGCGCATCCGCTGATTCGGAACGACTTCGTATCGGCTAAAATAACGCGTCTGTCTAGCGGCGCTGATGCGCCTGGTCGCAATGTTGATAGGCTATTATTGCTGTTAGGCGCATAAATCAAGCCGGTTTCGGCATCACGCGTACGGGAAAACTAGTTTCAAAGATCTGCCCTGCAACCGTCTGCGGTTTACGCATGTTCCTTGGCCTTTCTTCGCGATTATTCCGAAGCGTGCATCTGTCAGCCCGGCGCTTTGAATTTTTTGGGAAACGGTATTTGATAGGTTTGGTGATCGGATGGACCGCCGCAAGATACGTCGTGAGATATCTTTACTCTCGTGCCGTAAGATATCTTACGAACGGTAAACTCCGGGAAAGATTCCTTTCAGGACAAAGCGCTGTTTAAGAAAGCGGTCGTGTTACCGTCTCAATTCCAATTATCTGCATTTCTCCAATTGCAAACGGCGTTGGCTAGCGGCCCGAGCAATTAAGGTTTGTCCAATTTCCTTGGACTCGATTTCACCATTTAATTTCATCATGTAAATGCATAGTTACCAAGGCCGACACAGTTAAGGCAAACGCTCCAACCTTGCTTTGGGTGATCCTTTCATCCAGACCAAAATAGCAAACCTGCACTTCCGAATACTAATTTCCCTCCATTCTTTATATCCCCTGTCGCGACCACTAAGCGAGACTAAGCAAGTCCTTGCCTTCTTTAGAGTTATAATTATTGGCCCCGCTTTTCAGGTAGTTCCCGGCCCGGTGCTCCTTATCGTGTGAGGCCCTCATCACCTACTACCGGAACCTTAACGACCCACCAATCCAACTTTGGGAGTTATGCGCTGACAATGAACGAATGGGATCGCCATATCCTCCCAACCGAGGTACTTAACTGTTGGGAAAACTCTTCCCTTCCCATCCCCCGGCAACCTCTTATCATGCGGCGCAACAAGTCCATGTCAAGGGTACCCCTTATCTTGCGAATCAAAGCTGACATAGACCCTTTCACAGGCCACGAGGCGAGTGTCCGCCTTCCTCACGCCAAGCGCCATAGAATATGATGCGCCGGTCTTGGTTCGCTCAAAATCCTTTTCCGAAGCACAATATGAATGGCGGGAAAAACAATTCGAGTGTCATGAGGAGCGGTGCGAGACCCCTGAGAAGGAAGGGATCAAGCGAAACTTGAGTCGGCGCTGGAGTCAGAAAATACGGCGCAGCTGGGGAAGTCGGCGGAGTTATGTGTCGGGGATCGCTGACGAGGGGACTGAAGAGGTGGAAAGCGAAGGAACTGTAAAGGTCAAGCGGGTCACCAGGCTAAGGGACTGGAGTTACGAGCTGGTTGAGAGTGACATTCTGACTCCTATTTCTATGGAGGAGTCGCCGATCATATGGGCGGAGACGAGATTTGACATTGGACGGCATTGGAGGTATATATCGGAAGAGGATTGATGGACGCTTAGGACATTTCTGTGGATATCATTTGGATTTCATGTTGACTAGGGAGGGCTATTTGGATTCATACATGGCCGTACACTAATTGATGCATATTCCCTCTTTCCTCAAAGCCCACGACGGCCTCCTGATAACATCGATTGAAAACACCGCGGCCGCTTTCCCATTTGGGAGTCGAAGAGGCGCTTGATCGGAGTATATGGCGCCACAAAATATATCGTCTCGCCCACCCAGCTCAAGCGATCCTGAGAATCCCAATATCCGGATGTCGAATAATCAAGGAATTCTCAAAGCGCCTCTTTGAGTCTCGCAGTAATTTTACGCCGGCGGGATGTCAAATCGCTTGACTACAATTGGGCGCGTGGGGGTTGTCAGGCCGGTGATTGGCTCACCGATCCAGGGGCAGAAATCCCCCTGTTCTGGAATACTCCAAGTCTGTCTTCTGACGAATAGTGTTGTTCGATTACCCAAGTTCGTATTTCCCTAAGGGAGCTATGAGACATGGCTATAGCAAGAGTATGTTCCATCTTGTAACATGTATGAATCCGAGAGTGCTGCTTTCAGATAGCAATGTTCATTTTTTGCCCATCTCCAACCTGGACATTTGGCACAAATGCGTTGCAAAATCGTTTCCAGGTGTTCATAAATCCTCCGTTTAGCACGCAGCCGACTTTTTTCATATTCCATCTTCCCACGTAACCCCAACGCGACTTCGATTTCATTGTATACCGGCCAATCTGGAACTGGGCGTCCTTGCCTCGTGTAGAATACGTACTTGATGCGTCCCCATTCAACCATCGCAGCGGCAAGCGCCCTCGAATCTCTTTTCTGCGCCGATCCCATGTAATCCTTGAAATTCTTCCTCAAGTACTTGAGATCCAATCCTTTCCTTACTAACCGATCCAGAAAGACATGTTCGTGCGAATTGTTGTGAAGGTGGGAGATTTGGATGGACCCATGGTGGTTCTGTTCAATTCGTCCGAGCTCTTCAAGGAAAAAGTTGTTTTGATCGGGATCGAGAGTAAAGGTGTATTGTCCCTCTTGTTCTGCTTCGGAAACATAAAACTTATCCCCCAGATGTATAGCAGAAAACTCAATCGGAGCTGGGGTAACCGCATCCCAATCGATAATTCTTAAAGGTCAGTGGGGAACAAGAATTCATGTACCCGAGTATGTTGCCATCAGAATCCACCAGGATGTTTGGGGATCGCAAGTCCTTGTAGTTTAATATGAATGTATCAGATAATTCAAATCTTTTCGAAGCCCAGATAGTCAGTAACAATTTGTCCAGCCCATCGAATCCTTCCGAGGCTGGCTTTGATGAGAGTAGACCTCGGGAGTAAATTAGCTTGGCTTTGAACCATGTTTTGGCTGAAGGAATATTCGGGCTGCCTTCCGGATTATTGGGAGTATTTGAGATCAATCTTCCGACTACAAGACCATATTAGTATCGACCCCTCGGGATTATACCTTGTGCTTTTGGCAACGGACAAGTCGTCAGATTATGGACAAATTCCGCCAACTGCGTGATGGTCCTTCTGGGTATCGTCGTCTCCACGAGAGTATAATTCCTCGGCCCATGGACTCTCTTGCTTGTTTCATGGTATCGAACAATATCTCTCAACACGATGCCCCTCATCCAATCCATAAACACATAGATCAAATCCGTATTCTCTATGACTTGAATATCTCCATGAAATTTTGGCAAGGGGATTCCAGGACAATACCGTTCGATGGTATTGCTAGCCTGAATTCCGGAAAATATCATTTGACGATTCACTTTGGCCGAAATTTTGGCCGCCCAACGGACCCGTCGACAAAATTGACTCGAATCACATATCCGTATGCTCCTTCCGTGTCTCCTAATTCCTCGATAGTGTTTACTATACCCTGTCGCATAATGGAGGCCCGATCGGAAATCTCCCGCAGACACCGCTCTCGGCCTCCGGGGACATTGTTCAGGAGTTTCCGTGGTCGTTCCCGCTTCTCCGCCCTGAGGACAGAAGAAAAGAGCAATAAGTAGAAGAGTAGGGCTACCTGACTCAGACATTGCATTGTAGGATAAATTCACGATCCAAAGTCTAAATGCGTTAATTTCACAGGTTGTAAGACAGACCGAGGCGAAACGCGCGCCATCTTGATAGCACACCAATACATTTGGAGGGGAACCCTGAGCTTCGCATTTCCTTCTATAGTCTGCTTGTATCTTCGTCTGTACAAAAGTGAAATCCTAGACGTGACGATGAACGCCATTCAAAATGGTGTCAGCCTACATGTTAATTTGCGACGCCCAGAGTCTACCTGTCTTGCTTCCCTCACTTTTCAAATCAAGACCATGCGCCCCAAAGAAAACCCATTCAGCCTCCATGAATTTATTCGGTATATCCTTCCGTCCACTATACTTGAGCATTCCAGTGTTGCACTCAAGGCAGGAATATTCAAATACACCTCCGTCGCTTTTCATTCTTCAACCGACGGGACTCCCCTCCTCAATTCGTCTATTACTACTTTCTTCTCGTATAGAATATCCTGTGGGCCGCTCGATAGGTACCGGCGCTCGCAAGGTACCCGTTCGAGTTAGTTAGGAATAGCTAAGCTCAAACATGTATAAAAATCTGGAGGCGCTTAGAACTTCCCTTGCCACACTTCTCATGCTTTCAAGGCGGAGAAATTCTCAGAAGGAATCGGCATCAGATCAGACAGATGTGGATGATTCGACTTCTGAAAACATCGGCGGCACATGTCGTAGTTCGACTCACACCGCAAGCATTTGTAGTGATAGCCACGAATATCCTCCCCGCAATGGTCGCAATAGACGTCGGTGGCAGTGTCTTCGATCCGAGTCGCACCCATAACCCGCATCGTGACGAGCATTGACGTATCGTATGCCGCCTTTGCTTCAATGTATTCCTTTCGTCGCATGTACTCGTTCCCGAGCGCTCGATGCAACTTCCTGTCGTTTGGATAGATCAAAAGAAGAGATTTGAGGACGTTAATAACGTCAATGGGACCTTTCTCGACGTCTTCTGACAATGACACATTTGGGGATCCGCCTTCATCGGTTGAAGACGTAAGCGCACGCCACAGCAAGTTCACAACTTGACAGTGGCCGTTCCAGGCCGCCCTATGTAGCGCTGTCCATCCTTCTTTGTCCTGTGTGGCAATATTGGCACGGGCCCTCAATAATAACGCCGTGACTTTGTGGTGCCCATTCCACGCTGCGTAATGCAGCGCTGTAAACCCGTCTTTGTCCTGTGTTGCAACGTCGATATTCGCATTAGGTAAGCAACAACTGGACAACCTTGTCACGGCCGTTCCAGGCTGCCCAGTGCAGTGCCGTCCATCCATCCTTGTCCTGTACTGACAAATCCACGTTGCCAGCCGACAGCAACGTATCAACCACCTTTTCGTGTCCATTCCATGACGCCTTATGCAGCGTTGTCCATTTTTCTCTGCTCTCTGTTGTCACGTCTGTTTTGCCCCTTAACAACATTTCAACGACTTTGTCATGTCCATACCACGCGGCTCTATGCATCGGCGTCCACTCTTCACTCACGCCTACATTTTCCTTCACCAATGTCTCGACAATTGTGTCATGTCCGTTCCAAACGGCCCACTGAAGCGCTGTTTTCCCTTCATTGTCTTGTGTCGTCAAGATCACGTTAGATTTCAGCAACCTCTCAACAATCTTACCATGTCCATACTGCGCTGCGTAGTGCATTGCTGTCTTTCCCTCGTTGTCCTGCGTTGTCACATCCGTGTTAGCATTCAGCAACATCTCGACAATTTTGCCATGACCACGGGCGACCGATACATGCAGCGCCGTTTTCCCATCCCGAGTCCGTATCTCCGTATCTGCATGAGCCTCGACCAATATGTCAACAACATCATAATGACCATTCCAAGCGGCCCGATGCAGTGCCGTCATTCCGTCAGCGTCCTGCGCCGCCAAGTCCCAGCCTCTGTCCGCGAGGACCAGAGTTGGCACTTCCTCTTGGAGACTTTGAATCAACCTTCATAGAGACTGAAAATACATACCTTTCATTCCCAGGCCTATGCGGCTGTCTATCTAACACGAGCCTGCAAATTCCCGCCAGCCCATTGCCGGCAATAACGTGAAGCAAGGTTTGACCCGTAGTGAAGGAAATGTATCCTCTTGCCAAATTTGCATTTGCTTCCATTTCCAGTATTGCGTTCCTCTTGTTTTCGCTTTCTAATAAGGCAAGGATAGCTTTCTGGACAGCAACGCATCTCTCTGCCTCTCCTTTGCTGTGAAAACCCCAGAACTGGGCTGCATACCGGCAGAACTTGTATTGTCTCAACAGTTCTTTCAGGGATGTCTCGTCATGGCAAGGTTTGATAAAGAACTCAAGTCCAAGGTAAACCAGACAAGATTTTGCCAAGTAGACAGAGGACGGAAGATCCTCAAACGATTTGGACTTCAAAAGCCAATCTTGCACAGTCGCGTGTGTAAATCTGACGATGTCACTGGATTTCTCGTGAACTATCAAGCTTTGGCAAAGCTCGACAATGTCAGATGCAAGAAGTCCCCTCTTGAAAGAATCGTCGAGATCACTTTCTTCTTTAACTAGAAGAGCTTCACGAAGCTCTTCCATTTGTAAAGGCCGCTTGGCATGAAATACCCAGGACAGTGCTTGAAAAGCTCTCTTCATTGAGCTTATTCCACTCCGTTTAATCTGAGCAATAATGCTTTCATATGCGTCTCTCTCATTCGAAGGTAATGATGTTAAAGCTTCTTCCATGTTTCTTTCTCCGGTTTCGCGAAGAACGTATGTTAATTGAAAAGCGACCAAGAGAAACCTAGATTCAGTCTAACTATCCCAATCACAAGAACACATACATTCCATGGGCTTTAGAACTTATAGTTCGTATTATCTTGGCTTTGAGATCATCACTAATCCGTTTCTTCTTTTTGCTCAATTGCCATGTGAGATAGGTTCGGACATCATCATTCTTGGCGCTGATCTTCATAATGGTCGCCCATTGAAATTCTGCCTTGAGATACTCGAGAAGATGATGACGGGTTGTAACGTACACCTTCATTCCTGAGTCGCAAAATTGCTGGATGAGCGAAATAATATCTGGGTGCTGTTGCGCATCGCACTCATCAAAGGCATCGAGCATGACAACGGTAGTTGAGAATTGTCCCGAGCATGTTTTGAAAAGTTCAAGCAGTGCTGGTAAATCTGGGCGTAAATCCCCATATATTTTACATTTCTCATATGCGGTCTTGAGATCGGGAGGCAGCTTTTCGAGCGGAGACGCTAATTGCTTCAGAAGTCTCGCGAGTACTTTCTCCGCTGTCTGGTTGTGGTAGTCTTTATAATCAAAATAGAGATAGACGGGTTTGATTTTGTGGGATTCGTAACGAGGTTCGCGAAGATGATCTATGGCGAGAGATCTTATTTGTCAGATTGGTGTCGGGGGAAGCATACGTAAGAAATGATTTTCCCGAGCCCGCTGTTATAAAATGAGTCAGCAGTCTTGAAAAACAAATGTGGTAAATTTAGGTACGAATTCCGGGACATATAAGCAAACTCGATGATTCTCGACTAATCCACGTCTCAAATTCTGTCAAGAACCAGTCCCCGGTACGTTCTGCACGGCGGAGTCGGATCGCTTCATGCCTGTCACTAAAGCTCCCAGGACATAACCATTCAAGGACTTCTTGTTTCTCTCTGGCTTACGATGATTAGCGAAAGGTAAACCAGAAGAAGATACTATCCACTGTCGTGGAAAGCTTACGCACAGTAGTATTGGTATCTGAATTAATGGAATCAAATGGAGGCAGAACCTATTCCGATAAGTAAGTTTACATCTTCCAGCGAGTTGTTGAGTTTGTTTAAATTTCTCCTTAGATCCTCCCCAGCGTCTTGGTAAAGTCCTTGGACCTCTGTGAAAACTGTCTTGACTATTCGCCCTGGTTGGTTAGTAATTATAAGTGCGAAATTCCCGGCTAAGGGAAGGCACCCAGCTTTCCTCCGGCGGTAGCAAAGTAAGTTAATTGCTGCCCAACAAAGTTCAACATGGCTTCGAACACGCCGAAACCGTTCGCATATACAATTTCTTTGATATCTTGGAAATCGCCTGGGATTCTTTTGGCCAGTTCGAGACGCTTGAGCTCATACTGGATTGCCTTCAATTCACTTGCAAAGGCAACTTGTCGAATTGAATCGGTTTCAGTACACTGCTAAGTCAACGATAGACATAAAGCAAGAATACATGGAGAAGAAAAGAGAGACTGATGAACCATAGATTGTAAGGATCAACCATTGGAATCTAGTCGCCCAGTTAGCGGTATGAAAATCTCTCGCCATGGTGGTGGTCTTACTGCGCCGGAGCCTTGGATTGCATGAGCCAAGAAGTTCTTTATGACGGGCGAAATACACCGGCAGACAGTCTCCAAAGCATTCCCAACTTTCTTCAAGACTCCTTCCTCTGGGACCGCTTCTAAGTTCGTGCGAACGATGTAGAGTATTCTATCCATCTGCTGAATGCCGTCGTCAATGGATTCAAGTCTTGTCAATTGCAGAATGGACTTTGGACTTTTATCCAGTACGGCAATGATATGGTGTAATAATGACGCGGCTCTGTTCATCTTCATGATCGCACATGCAACTATCTGCCCTTTAGGGCCCATGTCTGTTTTATTAGCACCTAGACTTCCCTGGTTATCAGACATACCTAAAAGCGCCTCTTTTTTATAGGAATGCCCCCTAAATCCCTCGATCTCTGCTTTCAAGCTTGACAAAGCTGTCGAAGATCTGATCAGATCTAGGTTATCATTGTCTACTTCAGATTCAGCCAAACCAATGGCATTCCGACTTGTTTGACTTGCAATAACTCTGGTAGGATCGGCTTGCCGGGTTAACCGATAATCATCAATCGGCTCCATCTGCTCATCTCGCGACTTGAAAGCTGATCTGAGTCGACCCGTAGACCGAACTATTTTAGCAAAGGCCGTCAGCTGCAGAGAGTCATTATATGGTTCTCCATGAAGGGCGCCATTGTCAGCGGAGGCGGCAGTGCTGCATCGTGAAGGGCTCTCTGCTTTCGGGGAAGCGATCTGACTGTGCTTGGTGCGCGAATGTGAAACATCTTTCCTTTTTCGATCAAAAGTTTTGAAGTGACGCTTCATTGCAAAAGTTGACAAACGGGAGAGATGCTAGCAGAAAGGCATACGCAGCAAAGAGATACTTTAGGTAATCACCGAGAGTGCACATTATCGCGGATTGCTGCGGACAACTGCCGGAAATGAATTGCCCGTAGAGTAAGTGCATCGATTGGGGGGAAACTATAAAAGCAGAGCGGACCGGAAAGATAAGACGAGCGAATCAAACCGCACACAGTGCTTCGTAACACCCGCTATTCTTCGCTTTTCGGAATAGAATTCACCGCGTGGAGGCGTCTTATCGTTACACGGTCGGCTAATTGTGCCCCTGCATTTTAAAGTTGGAAACCTAGAGTGTACCAACGAAATGGCCACCGGGGCGCTCCGCGTCGACCCCCCAAGGGTGGCATTTTATCTCAAATAGTATAGACGCTCACGCTGCCTGGCGACTCTCAAAAACATTGTTACCCCGTTTAAGTTGGCAGTATTTTCATCAGATATATTTCATCAGTAATTCCGGATTGAACATAACAATTGCAAATCGAATATCATATCAGATAGCCGCACATTCCCTCTTTAGCCACTTCCAAGCCAACCCGCGCTCCTCAAGCTTTGAGCTGATTTTATCCCAAACTTCCATATGGTATAAATTAACCCAAGCTTTTTCTTTGTCGTCTAGTAACCCAACATCAATCAGCTTTTGATTCATCGGGACCATTGTGATATGCTCAAATCCATAATACGGACGGTCCCCAAATCGGTCAGGCGTATCCACTTCTTTGACAATCATCAGATTCTCAATACGAATACCGAAATGAGAATCTTTGTAGAATCCAGGCTCTAGAAGTCAATTTCTTAAAAGATTGGGGATTACCATTACTCAGAACCATGCCGGGCTTGAGAGGGGCTTCATTGAATTCGAGCTTTGTACCGATGCCGGCTGGACCTTCATGCACATTGAGAAAACTGCCTACGCCATGGCCTGTTCCATGGAAATAATCAAGACCTTCGGACCAAAGGAATTGTCGGGCAAAAGGATCAATTTGGTATCCAGTTGTACCTTTGGGGAATATGGCGCGATCGATTGCAATATGTCCCTTGAGTACAAGTGTGTATGCGCGGATTTCGTTTGGCGCTGGCTGATGAAATGAGAACGTGCGCGTGACATCGGTTGTTCCATCCCTTTTTTCAGCACGTTCATATTACTAGGGAGAGTTACTTGAATTGCGCACCAGAATCACAGAGGTAAATTGCTTTTGGGTCGATAGTTGCACAGGTCCTCTTTTCCGGTTCGTAGTGGATAATTGCCCCGTTAGGACCCGTAGCGCTGATAGTGGGGAATGATAAACCCATGAAATTATCTGCTTTGCTGGCCGTCAGAAATGAAAAGCGATTGGGGGCACCTTCGAAATTGCTCCAATTTGTCGGCAGCTTCAACTTCGTCAAGTGTGTGGCCCATCAAAAGCTCATTTTCGAGCCATGCAAAGTACTCTACTAGAGCGGTGCCATCGCGGATATGACACTGTCTCATGCCTGCTAGCTCAATTTCGTTTTTGACAGCTTTTGCATCTTGTATAGGACTACGCCCTGTTATTAGTTCTCTTAAAGAAGGTGGTAACCTTTGATAATTTTATTCTCCCCCAAGCTGAGGGTAAGAGCCCAAGAACACTTGTTACTAACCAAGATTTTCCCACTCTGACATTCGGAGTCAATACCCTCCCCAAGCGCGATAAGGCTCCCAAAGAAATCTTCGTATGGAACGATCTTGACATATGCATCCTGTAGATGATCCTTATCATCTGTCTGAAGTTTGGCTTCATTGACGTACAATGTTGCCGAATCACGAGTGACAAGTGCGTAAGCAAAGAATACAGGGTTGTAGTCAATATCGGATCCACGGAGGTTGAATAGCCACGCTATTTCATCAAGCATAGTGACAGCCATTCCGGCGGCTTTCTTCTCAGTCAACTCCTTCCGCAATTCCGATATTTTTGTCTGAAATGGTTTTCCTGCCGTCAGTAACATAACAAGCGACATTGAACCAGCGAACCTCCCAGGAAGCACAAGGATTGGGTTTTCAGGTCGCGACGGACGACCGGATCCCCAGACAGAATCCACAAGATTATCCTCCACAGCAACCAATTTCCCTGCTCCCGCACCTTCCAATTTTTTCATCAGCTCGCGTGCGTCATCTATATCAGCGACAACTATACCGTGACGATACCAACAGCGATAACGGCCGGGTCAACGCCAACTGTTTTTCCATCCTGCGAAATATCCGCAACCCATTCTTGCCACGTAGGTACTTTGAGAAGTCCGACTTTCATCAAATCCCAATTCTCATCCAATTCTTTGGCAGCTTGATTGAAGTAGCGACCATCTGTGAAGAGTGCTGCCTTATCAAGGGTGACGACTGCTGTTCCTGCTGATCCGGTAAAGCCAACAATTAGAAATGCAAGAATATGGAACAAACCGGAAATAAATTGACGACGCCTATCAGCTGCGCAGACATCTTCTGATTGGTGTGCATCCTCAGACGGAACAACTAATAGTTAGTCTAGGAATTGTGCTGGAATACTATAGATGTCGACCTGCTTTTTCTTCATGAGCTCGCGAAGTTCGGATAGACGCCAGGTTGTAGCCATATCGCAGAATTTTCGTTGAAGATTTGCTCGACGACAAAATTTGATAGATGGCTGTGGCAATGGATATTGACAAGATCGGATGAATAAAGAGACCGATGATGATGATGATATTGTCCTGATGGTATGCAGCCAATTGTGCATGCCTTAAAGAGACGTTGCGTCAACCTATTGGAGGCTGAAAATTATGTAAGTTGCCCGCCTCCCAAAATGGCCGCCCCTTGAACCTGCAGCTTACAGTCAACCATCGCCAATTGCCCCCTAACCCCTCGTATATTGCCCACAATTTCGCTCCCAAAAGTGCAATTAGGGAAATTTTCCTAATTTGGGTGTTGGTTGGGAAATCCCTTGTAAATTGCCCAGCAAATTGACCAACCACCAACGGATGCAGTGCAATTATCGTCGGTCCAGGACCCTTTCGAATCCTGGAGGCTGTAGGGAGTAGAAAGTTGACGTTAAGGCTGGAGCTACCAGCGTCGATGGGGATACATCCGATGTTTCACGTGTCCTTGCTGGAACCTAGGGATGGTCA
>Ga0182024_10019921_pt1 | contig 12304 bp, 10 predicted proteins | sample P32metaG_FD_120480 | JGI IMG/M metagenome (GOLD analysis project Ga0182024, IMG submission 120480) | Permafrost microbial communities from Stordalen Mire, Sweden - P3-2 metaG (Illumina Assembly) | ecosystem: Environmental > Terrestrial > Soil > Wetlands > Permafrost | place: Sweden: Stordalen...
GGGCCTGGATGCTCTGGACGGACTCATCACCGAGCGTTGCCGATTTTTGATCGAAAATCACATGGTCGCTCATGACTATCGCGAAGGCTCGCTCGGCGTCAAGCAGCGCCGCCGGCTGGAAGCGTCAGAGGATCTGGAGGATTTGCTGCTGCTGCGTGAATGCGACGATGCGGGCCGGGTGCCGGGGGCCGTGGTCGGGACTGTGGATGAGGCGCTGGATTATTTGAAGGAGCTGGAACGGGTCAACGATTGACGGCCACGCCGCGCGGGTGAGGTACTCCGAACCCCGCGGGTCAGCGCTACGGGATCATGATCCTGCACCCCTGACCCGCGGGGTTCGGAGTACCTCACCCGCGCGGCGTGGCAGCTATTTTTTCAATGGCAATCGCCAGGAAATAAGGTGGCTCATGCTGCAACATCTGCTCGGCCAGGCGGTCGTCATCGACTTCCAAAGTCCGTTCGTCTGCCTCGGCAAGCTGACGCGCTTCGATGAGCACTTTGTCGAGTTGTGCGACGCCGACCTGCACGATCTGCGCGACACCGAAACGTCGCGCGAAAACTACGTCGCCGCCTCGGTGGCCACTGGCGTCAAACGCAATCGCAAGACCGTGCTGCTGCGCCGTCAGGACATTGTCGCCATCGCCCGGCTGGAAGATGTGGTGGATGAGTGAATTGTCCACGCCGCGCGGGTGAGGTACTCCGAACCCCGCGGGTCAGCCGTGCAAGGTCATGAGCCTGCACCCCTGGCCCGCGGGGTTCGGAGTACCTCACCCCGCGGCGTGAAGCCGGGCGTCAATCCTGGAACCAGTCCGGCCCGAGGGGCTCTCCGCCGTTTCGCGTGATGGCTGCACGCAGCGTCTTCTCCGTGACGAAGCCCGGTGGGGCGTCCTTCGGCTCGACCCCTTCCTTGGCGACGCCGCGGAAGAAACGAACCGACCCGTCCATCATGCCAACGTGAAAAGCCCCGTTGAAGATGCCGCCCAGTTTCGGCAGCGGTTTCGCGGCATCGAACGGCACGTCCGCGGGCTTGGTCCACGGCACCGCTTCGCCGGCTTCCACGATGCCGATGGTTTGGGACGTGCCATCGGTGAAAGATCGAGGAATGCTGGTGCCGAGGGCTCCCCACATGGCGGTCTTGTCCGGGTTGATTTCAAAGGCGGTGTTCTTGCCGGCGAAGGCCTGGTAGAAAGTGGTGAAGGGCTCAGCGGTCTTGCCCCGAACCGGAGCGTACACCTTGGGCATCAGCGGCAGCAGCTTGATATTGGTCTCGCTGTCCCACGGTTCATCCAGCTTGAACTGGCGATACAAGCCGGGTTGATCGACAAATGGCAGGATGGCCACGCGCCAGCTCAACAGCGGCTTGCCATTCTCCTTGCTGCAGATCGCGGTGGGGGGAAGCACGAAATAGGTGTCGTTGCAAGCATGCAAGCACAGGACGAGTGTCTTGATGTTGTTGTTGCTCTCGATGAGCAATCGGCGCGGAACATATCCTTCACCCTTCGCCGCCGCCTTGGCTGTGATCTTGGCCTGAGCCTCCAGGGCGTCGAGGTCGATCTGCACCTGGGCCTTGATCTGCACCGCGGCCAAGCGCCGTTCCACCGTCGTCTTGCGCAGGGCCGATTCCGCCTGCTTGCACAGCAGCGAGAAGATATGCATCTGCGGGTCGGTCTCGCCATCGGCGATTTCCGACCGCAGTTGATGGCCGACGCGGCCGAGCAAGAGAATGCGGGCGAGTGCCAAAGCGTCCTGAGCCGCTCCGAGGGCGTCATCCGCTCGTTCCGGGTCGGAATACGTCAAATTCCCCTCAAGCTGAACGCCGCCTTCCTTCACGTCCAGGGCCAGCGCCGCCGTGCGCGTGTTCACGAGCGGCACCAGGGTCCAGAACGGGTCCTGACGCCAGGGCTTATTCAATTCGGCGACGGCGTGCTTCATCTCTTTCTGAATTTGCGGATCCATGAAGTTGACGCCGACCACCGCATGGCGTTTGTTCGCTGCCAAATCCAGGGCGGCGGCCAGGGGGCCTTGCGCTCGAGCCTGCTCGGGGCGATCCAGGATTTGCTTCATGAGCGCAATCGCCTTGTTGCCGGGAGTCTCCCAGGGCGCGACTTCGGAAAATGCGAGCACGTATGTCTTGTCATTCAGGAAGTACAGGGCGGATTTCCTGGCACCGACGAGAAAGGATTTCTCCTTGTACTTCTGCTCGACCGAGGCGCCTGGCCCCAGCAGCTTTTTCGCCTTGGCCTGGTCGTAAGGCTTGATCGTGGTGAAGATCAGCAGCACGCTTGCCTCGGGGGAATCGGGACCGTCTTCTTTTTCGCCCTGGGCGCTGGTCACCAGCGAAACGGGAGAGGACTCCTTGTCGTCGCTCTTCTTTTCGTTGATTGGTTTTTCGTCAAATTTCTTTTGGTTTGGCTTTTCCTTGTCGCCGAACTTCTCCTTCATGGGGGGAGGCTTTTCACCTTTGTCGGGGGGGAACTTGTCAAATCCCTTGGTTGCCTTGGGCTGGCTGCTGCCACCGAACATCTTGGGAATCGATCCCGCCGTTGAGACGACGAACGCGACGCTTTCCAGGTCGGCGACGTCCACGAATTCGGTCAGGCCCTTGATCATTTCCTCCGGGACATACTTGCGCAGCTTGGTGACGAATTCGCTGCCCCAAAGGTCGGCCGGGCGAATTTGCACAAAGGCGAAGGCGTCCGGCGGCACCACGGCCAGCTCCGGCGGCAGGTTCGGGCCGCCAGCCTTGTCCTGGGCGAAGAAGAAGCCGGGTTCGACTGCCCACGTCAGCACGCCCAGCAAAACTCCCAGGGCCAGCAGTACGCTCACGCCGCGCCGTCCGGGTTTTATCCAGCTTCGCATGGAAAAGGTCCTTTCCTTCACAAGATTGCCCGACTTGCCGCGGCCCTCCTTTTGGAGGGACATTGCACGACCTTGAAGATGCGTAGTTTAGTTATCCTTTTGTTAGGCCAAGGCAAGACTCGCCGGGCGAGGATGGGAGATCCGACCGTTGCGCACAGGAGGGTATCCTATACGCCGGCGTGCGCGACGGTCCCCGGCAACGGCATAACCTATTGTCCATGAAGATGTTGGGCTGCGCCGACCGTCGCGCACGCTATTTCTATTTTTGTGCGCGACGGTCGCGCGTTCGCCCGGAATCCGTTGACAAGAATCGACCAGGACATTACCGTCCCCGCTCGCCATAGAAGTCCGGACAGGGCAGCCCGCCTGTCCCCACGAACGAGGAGGTTGAACGTGATTCTGGTTTGCGTCATTTTCGCGGCGGAAGTTTGCGTGGTGACGATCGGCACCTTGCGCATCATTTTCGTGTCGCGCGGCAACACGCTGCTGGCGCCGACGCTGGGATTCTTCGAGGTCACCACCTGGTTGTTCGCCATATCGCAAACAATGCAAAACCTCGACCGGCCCGCCTGCTTCCTGGCCTTCGCCCTGGGGTTCACGCTCGGCAACTTCCTGGGCATTCTCATCGAGAAGAAGCTGGCCCTGGGCACGCTCAAGGTGCACGTCATCACGCACCGTGAATCCGATTCGCTGCTCCAGGACCTGCGCGGTGCCGAATTCGGCGCCACGCGCATCGCCGGCCAGGGCGCCACGGGCCCGGTGGACGTCATCATGACGGTGGTTCGCCGCAAGCAACTGGGGCGAGTCCTGGCCATCATTCGCGACTTCGACCCGGACGCTTTTTTCGCCGTCGATGAATTGCAGATCACCTCGGCCGGCATCTTTCCGCTGTCGTCAGGCAAGGCCGCCCGCGAAGAGCCTTACGACTGGCGACCGGTGCAGCAGTTCGACGCGCGCGAGATGGTCGTCGCGTCGGCGGAAAAGTAGTCCTCACCCGAAGCCCGCATGCGAGGTACTCCGAGCATGCGGGGTCATTCACCCCGCATGCTCGGAGTACCTCGCATCCGGGCTTGAAGTTGAGTTGTTTCGTATAGCACTGGACTGCCCTTGTACCGACCATTCCAACCTGTCTAGAATACCCCCAATACCGAACCGACGAACCATCTCCTTCACTTCCACCTCGGAGGGAAAGAACATGCGATCCTCCATCATGCGTTGGCCGGGCGTCGTGCTGCTTTTGGCCCTTGGGTCTGGACCGGCGAATCTCGCCGCCCAGCCTAAGCCGCCGCCGACGGATAACGCTCTCGCGGAAGCGACGGAGATTGTCAATTCCCTCGAAATCACTGTCGCGGGGCCTAAGAACGGCTACGTCGATCAGCCGATCATCTTCCAGGTCCGTGTCGTCAACCTGAGCGATCGGCCCACGCCGGCGACGGAACTTTGTCTGGTCGCACCGACCGAGAATGACCGGCACATCCCGTTTCAGGTGGACGCCCTCAAGCCGAAGGAAGGCAGGACGCTGGCGCTGAAATTCACGCCCATGCGCGTCGGCTCGTTCGATGTACACCTGTCCTACGAACAGCGCTCACCGTTTCAGAACGACGTCGTCCATTCGCTGCGGGCCATGGCGTCGGTCAAGGTGACATTCGATCCGCAATCGCCGGTGCGTGCGTTCCTGCCCGCGGCGCCGAAGGAGCAGGCGAGCAAGCCACGATTGCCGAGCACGCTCGAGCAGGTTCCCGAAGTAGCGTTTGAGGATCGCCTGAATCCGTCGATGGCGAAATGGCAAGTGCACGACCACCTGGCTGCGACCATCGAAAAGATCAACCACCTCAGCCAAAAGAAAACGGACGCTTACATGCAAAATCTGGTGGAAAGTCGGCCCGATCTGGCAGGCTTGCCGTTTGCCATGGGCGACGCTTGCCGGATGAAGCCGGATCGACGGCAGGCATTCAGCGCGACGGTGGGCCGATTGCGGGAGCCCCGGCGCGAAGGCATCAATGTGGAGCGGATCGAAAAAGCGTTTCCCTTCGCGGAGAATCAGCGTTATCCCGGGCCGAAGCGCTCGGCGGGCGCGGACATTGTGCTGGGGAGCGTCGCCGAACGATCGGACATCGCCGGGCTCACGCAAGTGCTGGCCCCCGAAAGCGAGTCGTTACGCGACTACCTCGTGAAATATCTCACTTCTCAGCGGAGCGTGGAAGCCACCCAATCGCTGGCCAGGCTCGCGATATTTTCCGAGGAAGCCAGCATTCGCAACGCGGCCGTGGACGCTCTCAAGGATCGCCCCGCCACCGACGCCACGGACATCCTGCTCCAGGGCCTCAGCTATCCCTGGCCCGCGGTGGCTCAGCGAGCAAGCTCGGCGATCGTCAAACTCGAGCGCGTCGATCTGATTCCCCAGCTTCGCGACATGCTCGACCGACCCGATCCGCGCACCCCTGAGGTTCGCGTCGTTCAGGGCAAGAAAGTTCACGTGGTCCGCGAGCTGGTCCGCATCAACCACCATCGCAACTGCCTGCTCTGTCACGCTCCCGGCACAGGTCCCGTGGTCAAAGATCTGGTGGAGGATGGCGGCAACGTGGCGTCCTTGCTCACGGCTCCGGCTCTATTGCCGAATGTGCCGTTCCCGGTCGCCTACTACAATGACAGCGCCCGTCCACCCGATATCCTGGTCCGCGTCGATGTGACCTATTTGCGTCAGGACTTTTCGACGATGCTGCACGTCCAGGGCGCTGCTCCCTGGCCGGACCAGCAGCGGTTCGATTTCCTCGTGCGCACGCGCGAAGTGAACGCGCAGGATGCCCAGGCGTTCCATGATCTGCTGCGGCCCAGCCCCGGCGCCCGTTCGCCGTATCATGACGCCGCCATGACGGCGCTCAGCGCCCTGGCGAGCCGGCCGGGAGACTAAATGTTCCCGTAGCCGCATTCGCAAGTATTCCACGCCGCGGGGTGAGGTACTCCGAACCCCGCGGGTCAGGGGTGCAGGATCATCATCCCATCTCGCTGACCCGCGGGGTTCGGAGTACCTCACCCCGCGGCGTGGGAATCTTGCGAATGCCTGACCTACATGCGCGGAGATCGAGTGATGCCCGGAAACACCTTCGGCGAAATGTTTCGTCTCACGACCGCCGGCGTCAGTCACGGCCCCGGCTACCTGGCGATCATCGACGGTTGTCCGCCGGGGTTACCGCTCAGCGTCGAAGATATGCTTCCCGATCTGCGCCGCCGCCGGCCCGGCCAATCGAAAATCGTCACGCAGCGGCAGGAAGAAGACGTGCCGGAAATCTGGTCCGGCGTCTTCGACGGCAAAACCGACGGCACCTCGATCGGCGTCCTCTTCCATAACAACGACCAGCGCTCGGGCGACTACGGCGACATCAAGGACAAGTATCGTCCGGGCCATGCCGACTTCACCTTCGACGCCAAGTACGGCTTTCGCGACTATCGCGGCGGCGGCCGATCCAGCGCCCGCGAGACCGTCTGCCGGGTCGCCGCCGGGGCCATCGCCAAGAAAATCCTCGGCCAAATTGGCGTTCGCATCATCGGCTACGTCAAGCAAGTGGGCCCTATCCGTGCCGATATTGCCGATCCGACGCTGGTGACGCTCGACCAGGTCGAAGCGAACCCGGTCCGCTGCCCCGATCCCGCAATCGCGAGCCAGATGATCGCCCTGATCGAAGAAGTGCGCAAGGATCAAGACTCGATCGGCGGTATTTGCGAGCTGGCTGCCGTGGGAGTGCCGCCGGGGTTGGGGGAGCCGATCTTCGACAAGCTCAAGGCCGACCTCGCCAAGGCGCTGCTGTCGCTGCCCGCCGTGATGGCCTTCGAATACGGCGCCGGCTTCGGCGTAGCCACGGCGCGCGGCAGCGACAACAACGATCCGTTCATTCGCCAGGAGGACGGCAAGATCGGCACGGCCAGCAACCGTCACGGCGGCATGCTCGGCGGCATCAGCAGCGGCCAACCGATCGTCTGCCGGGTCGCGATCAAGCCGACCAGCAGCCTGCCACGTGCCCAGCAAACCGTCACGCGCTCGGGTGAGCCGACGCAGATCGCCGTCAAGGGCCGGCATGATCCGTGCTTGTTGCCGCGCTTCGTGCCGACGGGCGAAGCGATGCTGGCGCTGGTGCTGGTCGATCACTGGCTGCGCTTTCGCGGGCAGTGCGGAGAGTGATCGCCGAGTTACTTTTTTCTGGTTTTTTTGCGGCCCGTCGCGGCGCGGATTTGATCGAGAGATGTGCCGTCCACCCAGGCATGGCGTTCGCGGGCATAGTCGCCGCTGCCGGTTTCGAATTGCTGCATGAAACGGATCATGCCGGCTCGCCCAAGTTCGCGACGCAGTGCGGTCAGTCCTTTGCGGCGAATCTCATCAAGCGTCTGTGGCATGGCCGATCTCCTTCAACCAGTCGAGTGGATTGGCGACATGAACTTTGAGTTGAGCACGGCAGCGCCGAGCCAGCCGACACAGCCGATCATCGCAACTCAACAGCACGTCAGCGCCCAGGTTTTCCGCAGCCGCAACGTGCAGCGCGTCTGCCGACTTGAAGCCAAGCGTTTGCAATACCTTCGCACGCGCGAAGTTCTCCTCGGTTAATTCTAACATGGCGGCTTCGGCAGGCAACAGAAGCTTGACGCGCGCCCGCCGATCAGCATCGGGCATGGCGTCAATCTCGATTTTCGCGATTTCTGAGGAAACCTGTTGCCAGTCGCTGCGCTCGCATTGCTCCAGGGTGCTCGTCACGGCTTCCGCTTCCAGGCGGATACGCATCTGACCTTGATCGTCAAACGGCCGATCGAGACAGGAAACGTCCAGGTAGATTTTCATGTTTCCGGTCTCTCATCCGAGAAGTTGATTACAACACGCTAAGCCGCACGCGACGAGCGACGCCGCAGGCGTTCCCACGGCAGCAGCGGCAAATACATGCACAGCGCATACGGTGCAAACGGGCCGAGCTCCATCGTCGCCCAGATGCCGAGATGAAACATCACGCCGAAGAACAGGGCGAAGCGCCGCGGCCAATTCCACAGCACCAGCACCGGAAACGTCAGCTCCCAGGCCAGCACCGACCACGTCAGCAAACGGATCACGATCGGCGCCAGCGGCAGCCAGGCTTGTGAAAAGCGCGCCAGGGCCACGTCGCCGAGCACGAAATGCAAGCTGCTGCCGTCGAGCCAGGCCGTGCCGCACGCCTTGTACAGGCCGTTCATGAAGTAGATGAGAATCATCTGCACGAACAGCAGCCGGATCGGCCAGGGATGAACAAAGACGGGACCGGGCCGTTTTTTCCACCACGCGTCCACCGACCAGGCCGCGCCGCACGGGCTCAGCATCAGGTACAGCAGCAGAATGATGCGAATCGTATCGCCCGCGTTGCCGAGGTAGGAGTTGATACTGTCGAAGGACACCGACAGCATCCAGGTCAGCACCACGGCCAGCCGCGTGCAGCATCCCAGCAGCATTAGTGCGATGCTCGCGATCCACAGGCCCATCGCCGTCATGAGCAATGCATCATTCTCCTGCCAGGAACGGAAAAAAGGCATCCACCACGCGGTCTGATCATAGTCTTTCATCAAAACGAACCGGCGTCCAAAAACCGTCAGTGCGACAAGAAAGAAAAACGCCAGTCCCAGCGCAAGCCAGGGAACCCGTTCGGTCGCGTCGCGGCCATTCAAAAGCACCTCCAGCGCCAGCAGCACCAGGCAAAGGCCGGCGCCGATGAGAGGAACGATCCAGGCCAAGTCGTCCGGCTGCCCGGCCTTGAACATGCGTGCCCACAGTCCGCAGACATACCACGTCAGGCTGCCCACCCAAAGGGCCAGGGCGACGCCGCTGCGGTCCTGAACAGGCGGATTGTGCCGAATCAGCAGGAGCCGGGCGAGCGAATTGCCGAACAGCCACAGCGTTGTGAGGAAGAACGTCGCCAGGCTCAAATAGATCATGACGTCTTCATCGAAGCCGCGCAAAAGCGACCAGTAGCTTCGCGGCGTGCTGAATCGCCAGGCAAACACCGCGGGATCGCCGAGTTCGCCCTTGCCGAAGTAGTCGAGCGTAAACGGAGCGATGCCCAGGCAGATGTCGAGGAGCATGCATAGGCCGAGCCCGATGCGCAGCATGGCCAGCCGCTGGCCGGGCACGGGCTCGGTCCACCAGGGCCAGCCGCCGAGAGGCCAGGGAAGCCAGGGCGACACGCCGACGACACAGGGTTGCTGATCTTGGCTCATCAATTCACGGGGACAAATCGATGCTGCATGAAATCATAGGAATCGAGGACAACGTTCGCATCCGCCTGCCCGGCCTGGGGCCGCCAGCGCAGGATCGGTACCACGAAGGGCCCGTCCCAGCCGGGCGGCTCGTCGAGCTGATGAATGCGATACGAGCGCTGAAAGAGAATCACCTGGGCCGGCATCTTTTCGTCGGGATGGGCTTGCCGCCAGGCCTTGAGCCGCCATTTCATGTAGGCGAGCGTGCTTTCGCGATAATCGCTGGCCAGCTTGTGCGTTCGCCGCGTCAGCCGCTGGGCCAACTCGTCGGGCGTCTCGAGCCGTTCCTCGGGAACCTGGCCGGGCTCGTTCTTGACGGTACTTCGCCGGGTGGTGATGTACATGGTGCCTTCGTAGCGGCGGACGCGGTAGGTGCCCATCCGAAAGAACTCGCGAATGTCCGCCGGCTCATTGTCGGACAGGAGCACGACATCGGACGTGGGTTCGGGCGCCAGCACGTGATGGCCAATCTGGGCGTCGAAGAGGTGCGTCCAGTTGTGCCGTCCCGAATCGTCCGCCTTGTCGCTCAGCAGCAGGCCGGGAAAGCCCGTTTCCGTTCCGGGATTCGGGGCGAACAAGCTCCATGCTTGATCCTGAAGCGTCAACTGAGTCCAGGTGCGCATCGGCTTTTCCAGTTGCTCGCACCATTGCCAGCCGTGCCCTTTTTCCTCGGCAAACCGCGGCGCCACGCGCTGCACCAGAGGACCCCATTCTGCCACATACGTCGAATTGAACCATTGGACGAAGCCCAGCAGATTGCTGAGCAGCAGGAATGCGAGTTGCCCCACGATGAATAGCCCCAGGATCACCTGGCGCGGAGACTGGGGCCGCGGCGGCGTGGCGAGGGACATGAGTGATTCCCCAAAGCGTAGGACGGGCTTCCCAGCCCGTCCATCCGGAGTCGCTCGGCTTGGTTCGCCCAATTCAGAGGGCGTCGGGTGGACGGGCTGGGAAGCCCGTCCTACGGACAGAAAATCTATGCTGAGCGATGGCGGCTGTCCATAAATTGAAGAATGCAAAATGCAAAATGGAAGACCGGGCTCGCCGTCTCCCATTTTACATTTTGCATTCCCGGTTGCGTCAGCCCCGTTAGTTGAGGATCCAATGATAGCTGCTGAAGGCTCCCGTCACGGTGCTGTTCCACACCCGGCCGTCGGCTCCGACCGCTCGCAGGAAGGTCGCTTCCCCGGCGAAATCGCCGACGTTCAGATAGAGATCGCCGGCGGATCCCATGGTGCCACGATAGACGCCGTTGATGTACACCGAGATGGTCGTGCCCACCCGGCTATCCACATGGCATTGGCCCATGATACCGGCCTGGCTGGACTGCTGGGCCGCATTGGCCAGGGCGCCCCGCCAATCCTGGGCGTCCGCCGTCATCGAGAAAGAAGTAACGCTGATCAAGGCCACACAGACGATTTTCGTGAAAAGGTTCATGGTCAGTCTCCTTGGTTGATGTTGGTTAGCCGGATGTGGCGAGCGTTGTCGAGGCCCCGTTGTCTCGTCTTGGCTCGATTGCACGTTTCCGACTTACACCTCAGATATGCGCGGTTTTGCGGAGAGTGACAGGGAAATTTAGTGTAGTCCTCACGCTCCGCGTGAGGAAAGGGCCCAGCCCTCATGAACCCTCATGCGCACCGATGGAAGCGGCGCCGTGGGATATCCTGGAGATTCTCGGGCAATCGAAAGCATTTATGCTTCGAAATGGGATGGTGGTTATTGAGGGCTGCGCCCTTTCCTCACGCGGAGCGTGAGGACTGCTAATCTTCGATGAGATCAGCAAGAAATCGATGCCACGGCACCGACAGGTCCAGACCACCGATGTTCGGCGGCGGAGCCTCTCGCAGCCGCAAGCCCTCGCCAGGCGCAGCGAGGGCCGGAAAGTGCTCGCGCAGCAGTTGCCGCATTTCCTGGACGACCTTCGCCGATTGCGGATCGTCGGCCAGGTTCTTGTGCTCGCGCGGATCGGCGTCGTGATCGTAAAGCTCGGCGCCTTCCTTGCCCCATTCCGTGTAACGCCAGCGCTCCGTGCGAATCGAACGGCCCATGATCGTCAGCGCATCCTTGCCGGCCTTGCGCGTCACCTGGGTGCATGCCGCCTTCTTGCCGGGCAGCTCCGGATTGTCGAGAAACTTCTTGAGACTCTTGCCTTCCAGATAGCTCGGCGCCTTGTGTCCGGTCATCTCGACCAGCGTCGGGTAGACATCGACCAGCTCCGCCAGCCGCTGACACGATTTGCCGGGCGCCTTCGAACCGGCGTCATAAATGATGAGCGGCACCTGGGCCGATTCCTCGAACAGACTTTGCTTTTGCCAGAGCCCATGTTCGCCGAGCAACCAGCCGTGATCGCCCCAGAAAACGATGATGGTATCCTCGGCCAAACCCAGCTTTTGCAATTCGTCGAGGATCAGCCCAAGCTGGGCGTCCATGAAACTGGTCGAGGCGTAATAGGCCCGGATGCATTGCCGGCATTCCTCATCTTTCAGGCCATAATTGGGCGGATTGGTCGTGAACGCGATTTTCGGCACCTTCGCCCGAATGTCGGCCGGCTCCACGGGCATTTTGATCTTGTCGAGATCGTACATGTCGAAATACTTTTTCGGAGCGAACCAGGGCACATGCGGCCGATAAAAGCCGACGGCGAGAAAGAAGGGTTTGCCGGCTTGCTTGCTTTGCCGCAGCAGCTTGATCGCCTGCTCGGCGACCATGCCGTCGGTCTGTTCGGCGTCGGTCCCCTCGGCCGGGTGCAGGGCGAGGGCGATCGGCAGGATGATCTTGGGCGTGAAGTTCTTGAGAAGGTTTTCTTCCTTTTTATCGCGGCCGATGGGATTGAAGAATTTCTCCCACGACGGCGGATCGTCCATGCCGATGATGGGGCCGGAGTAGCCATAGTGATAGATCTTGCCGACGCGAGCCACGAAGTAACCGGCATTGCGAAAGAACTGGGCCAGGGTCACGACCCTGGGATTGACCTGACGAAAGTGCGTCTGATTTTCAAAGACCTTGGTGGAGTCGGGCCTGAGCCCAGTCATGATCGACGCCCGGCTCGGATTGCACAAGGGATACTGGCAATACGCCTTCTTGAAGGTGACGCCTTTCTTGGCGAGCCGATCGATATGGGGCGACTTCACCAGCGGATGGCCGTAACAGGCAACGCCGACGTTGAGATCGTCGGCGGCGA
>Ga0182024_10019922_pt1 | contig 12304 bp, 9 predicted proteins | sample P32metaG_FD_120480 | JGI IMG/M metagenome (GOLD analysis project Ga0182024, IMG submission 120480) | Permafrost microbial communities from Stordalen Mire, Sweden - P3-2 metaG (Illumina Assembly) | ecosystem: Environmental > Terrestrial > Soil > Wetlands > Permafrost | place: Sweden: Stordalen...
CGTCGATGCCGAACTGCTGGACCTCAAGATCAACGAGCTGGCGCACTCGTGACAGCATTGAAGCGCCTGCTGTGCGTCGGCCTGTGCGCGGCCGCGATGCTGGTCGGCTGCAGCAAGGACAAGAGCGACAAGCCGGCAGTACTGGTGCCGCTCACCAATCGCATCGATGTCAAGACCGTCTGGCACACCAAGCTCGGGGGCGAGAAGCCGATTCTGCGGCTCGGCCTGGCCGCGGCGGTCGACCAGCAGCGCGTCTTCGCCGCCAGCTTCAAGGGCAGCGTGGCCGCCTTCGAGCTGGCCAGCGGCAAGCAGTTGTGGCAGCGCTCGTTGCGTGCGCCGCTGTCGGCCGGGCCGGGTGCCGCCGACGGTCTGGTGGTAGTCGGCAGTTCCAAGGGCGATGTCATCGCGCTGTCCGAGCAGGACGGCGCGCCGCTCTGGCGGGTGCGCATCAATTCCGAGATCCTCGCCCCGGCGGCGATCGGCAATGGGCTGGTGATCGTGCGCGCTGTCGACGGCAGGCTGCATGGCCTCTCGGCCAAGGACGGCAGCGAGTACTGGGTGGTCGACCAGCAGGTGCCACGCCTGTCGCTGCGTGGCACCAGCCGGCCGATCCTGGTCGGGGATCTCGCCATTTGCGGCTTCGACAATGGCCGCGTGGTGGCGGTGACCGTCGGCAACGGCAGCAGCGCCTGGGAGGCGGCGGTCGGGCAGTCGCACGGCAGCACCGAGCTGCAGCGGCTGATCGATGTCGATGCCTCGGTAGTCGCCGATGGCGAGGAACTGTTCGCAGTCGCCTACCAGGGCCGCATCGCGCGTCTGTCGCGCGAAAACGGTCAGATTGTCTGGGCCCGCGATCTGTCCAGTTATCGCGGCCTCGCCGTGGATGCCAATGGTGTTTACGTCGCCACCGCCGAGGGTGATCTGGTGCGGCTCGATCGACGCACCGGCGTCGAGCAATGGCGGCAGAAATCACTCGAGCGCCGCCAGCTCTCAGCGCCCGCGGTTTATCGTGGACGCGTGGTGGTGGCCGACATGGCCGGCATCGTGCACTGGTTCGACGCCGCCACTGGCGATCCGCTGGCGCGCATCTCGATCGGCAAGCAGCGCGTCAGTACACCACCGCTGGCGGTCGGCGACCTGCTGCTGGTATTCGGCGACAATGGCGAACTGAACGCGTTGCGCGCGCCAGCGCTAGAGTCGAAGTGATTCGACCATGCTGCCCATCGTCGCCATTGTCGGCCGGCCCAACGTCGGCAAATCAACGCTGTTCAATGCGCTGACCCGCACCTACGGTGCGATCGTGGCCGATGTGCCCGGGGTGACGCGCGATCGCCAATACGGCTACTCGCGAGTCGGCAGCACCCCGTGCGTTCTGATCGACACCGGTGGCCTGATCGAGCATCCCAAGGGCCTCGATGCGCAGATGCGCATCCAGACCGAGAAGGCCGTGGCGGAGGCCGATCGCATCGTGATGCTGGCCGATGCGCGCGCCGGACTCACCGCCCAGGATCAGTTCATCGCGCGCGAACTGCGCCGCACCGGCAAGACCGTGGTGCTGGCGCTGAATAAGGCCGAAGGGCTGGAAGCCGACCTGGTGGCGGCCGATTTTCACACGCTGGGATTGGGTCCGCCGCTGGCGATCGCCGCTGCTCATGGGCAGGGGCTACTGGCGCTGCTGGACGCGGCGCTGGACGGCCTGGAACCGCAGCAGTCGCCGACCGAGGATCACAGTGCGATCCGCGTCGCCGTGATCGGCCGTCCCAACGTCGGCAAATCGACCCTGGTCAATCGGCTGATCGGTGAGGAACGCGTGATCGCCAGCGATCAGCCCGGCACTACGCGCGACAGTATCCTGGTGCCGTTCCAGCGCGATGGCCGCGATTTTCTGCTGGTCGACACCGCCGGTGTGCGCCGGCGCGCGCGCGTCGCGGATGCGGTCGAGCGCGCCAGCATCGCCAAGACACTGCAGGCGATCGCCGAGGCGCACGTCGTGATCATGACGCTCGATGCCCACGACAGCATCGGCGAGCAGGATGCCAGCGTCCTCGGGCAGGCCCTCGAGCGCGGACGCGTGCTGCTGATCGCGATCAACAAGTGGGACGGCATCGCCGCGGATCAACGCGATCAGATCCGCCACCAGCTGTCGCTGCGACTGGACTTCGTGCCGTTCGCGCCGCTGCATTTCATCTCGGCGCGCCATGGCACCGGGGTCGGTGAGCTGGCGCGCGATGTCATCCGCGGCTACGACTCGGCGATGCGCGAGATGCCGACCCCGGCGCTGACCCGCACGCTCGAGCGCGCGCTCGAGGCGCATCAGCCACCGTTGGTCAAAGGCCGGCGCATCAAGCTGCGCTATGCGCATCAGGGCGGCCGCAATCCGCCGCGCGTGGTGATTCACGGCAATCAGACCGTCGCGGTGCCCGAGGCCTATCGCCGCTACCTGGCCAACGTCTATCGCGAGGCGTTTGATCTGTTTGCGACCCCGGTGGCGATCGAGTTTCGCACCGACGCCAATCCCTACGATCGGCGTGCGTCTAAGAAGCGGGTGCGGCCTTCGAGGGCAGGAATAATGCCGGGTCGACGAACTGGCCGTTGAGCGCCACGCCAAAATGCAGATGCGGTCCGGTGACCCGTCCCGTGGCGCCGACCTTGCCGATGATGTCGCCGCGATGCACGGCATCACCAGGCTTGACGCCGATGGCCGACAGGTGACAGTAGAAGGTGATCAGGCCCTCGCCGTGATCGATCATCACGGTATTGCCGCTGAAGAAGTATTCGCCGGTATCGATCACGCTGCCGTCGGCAGCCGCCTGGATCGCAGTGCCGGTGGCGGCCGCGATGTCCATGCCGGAGTGCGGCGCGCGCGGCTCGTTGTTGAAAACCCGGCGCCGACCAAACGAGCTGGTGCGCACGCCGCGGATCGGCGGCAGCAGTTGTAGCGACGCCGGGGCCTGCCGATCGAAAGTCGCGAGCACCGCGTGCACGTGCTCGGTCTCGCGCGCGGCGCGCGCCTCATCCTCGGGCGACAGATCCACCTTCGAGGGCGGCACCGTGAGGCGCTGTTCCTGATACTGCTTGGGCGCAATTGAAAAGCGCTGCGGCTGCGCTGGCGCCTCGGCGCTGCTCTGAATCGACAGCTGTGCTGCACCGATCTGCGCGCTGAGCGGTATGCCGACAATGGCCAGCCAGTGGCCGGCGCTCCTGCGCACCATGACGCGCTTGCCGTCGTAGCTGACCAGCGGCGGCGTGGTGGCATCAGCGGCATCCTCGGCAACACGCAGCTCCGCCACACCCCCCGGCACCTGACTGGCGCGCGGCAGCGTGCTGTCGTGGGAGGGGGCGGCCACCGCGGCACCCAAAAGTGCACCTGCCGCGAGCAGGGGCAGCACGCGCGACGGCCGGTTCACGAGCGCCGCTCGAGCACCGTGGCGCGCAGGCTGCCGTGCGCCAGGCGCGCGTCGAATGCCTCTCCGACCGCGAGTTGATCGGCGTCCGTGATCAGGGCGCCATCGGCGCTGCGGGTCACCACCGCGAAACCGCGTCCCAGCGTCGCCAGCGGGCTGATCGCCTGCAGCGCGCGCGCGACGCCATCGAGCCGCGCGGCACCGGCCGCCAGATGGGTGCGCAGCGCCAGCCGCAGACGCGCTTCGAGCTCATCGAGGCGCTGGCCGTGCTGCTGCAGCCGCGCCCCGGGATGTGCCTGCTGCAGTCGGCGCACGAGTGTGTCCAGACCCGCCTGCTCGCTCCTGAGCGTGCGGCGCGCGGCGGCTGCGAACCGTACCGCGAGCTGCGCCAGCCGCTGTCGCCAGGCCTGGGCATCGGGAACCACCAGCTGCGCGGCGCCCGTAGGGGTCGGTGCACGCACATCGGCCACGAAGTCGGCGATCGTAAAGTCGATTTCGTGGCCGATGCCGGTCACGATCGGAATGGGACAGCGCAGCATGGCGCGCGCCAGGCGCTCGTCGTTGAAGGCCCAGAGATCCTCGAGCGAGCCACCGCCGCGGGCGAGGATCAGCACATCGCATTCGGCCCGGCTGCCCGCCAGCTCGAGTGCCGCGATCAGGGCGGCCGCGGCCGCCGCGCCCTGCACCGGCGAGGGGTAGATCAGTACCTGGGCGCACGGGTAGCGGCGTTCCAGGACATGCAGGATGTCCCGCACAGCGGCGCCGGTCGGGGAGGTGATGATGCCGATGCGCGCAGGCGCGCCCGGCAACGCCCGCTTGCGTTCCGGCGCGAACAGCCCCTCGGCTGCCAGGCGTGCCTTGAGCTCGTCGAAGGCCCGCTGCAGCGCCCCGACGCCCGCATCCTCCATGATCTCAACCAGTAACTGGTAGTCGCCGCGCGGCTCATAGAGACTGACGCGCCCGAAGGCCACGATCTGCTGGCCTTCCTTAGGGCTAACGCGCGTCAGGCTATTGCGCTGGCGGAACATGGCGCAGCGCACCTGCGCATCGCGATCCTTGAGCGAGAAATACCAGTGCCCCGAGGCCGGCCGCGACAGATTGGAGATCTCACCCTGCACCCACAGGACCCCAAGCCCCGACTCGAGCAGCGAGCGCACCTGCCGGTTCAGCCGCGACACCGAATAGACGGTGCGCGCGGGCGGGGTCGCGCCGGAGCCGGCAAACAGCGATTCGGAGCTGCGGTCGGCAAGACGGGTCTTTATGGGCACAAGTGTCTCGGTCGGGCAAAGATAACGGTCGCAGCTGCCCTCAAAGTCTACCGTAAAGCCAACCGACGCCGTACAATGGCGCGCTTCTTCTCGTAGGCCCAGAGGCTCATGCGAATTCTCGAAGAGGCATTGACCTTCGACGACGTCCTGCTCGTTCCGGCGCGCTCTGACGTCCTGCCTCGCGAGGTCGACCTGTCGAGCTCGCTAACCCGCAACATACGGCTCGGCCTGCCGATTCTATCCTCGGCAATGGACACGGTGACCGAGGCACGCCTCGCGATCACGATGGCGCAGGAAGGCGGCATCGGCGTCGTGCACAAGAACATGTCGATCGAAGCCCAGGCGCGCGAAGTAAGGCGCGTCAAGAAGTTCGAAAGCGGCGTGATTGTCGATCCGATCACCGTGCCGCCCGATACCACCATCCGCCAGGTGATCGAACTGACGCGCGCCCGCGGCATCTCGGGTGTGCCGGTGGTCAGCGGCAGCAAGGTGGTTGGCATCGTCACGCACCGCGATCTGCGCTTCGAGCGCGCGCTCGATGCGCCGGTGAGTTCGGTCATGACGCCCAAAGCGCGGCTGATCACGGTGCGTGAGAACGCGCCCAAAGAGGAAGTCCAGCGGCTGCTGCACAAGCACCGCATCGAGAAGGTGCTGGTCGTCAACGGTGACGATGAACTCAAAGGCATGATCACGGTCAAGGACTTCCAGAAGGCCACCGAATTTCCGCGCGCCTGCAAGGACGAGGGCGGGCGACTGCGCGTCGGGGCTGCGATCGGCACCACGCCCGATACGCTCGATCGGGTCACGGCGCTGCGCGAAGCGGGCGTCGATGTGATCGTGCTCGATACCTCCCATGGCCACTCGCGCGGCGTACTCGAGATGATCGCGCGGCTGAAATCGCGCTGGGGCAATCTCGAACTGATCGCCGGCAACATCGTCACGCGCGAGGCGGCGCTCGATCTGGCCGCCGCCGGCGCCGATGCGGTCAAGGTCGGCATTGGCCCGGGCTCGATCTGCACCACGCGGGTGGTCGCGGGTGTCGGTGTGCCGCAGATCTCGGCGATTGCCGCGGTAGCAGCCGCGCTCGAGGGCAAGGGCGTGCCGTTGATCGCCGATGGCGGCATCCGTTATTCCGGCGATCTGGCGAAAGCGATTGTGGCGGGCGCGCACGCTGTGATGATCGGCGGCATGTTTGCCGGTACCGAGGAATCGCCCGGCGATGTCGAACTCTACCAAGGCGCTTCCTACAAGGCCTATCGGGGCATGGGCTCGCTCGGCGCCATGTCGGATCGCCACGGATCGGCCGATCGCTACTTCCAGGATACCGCCACGGAACTGGAGAAACTGGTGCCCGAAGGTATCGAAGGGCGGGTGCCCTACAAGGGCAGCCTGGTCAGCATTCTTTATCAGCTCGCCGGCGGACTGCGGGCCGCGATGGGCTACACCGGCAGCGCCAGTATCGAGCAGATGCGTACGCGGCCGAGTTTCGTGCGGGTGACGACGGCGGGCGTGCGCGAGAGCCACGTGCATGATGTGACCATCACCAAGGAGGCGCCGAATTATCGCGTCTCCTGAACGACTGGCGGTCCGCGCAAGTGAGGGCGTCGCGCCGAGCCCCGACATTCACGCGCACAAGATTCTGATCCTCGATTTCGGCGCACAATACACGCAACTGATTGCGCGCCGCGTGCGTGAGCTCGGCGTCTACTGCGAAATCCATCCGTGGGACATCAGCGATGCGGAGGTGCGCGCGTTCGGCGCGCGCGGGGTGATCCTGTCGGGCGGCCCGGAGTCGGTCACCGACGCGACACCGCCCAAGGCGCCCGAGGCGGTATTCGCACTCGAGGCGCCGCTGCTTGGCATCTGCTACGGCATGCAGACCATGGCGCAGCAGCTCGGCGGCCGCGTGGCCGCCGGCGCAGTGCGCGAATTCGGTTATGCCGAGGTGCAGGTGAGCGCTCCGAGCCGTCTGCTCGATGGCCTCGCCGACCGCGTGCGCGAGGGCGCCGCGGTGCTCGATGTCTGGATGAGCCACGGCGATCGCGTCGAGGCGCTGCCGCCGGGTTTCCACTCGCTGGCGAGCACTCACAATGCGCCCTTTGCCGCCATGGCCGACGAGCGTCGCGGCTTCTATGGCGTGCAGTTTCATCCCGAAGTCACGCACACGCGCCAGGGTACCGCGGTGCTCGAACGCTTCGTGCGCGAGATCTGCGGCTGTGAAGCGCGCTGGACGGTCGGCAACATCATCGAGGACCTGATTGCGCGCGTGCGCGCACAGGTCGGCTCGGCCCAGGTGCTGCTCGGGCTGTCGGGCGGGGTCGACTCATCGGTGGTGGCCGCGCTGCTGCAACGGGCGATCGGCCAGCAGCTCACCTGCGTTTTCGTCGATCATGGATTATTGCGGCTCGGCGAAGGCGATCAGGTCATGCAGATCTTCGCCAGTGGCCTGAGCGCGCGCGTGATTCGCGTGCAGGCCGAGGATCGCTTCATGAACGCGTTGCGCGGCGTCAGCGATCCGGAAGCCAAGCGCAAGATCATCGGGCGGCAGTTCATCGAGGTATTCGAGAACCAGGCGCGCGCACTCGAGGGCATAGGATTCCTGGCGCAGGGAACCATCTACCCGGATGTGATCGAATCGGCGGGTGTGCGTAGCGGCAAGGCGCACGTCATCAAGTCGCATCACAATGTCGGCGGCCTGCCGCCGGATCTGAAGTTCAAATTGATCGAACCGCTGCGCGAACTGTTCAAGGACGAGGTGCGACGCATCGGCGTCGAACTCGGATTGCCGCACGAGCTGGTCTATCGGCATCCGTTCCCGGGGCCGGGGCTCGGGGTACGCATCCTCGGCGAGGTCAAGGCCGAGTACGCCGAGCTGCTGCGCCGAGCCGATCACATCTTCATCGAGGAGCTGCGCCGGCACGATCTGTACGAACGCACCAGTCAGGCGTTTGCCGTGTTCCTGCCGGTGCGCTCAGTCGGCGTCATGGGCGATGCGCGCCGCTACGACTACGTGATCGCACTGCGCGCGGTCGAGACCATCGATTTCATGACCGCGCACTGGGCGCATTTGCCGTACGAGTTCCTCGACGTCGTATCCCGCCGCATCGTCAACGAAGTGCCGGGTGTCTCACGGGTGGTGTACGACATTTCGGGGAAACCGCCGGCGACGATCGAGTGGGAGTGAATGGCGGAGTCGCGCAACATTTCAGGATTGTCGGGCGCAGACGCCGAAGCGCCCGCTGAAGGCTCAGCCACCGAGGCGCCTCTGGACCCCACCGCTGCGGCACTCGCAGCGGAAGTGGCCCAGAGCGATCCAGAACTGGCCCGGGAAGCCTCCGCCTATTTCCGCAAACAGAGTCATTTGGTGGAGGTGCAGACTGAACACCTGCACGAGCAGCGCGTCGTCAATCTTGCGCTGCTCAAACTGAAGCGTTTTGGTGAGCGGCTTCGGGTCGGACTGCAGCTGTTTTTCATCCTGGTCGCAACCGCGATCGGCGTCGGGGGCATCATCATGGTTCGCGACGCGGTCCACTCGCACAGCGTCGTCATCGACCCCTTCGAGATCTCACCGGATTTAGCCGCCCATGCTCTGAGCGGCCGTCTGGTAGCCTCCGAACTGCTCGATCGGCTCACGCAACTGCAGGCAGCCACGCGTAGCAGTGCAGAGCGCCGCTCGCTTTCGAATGCCTGGACGAATGAACTTTCAATCGAGGTCCCCGAGACCGGTGTGTCACTGAGTCAGCTCGAGCGGCTTCTCAAGACCCGCTTCGGGCATGATCAACACATCAGCGGCGATTTGATGCAGACCGAGACCGGGGGGCTCGTGCTCACGGTACGGGGCGACAGGATTCTCCCCAAGACCTTTACAGACCAGCCGCGCAATCTCGACAAGCTTCTCACTGAGGCGAGCGAATACGTCTTCGGGCAATCCCAGCCAGGACTATGGGCCGCTTACCTGTCCAACAATGATCGAATTGACGATGCCATCCGCTTTTGTCAGGCGGCCTATGCGACGGCTGATTATGGCGAGCGGCCCTATTTGCTCAATTACTGGGCAAATTCAATTACCCAAAAAGCGGCTGATGGTGCGAAGCGGGAAGCGCTGCCGTTCTACCAGGAAGCGGTGCGGCTTAAGCCGGATTACTGGGACGGATATAACAACATCATGGATGCGTTCATGGGTCTCGGCGATGAGGAGGGAACCGTGCGTGAGGGCGAACAGCTGCTCAAAGCTGCCGGGGGACGGCCCGGAAGGGCGCCAGAGGAGGACTATCAAAACTGGGATGAGGTTGTGTTCAACCTTGCAGCCTTTCGCGCGAGCCTGATTGCCGACATGGAATCCCATGGCGGGGTCGGAGCTAATGGCGCCGCGAACGGCTCCGAAAATCTGACCGCGGCCCGGATTGATGTACAGCTGCACGACGTCGATGCAGCGACGCTCCGAATCAAGACGACGATGGTGGATGAAAAATACCCGCCCGACGTGGCGACTGCAGCGTTCGCGCGAGCGCTGCTCGCCGAGGAAGAGGGTGATTCCAAAGCCGCGGCGCGGGAGTGGGACGCCTTCGCCACAGCCTATGCGAACGCGACCGTCGCGATCGAGAATCCGCGATACATCTGCTTTGCCGCAGTGACCTACGAGAAGACCGGGCAGCCCGTGAAGGCTGAAGCAGCCCTGAACGCTGTCGGCAAACTCACGTTTGTCGACTGTTACCGATTTCGAGGCGACCTGCTCGACTTACGGGGTGATTGGGCAGGTGCCCAGACGTGGTACGCGAAAGCAGTCAAGCTGGGGCCGAATATCCCGGCGGGCTACTACTCCTGGGGCCTCGCACTCGCCAAGCATGGCGATCTCGACGGTGCTGAAGCGAAGCTGCAAGAGGCCACTCGAAAGGGACCGCATTGGGCGGATCCACTCAAGGCGTGGGGTGATGTAGTGTTGAAGAAAGGCAAGACCAAAGAGGCACTAGCGAAGTACGACCAGGCACTCGAGTTCGCGCCGAACTGGAAGGAGCTCAAGGAAGCGCGTCAGGCAATCGCGAAGCAAGGGATTTGATCAGTCTTCCTGTCAGTCACGATCCGGCGCTCCCTGAGGGAAGAACTTGCGGAATGAACGCGCCTCCTCAACGACACGGGCGACAGAGCACTATTTGAGCGAATTTCCCAGCGCATCGAGCAGGAAATTAGAGCCGCGCTCGCGAGAACCCGCATCGTCATAGCCATCCAGAAACGCTCCCTGCTCGGTCATCACGAGACGGGTATCGGTGCCTGCAGGTTTAAGTTCTAACGTGGCCAGAGAGACAGAAATCTTGCGATTGTCCAAGTGCATCTCATAGGCATAGACGATCCGTTCGTCTGCGACGACATCATGGTAAAGGGCATCAAAAGTTGACACGACGCCCGTCTCCCAGCGCCCCTGCAGATGCTCGCGACCTCCAGGCCGCACATCCATCTCGCGAGCGAGCAGGGTGTAGCCGTTGCCACCCGTGAACCACTTCGCCTTGGCTGCGGGATCGGTCAGCGCCTTGAACACCTGCCGCGGAGAAGCCGGGTAGGTCCGTTCGATGCAGAAGGTCGCGTGCACCACCGAGCGCGGCGAACTGCTACTTGTCTTTGGCATGGGTTCCTCCCTTTACGAGGGTGTTCAGATACTCGCCGAGCTGGTCGAAGTGTTGCTGCCACTCTGCACGCCGCTGGTTGATCCATTGTTCGGCCAAGCTCAGCGCCTTGGGCTCGATCCTACAGGTGCGGACGCGGCCGACTTTCACCGAGCGCACCAGTCCCGAGCCCTCGAGCACAGCCAGATGCTGCATGACGGCTGGTAGCGACATCGCCAACGGCCGCGCCAGTTTGCTGACCGAACTGGGTCCCCGAGTCAACTCGGCCAGAATCGCCCGGCGGGTGGAATCCGCGAGAGCCTGAAACGTCAGATCGAGCGCCGTCGCTTTGTTAAGCATTTCATTAAGTATAGCGTGCTCTAATACTTAAGCAACATATTTAGCGATTTGATCTGAACGTGTTCGCCTGGCGTTCGCGACGGACCGCTGTGGAGTCGACTTGCGGATTCTCTCGGGCGGCGCACGCTTCCTGCGCCAGCCGTTTGTTAAGTTATGGCAATTGTGGCGATCGGGAGCCGAGGACGGCTGTGACCTTGAAAGATGCATTGCGTCGCATGCTGCGTCGCGCAACCGAGCCTCAGGTGCTGTTTCCGCTCGTTGCCGTGTCGCTGCTGGCCGTGATCTGGGGAACGACTGCCGGCGTGATCAGAGTCAAGGACTCCGATGCCGAACATTCCGCAGCGATCTCGAGCCGCGAGCTGCTCGGTACCTACGAGGCCCAGGTGGTGCGCTCGCTGCGCCAGATCGATCAGACCCTGAATCTCGTCAGGGCGTGGCCGGATCGCTCGGCGGGCCACGTGGCGCTGGCGGATCTAAAAGCGCAAGGATTATTGCCGGAGGACCTGCTGTTCACGGTCAGTATCGCCGACCGTGAGGGCGCGATCGTCGACAGCACGCGGCCGTTCGCCAAACGCAACGTCGCTGATCAGGATTACTTTCGCGCTCAACGTGAGGTCGATGCGCTATTTGTCGGGCGCTTGCCCCTGGGTCCCACTGCGGACGGAAAGCTCCAATTCAGCCGCCGGCTGAATTCCCCGGAGGGAGCGTTTGATGGCGTGGTGATCGTCGCGGTCAATGCGGACTATTTCGTCAGCGGTTATGAGTCCTCGAAGCTGGGCGAGCAAGGCGTGATCGGTCTGCTGGGGACCGACGGCGTCTTTCGGGTCCGTCGTACGGGCGAGGCGGTGTTTTCAGGCGATGCGATCGGCTATGCCTCCGTGGTCGCAGGGGCTGACGCTGACGCTGACGATGCCGATACGTCGGTGGTGACCAACGTCTGGGATGGCATACGGCGCTGGACCAGCGCTCGAGAACTGTACGGCGCACCGCTCGCCGTGATCGTCGGATTGTCGGTCGATGAGCAAATGGCTGGCGCTCATCGACGGACGCGCGTGTACGTTGTGTGGGCAACGCTCGGCAGCCTTCTGGCCGTATTGCTGACCGGACTGCTGGGCCGCATGAGCTGGCAACTGGTACAAAGCCGGCTGCGCGAAGGCGAAACCAAACTCGCCAATGCCGCGCGGGTGGAATACCTGGCCTACCATGACGGGCTCACCGGGCTGCCCAATCGCAGCATGTTCAGCAGGTTGCTCACTCAAGGCATCGCTGAAGCGCGCCGCGCTGGCAAACCGCTGGCCGTCGCGTTTCTGGACCTCGACCGATTCAAACGGATCAACGATACCCTGGGACACGAGGCGGGGGATCAGCTGTTGCAGGAGGTCGCAACCCGAATCCGCGGCTGTGTGAGGGAGAGCGACACGGTGGCGCGACTCGGTGGCGACGAATTCGTCGTACTCTTGCCGCAGCTTGCTCACGCGACCGATGCAGCGGTCATTGCCCAGAAAATACTGGCAGCGGCGGCCAGGCCCTTTACCCTGCTCGGGCAGGAATTCGGCGTGACTGCGAGCATTGGCATCAGCAGCTACCCGCACGATGGCCTGGATGAGCAGACCTTGACCAAGAACGCCGATATCGCCATGTATCAGGCGAAGGCTGAGGGTAAGAACAACTTCCA
>Ga0182024_10019923_pt1 | contig 12304 bp, 8 predicted proteins | sample P32metaG_FD_120480 | JGI IMG/M metagenome (GOLD analysis project Ga0182024, IMG submission 120480) | Permafrost microbial communities from Stordalen Mire, Sweden - P3-2 metaG (Illumina Assembly) | ecosystem: Environmental > Terrestrial > Soil > Wetlands > Permafrost | place: Sweden: Stordalen...
GAGCACGCCCGCGGCACCTCCCCCGCGATGCGCTCGGGCCACACCCTGATCGAGGCGATCGACGCGGCGCTGGCCGAGCGAGGCGAGTCGCCGCCGAGCGATTCGATGACCCGCTATCGGTTGCAGAATTCCGGCTGGCCGGAAATCGTCTGTTGGATCGGCTCGCGGCTGGCCGGCGCCCTGGCCTACGCCCACGCCCGCGGAGTGCTCCATCGCGACGTGAAGCCGGCCAACGTGCTGGTGGCGGCCGAAGGACATCCAAAACTGGCCGACTTCAACATCAGTTTTTCGAAGCTCGACGGAGCCACCCCGGCCGCTTATTTCGGTGGCAGCCTGGCCTACATGTCCCCCGAGCAACTCGAAGCCTGCGATCCGTCTCACGCCCGCGAGCCTGACGAACTCGACGGCCGCAGCGACGTCTACTCCCTCGGCGTCATGCTCTGGGAGCTGCTCACCCTGCGGCGGCCGTTCGCCGAAGATTCGCTCTCCAACGCCTGGGGGAGCGCGCTTGCCGAAATGACCGCGCTGCGCCGTGCGGGCATTCAAAAACCGGCCCTGTCGATGGTGCCGGCCGATTGTCCGCTGGGCGTCGTTGACGCACTGCAAAAATGCCTGGCGCCCGAACCGGTCGATCGCTACGCCTCGGCCGACGAGCTGGCGCGCGATCTCGACTTGTGTCTGCAACCGCGGGCGCAGGCACTTTTGCACACGCGCCGCCCCTGGCGCAGCTTCTTCAAGCGCCATCCGATCGCCGCGACGATCGGCTTTGGCTTGATTCCCAACGTCGTCATGTGTCTGCTCAACATCGTCTACAATTGGAACGAGATTCTCAATCGACTCGGGCCCGACGACCAGCGCGTCTTCCAACTGCAGATCATCGTCATCAACACCGTCGCCTACACGATCGGCCTGGGCTACATCTATACCACCCGCGGCCGGCTGTTCATCACGCTGATGCGGCTGGCACGCGGCGAAAAGATCGACCCTCCCCCTTCGGCCGAACTGGTCAACCGCTGCTTGACGCTCGGCCGGGCCGCCGCGGCGATCACGGCGGCCCTCTGGGCGACCAGCGGTTTTATCTTTCCCGCCTGGATTCACTTCGGCGCCGGAATCACCAGCCAACTTTCCAGCGAACATTTCACCCACTTCGTCGTTTCCAATCTGCTGTGCGGGCTGGTCGCCGCCACGCAGAGCTATTACGTGATCACGTTCTTCGCCGTCCGGTTTTGCTATCCCTGGCTCGTGCAGGCAAGAGCTCCCGACGCCCGCGAGATCGCCGAACTGGCGACCTTATCGCGGCGTGGGCGAAACTTCCTGGCCCTCACCGTGTCGGTGCCGTTTCTGGCATTGTCGGCGCTGGTGTTGATCAACTTCGAGCGCTCGGTCATTGCGGCCTTGAGCGGCATCGGGCTGTTGGGATGCGGTCTGGCCTATTGGCTCGACATGGTGATTCGCGGCGACCTGACGGCCCTGGCCGGAACGATGAATCCCGGCGGCGACGCCCTCTTGGCCAGCGAGACGATCGACTCCCTCCTGACCGGCTCGCGCAGGCGCTGAACGAATGAAAGGCGCGCGGGAGTCGAATCGCTCGGTCTGATTCCGCCGCCGCATTGAAAACGCGCCGTTCACCGCGGGCATCACCCTGCTCGTCGCCGCTCGGCGACCGGCGTCAATGCCCCGCTCAATCATTAGGCCGTCTTGCCGGACCTCAGTGTGCGAAACACCAAACCGGTCCCCAGCACCAGATAGGAAGGAATCGTTACCGCCAACCAAAGGAACAAGGGGGCGAGAGACGCCGCGGCCGCGGCCGCGAATTGAGAAGCGGTCGGTTGCGATTCCGGGGACGCCGACAGAACGATCAGCGATTGAACCAATCCCCCCAGAAGTCCAAAAACGGACACAATCAACGGCAGCGGCAGCAGGACCAGGTAAGAGGCGATGACCGCGCGTCGGCATTTTGCAACCACAAAACATGCCCCGATGAAGAGCACCAGGCCGATCGCAAATATCACCAGGCACCTGGCGAGCCCGGCGGTGCTAACGAGAGCCTCGAAGTGCGACTGCCGCGCTCCGACCGCATTGACCTCGGCGATGAGCAGCCAACCGATGGCGTTTGGAATATTCATGGAACTTGTCCTCTGCTGGGGTTCTCGAAGGTTGGAGCGTGGCGCGGCCGCAAACCCGGCCGCTATCGATTGTCGCCGCTTTTTCCGACCGGTTCCAGCCCGCAAAACCGCCGGGCTTGCCAGGCACCCCGCCGGCGCGTTGTGGGAACGGAGGATTTATCTTTCGTCCGGTCGTGGGCCGTCGTAAAATCACGGCCACCCACCAGCCCGCCCCCGCCGGAGAGAAACCCCATGCACCGCCTGCCGATCGCGCTCGCCTTGGCACTGCTCGCAACTCTCCGCGCGGTCGTTGTGCTGGCCGAGAATGCCGATGCGCCGACTAAGCCGGAACTGATCGTCGACATCGACGTCAACGACGAAGTCTGGCTGCGCGATCACAAGATGACCGAGGCCGACGTCAAAGAGCTGGTCGCCAAGCTCAAGCAAAACGGCTGCCAGACCCTGCTCATCCGTTGCGGTTGTATCGGGTTTCTCCCCTACCGCACCAGTCTCTCCTATCCGGCCGGCTTCGACGCCGCGCATGCGAGGGCCAATCCCATTCCGGCGATCATCAAGGACATCGAAGCCGAAATCGTTCTGGAAACCAAGTGGATGCAGCGCTATGGCGAAGTGATCGCCGACTTCAATCCGCCGGCCGCCTTCATTGCCGCGGGCCACGAGCAAGGGATGAAGGTGATCGCCTGGATCGACATATTTGACGACGGCTGGGCCGGCTTCCATTCCAAATTTCTCGACGAGCATCCTTATTGCCAGTGGGTCGGCAAGGATGGCAAGACCTACTTCCACGGATTGACCGATTATTCCTGGCCCGAAGCGCGCGAGTTCCGCGTTGCCCAGGCACGCGAGCTGCTCGCGCTGGGAGCCGACGGAATCCACTGCTCGACCAGTGCCCATTGCCGCCACATGCCGAACGTTCACGAAATCGACTTCTACGGCTACAGCCAGCCGACGGTCGACGCGTTCAAGTCGAAATATGGGGTCGACATTCGCACGGCCGACACGTTCGACAAAGCGGCCTGGCACGACATCAAGGGCCAGGCGATGGTCGAGCTCTATCGCGGACTGGCCCAGCTTTGCCACGAGCAGAAAAAGGAGCTGTGGATCGGACTGCAACTCGGCCAGCACACTCAGTTACCCGCCGACGGTCATTTCAGCACCAACGTCGTAGCCCGTTACACGAATCACTGGCACGCGCTGGTCGACGAGCGAATTGCCGACGCCTTTATCCTGGGCGATTACGAAGTCGTCCACACACCGGGGCACGCCTATTGGACGGCAAAGCCCGACATCAAGCGGCAAGACGGCGAAGATCTGTACGCTTGGGCAGCGCGAGAATATCAGGCCTATTGTCGCGGCAAGACTCGGCTCTTCTTATTCTCCGAGTGGCTGACTCCGCCGGTCGAAGCCCATCTCAACCTGTTTGCCGACGTGATTCCCAAGTACGGCTTCGACGGCATCGACATCCACGAAGCCTGGGATTTCGAAGCCAACCCGGCCAACTGGCTGCTGCTCGGTGCGTTTGCCAAACGGATGCACAGCAAACCGCCGTCGCCGTGACCGTTCGCGCGGGGCTGCCTGAAGTCGCTCTTTCCGAGCGCCGGAGGAATCTCTCACTTTTCCGACGACAGCGAATCCACAAGCTCATCCACCTCGGCGGGCTTCAAACTCCGCACGGTCCGCTCGAGCATCTGGCGAAACTGGCGGATCCCCTCGACGGAGCTGGGCATCCCTTTGCTCGTGAACAGGATGGTGCCGTCGGTTTCGGTAATGGCATACCAGGGAATGGTGCCGGAATCGCCGTGACCAAGCTTCTTGAGCACCACGCCGACATTCTCGTCGAGCCCATCCATCAGTTTGACGACGACATAATCTTTTTCGAGCAGAGCGTGGTGATCGTCCATCCAGCGGGCCAACCGGAAACAGGGCCCACAGCGCGGTCCTCCTTCCACGATCCACAGGCGACGCCCGCTTGCCTCGGCAACTTTTGTCGCCTCGGCCGCCAGCGCGACCGCGTCGCGCGTGGGCGGTTTGTGCGTTTCGAGAAACGTGGCGGCCCCCTTCAGTGCCGCGGCGGGGTCACCCGATGCGATGCGCTCAGCAGCGATCGCCTTTTGATCGCCGTCCAGCACCACCAGCACCACTTCGCCGACCGCCGGCCGTGGCCACCCGTAGGCGTTCAGGGCCTTGGCCTCGGTGTTGCGCTCTTCGGCCGCAACCTCCAGCGGCAGATAGCGCAGCACAACTTTGAACTGGTCAAAGTCGCCGATCGCACTGGTCAGCTCCGCCACGCCCGGAGAATCGTCTCCTTGCAGGATCATCAGGCCGCGCATGCGGCAAAGAGCGGCCGAGCGGCAAGTACGACCGACGTTCTCGGCCAGAGACAAGAGCGCAGGCACCCTGCGGTCGTCCTGCACGACGTCGTCCAGGCGCGCTTCGCTCGGCAAAAGCGTCCGCTTATCGCTGACGAAGGAACGGTCGGGATCCCGCGTTTCGTCCTCGGCAAGCAATTGAAAGGGAAAATCGCCAGGGATTCCGCTCAAGCGAAACCTTCCGGCTTCGTCGGTCGGCTGGGAACGATTCAGGTAGAAGTAGTTCGTTATGCGTGGGCACAGCGTCCAGCCGACCAGCGGCTTTCCAGCCGCGTTCAACAACGTGCCGCCGATGGTCGCCGTTGGCTGCAGGGCGATCTCAATCTCGGACTCCTCGGCGCCGACAGTCGCAAAGCCGCTATAACCCTTCTCGCCATCGACGACCAGTAACGACAGGCTCGCCGCGTCGAAGCTGACCTGGACCGTCCCATCGGCATTAACCTTGGGGTAGAACTCGAGTGGCATCATATTCCCTCTCGGCGAGGAAGCACGCGTCACAAGCGACGCGGGTGCTGGAAAGGCTTTTGCGTCGAGCGTCAACCGGACCGAGAGCTTCCGATCCCCCGACCAGGGGCGATAAAACTCAACGTTCACCGGCTCTTGAGACGTGATGGGGATTTTACGCTCTTCTTGCCAATTTCCGGCGACCACGCGTACATTCATTTCGCCGACTCCGGCGCCGGTTCGTGCCCGACCGTCGGCGTCGGTTCCCACCCATTTCTCCACCGTGGCACTGCCTGTCCGTGTCACGCCATTGACCCGGTATTTCACTTGCGCTTTGGGGCTTCCGACGATTATCGCAGCGCCCGCGACCGGATCGTGGTCGGCGCCGCGCGTCAGGTGGATAGTGACCGGCGTGGCCGGATAAACGTCGATGGCGATTTCCGCCGGCTTCCCGCCGTCGGTTGTCAGCGGCACTCCCGGCCAGGGATTGCTGGCCCACTCCAGGTCGCAAACGGTCAACACATAGCCGTGGTCGGGCGCAACCTGCACGCTGAACGTGCCGTCGCGTCGCGCCCGCGCGTAGGGAATGTCGCCGTCGCTGCCCGGGCCAAAGCCGAAGCCCGTGACCAGAATTCCTTCGGCGCTTTTACCCGCCGGCATGGTGAGTCGTCCTTCGACAACTCCTTTGCGGACGGCATGCACGGTTGTGGGAGTCGGCGCCGCGCGGCCTTGATCGATGCTGTTTACCTTCCAATCGGAATCGAAGAGTTCGACTTCCATACCCGCGAAGTTCTCGAGTGGCGCCCAAGGCAGCGGCGCTGTGCCGTCGGCGTCGGTCCGCACGAATGCCGCGTAGATATTGCTCGTGCCGCTCCAGCCCTCGTCCGTGGTGCGGAAATCAACGGCAAGATCGAGTCCGCCGACGCCTTTCCCCTCGGCGTCGACCACTTTGACCGTGCGTAAGGTGGGCGTGCGAAGCGACAACTGACTCATGTCGACCGTGGGCCGACCTTTCGCAGCATACAGGCCATCGACGCCCAATTTGGGATGCCAGGCCGCCAACGTCGATATTTCCGCCGCGGCAGGAATCAGCAGCCGGACTTTGCCGTCGGTGTCAGTGACTCCGGCAACCTGAAACAGAGGAGAGCCCGACGCGGCAACGTGCGCACCCTCCACCGGTTTTCCCTCCGACCGCACGATCACTTCATGCACTTTCGCCGGCGCAAGCTTAATTTCGATCGGCGACGCAAATAGGGTCCGCGCGGAAGCTGCCGATGCAGAATTGACCGTCTGATAATTTCCGTCGGCGCTCGTGACATACAGTTGAACGGCGGTGCCAAACATGTCCTGCAGTTCAAATCGCCCAGACGCGTCCGCGCGGGCCACGATGGCCGATTTATCCTGCTCGGGACGCGAGATCACCGTCGCCCCCGCTGCCGGCGAACCGTCGGGCATGACAACTTTACCGGTCACCCGCAGCAGTCCCTCGGCCGATTGGGCGGTTGTCGAGGCCCTTGCACGACCGAACGCGCCGGCGCCCGCAGATCCGGCGGCGGGCGGTTTGGCCGCTGCCGGTGCAGACTCGGCTTTCTCGTTTGCCGGCGGAACTGCGGCATCGTCATCGGCAGGTGGCTTCTGCTGCGCCAGCGCGACGATCGATACCAGGCCCAGCGTCAGCGCCGCCAGAGCCGTGAGCCAGCGTTTTCCCAAGCTCGGCCGGGCAACTTGAATTCTCAAAAGGTGTTGGATGCGGCCTCTCAGGCCCGACCGGCTGCGCACCACGGCCAAGGCCAGACCCGGTTTACGTTGGGGCGCGAGGTCGATCAGGGCTTCGGCATACGTCTCGGGCAAATGGCCGCTCGCCACCACCCATTCATCGCAGGCCAGCTCGCTCAGTTGCTCGCGCCGTCCTCTGGCCCACCAGGCCAATGGCTGCCAGGGGAGCACGCAGCACAGCGACTGGCCCAAGAGCATCGTCACATGATCGCGCCGTTTCCAATGTGCCAATTCATGACAGCAAATCGCCAGCCACGCCGACTCGCTCGTTCGTTCCAGAAATGACGGCGGAAACAGCACAATCGGTCGACGCGACCAGCACCAAATCACGGGGCAGCGCACTTCGCTCGACAAGCGCGCTGTCACCCCGGTCGGCAGCCCTAAGCGCACGGCCGCCAGCGACAGGACGGCTACCACTGGCGCGTCGGCCAGGCGCGTGGCGTGTGCCACCAAGCGTACCCCGGCCCAAAACGATATCGCCAAACGGATAAACGCCAACGTCGACAGCACCAACCAACCACCAAGCAGCGCATGCCCAACCGGCGCCTCTTCCAATGCGGTTTTCGCGCGATCCCACGAAGTTCCGCTCCGCATGCCGGGGAGTTCGCCGGAACTCGAATTCGCCGAATCCAGAGCAGCCCGACTTACCGGCGCCGGCCTCGCGGCGTCAGGCGTCGATGGGGAAAACAGCACATGGCTGGAATCCGAGGTCGTGAAGCCCTGAATCGCATTCTCTGTGGCAGACGTCGACAGCCCATCGGTCGAACGTCGAACCGGCTGGCCCAACCGGTCAGCCAACGACAGCGGCTCGATCGCAGCGCCGTGGTCCTGCGAAGGCAACATCCCCCAACCCTGCTGCCGTATCAGAAATGTCCCCAGCGGCGCGGTCAACGTGGCGAGCATGGCAGCCACCAGCACACCGTGTGCGCGGGCCGGCCGGCGTGCCAGGATCAGGCTCGCCACACCGCCGATTGCCAGGCAAAGCGTACTCTGCCACACCAGGCTCCAACTCGTTGCCGTGAACCAGGAGAAATCAATCATTGCGGCGCTCCTTACGATGGCGATCGATGTTTTTGCGCAGTTCGGCCAGATCCGCGTCCGCCAATTGCTCGTCTTCCAGCAGATGCTCGAAGAGCAAGAGCGGATCGCCACGGAAGATCCGCTTCGTGAATTGCGCCAGCGCACTGCCGGCTGCCTGTTGCCGGCTCTGCCGCGGAAAATAGATGTACGTCCGCGCGTCGGAGCGATGGTCGAGCCAGCCCGCCTTCTCGAGCTTCTGCAGCGCCGAAAGGACGGTGGTGTAAGCCAGCGATTTCGACTTCGCCAACTCGTCGCGAACTTGCTGGACCGTGGCTTCGCCCACCTGCCACACCGCCTCCATCACCGCGGCTTGCAGTTCGCCCAGGCTATCGAGCGATTTGGAACTCGGCGGGTCGCCACGTTTCGGCTTGCGTGCCATTATTCATCCTCGAATGGTCGGAGAACGTGCCTACTCCAGAACACAGTACTCCGTATCGTAGTAGTTGCGGCGTGGGAAGTCAAGCATTTGTCTGCGATTGCTCGGCTGCACCTCCGTTCCCTATCCAGACTCCCCTTGACGGCGGGCCCGTAAAAATGATATTTGGTTATCCGAATTTGAAAAACCAAACGAGGTGCCCGCGATGGCCCGACCACCGGCCAAGGAATTGACCGAGCGCGAACTGCAAGTCATGCAGGTCTTTTGGCGACACGGCGAGGCAACGGCCGCCGAAGTTCGCGATCGGCTGGCCGCCGCCGGGCTCGACCTGGCCTATGTCACCGTCGCCAACTTGATTCGCCTCGTCGCGGAAAAAGGGTTTCTCGAGCAATTGAACGACGATCGCCCCTACTGCTATCGCGCGGCCCGCTCGTTCGACGACGTGTCGCACAGCCTGATCGGCGATCTGGTCCGCCGCCTGTTTCAAGGCTCCCGCGAACAACTGCTCCTCAATGTGCTCAAGCGGCGGCGTCTGACCGCCGGCGAGCGGGCTTTGCTGCGTGAAATCCTTGATGACGAGGAGCGATAACCATGCCCATCGCTCCTTTCGCACTGGCACTCGTCCACGCATCGCTCGTGGTCGCGGCAACGCTCATCGCCCGGGCGTGCATCCCCTGCCGTTTTGCCGCCGGCCGAGCGACCGTCGGCGCCGTGGGCATGGCGTGCGTTCTCGCCGTCACCCTGCTGACGTTTTTTCCCATGCCCAACGTTTGGCCCGAGGCCGGTGCAATTCTGGAAACACCCGATGATTCATCGAGGCCGGCCGGCGCGGGACATGCACAAGCGACAGGACCGACGCCTCGCGCAAGTGATTCCGACGCGATGTCGCTCGATCCGCAGCCCGCCCTTGCCGCCGAGATGCCGGCGCCGCTCCAGTGGCTGCGGCGTTTAGGGAGCAGGCTCGAGCGGGTGACCGTTGCCGCCAACGCCTCGCCGCGCGTTTGGCGCTGGCCGCTGCTGGCGTTTTTGCTGGGTGGCTCGGCCGTCGGTCTCGTTCGGCTGCTGTTGTCCATGCGGTCGCTGGCAAGCTTGCGAAAAAGTGCTTCGCCGATCGTCGACGTGTCGATTCATCAAATCGTCGAACGGACGAAGCAGCGCTGCGGCTGCCACCAAAAGATCTTCCTTTGCCAGTCCGATCGACTGGCCAGCGCGGCCACCTGTGGTTGGTGGCGGCCGGTGATTTTGTTGCCGGCCGATTGGCGGCACTGGTCGGCCGAGGAACTGGCGGCCGCGATCGCGCACGAAGTGGCCCACGTCCACCGCGCCGACTATGTCCAGCGCCTGGTGGCGCTGTTCGGCGTGGCCATCCATTTTTTTCATCCGCTCGTCCGAGTCGCCGCGCGTCGCCTGGTGATCGACCAGGAGTTTGCCGCCGACCGTCTGGCACGCGGACTGGCCGACGACCCAGGGGCCTACATGCGCGGCCTGGCGCGGCTCGCTTTGCGCTACCACGAATCCCTCTCAGGCAAACCGGCCTGGCCGAGCGTTTCGGCCATGCCCCGCTCGTCCGACTTTCTGGCAAGGAGGCTGGAAATGCTACGCGTCAAGAATCGCCCGACAAGCAATTATGCGGCAAAACTGATCGCCTATGGCACGTCGAGCTGCCTGCTGGCCGTCGCCTTGGCCACCAGTCTGCTCCGCGGCGCCACGGCCGCCGACGAAGAACCGCCGGTCGACACTTCTCGGCCTGTTGCCGAAACTGCCCGCGTCGAACCGAAAAAACTTACGCCCGAGAATGTGCAGCGCCCGGCAGAGACCGATCTCCAGCTCTTCAACCGCCAGGGTTTTGATCCGGCGATGATTCGACGCGGCAACCGAGGAGGTTTTCTGTTTCGCCTGGGAGAGATCTTGCGTCATCCGGCGCTCGAACTCTATGCCGACGATATGAAGGCAAAAATGTCGGCGGGCCTGTGCGCGATGCTCGACATGCCGCCGGGAACGCTCGATGCGAGCGAGATCGAATGGATCGCGGGAACTTTGCACGCCCTCACCAAGCCAGCCAAACCCGGCGGCCAATCGATCTTCATGTTCGGCTCGCAGGAAATCGTCATTCGCATGAACCACGCTGCCGACTGGCAGGAATCGGTGCTCAAGAACGCCGCCGGGGCAACGCTCCAAACGCATGAAGGCAAGAACTACGTCCAGCTTCCCGTCTGGCCTTCACTCGGCGGGGCCGTTCCCCGCCTGCGGTTTCCGAACGACACGACGATCATCGCCTATGCCGACGCCCCTTACGACGCTGAGGGAGAGGCCAAGGCACTGCAGCGGTTCTTCGACGACACGCCCGGCAACTACGTCTGGGCCAGCACCTGGCGCGGCGCCGACGCCGGGCTGATCACTCTGCTGTTCGATAATCAAAAAGTCGGCTGGCTCGATCTGAAGCATGAAAAAGAGGGCTGGCCCGAGGGGGTGTGGCCGTTGGTAGAGAAGCCGACCTACTTTGCTCTCGGCATCGACTGGAACAACGCCGGCAGCCAGGCCGGATTGAAACTCCGGGGCGCCTGCCCCGATTCCGAAAGCGCCGAGCAGGTCCGGCGGTCGATGCTCGCCGCCTTGTCGGTTTACAACGAGCACTACAAGACCGACAAAGATATTTCGGAGCCGGTTCGCGCACTCATCGGGCAATTCATTTCCGCCGCGAAAGTCGAGATCAGCGACCCAGAATCGACCGAGCAATTCGTCGACACCGCGGGCAGCTTCGACCTGACGGCTCCAGTACTGATGGATTGGATTCCCTGGGAAGAGCCAATCCAAGCGCGCGCCAAGTAATGGGCGACCGCGCGCCTTTGGCAGGCCGTTGAAAAATGGGACTGGCTCCGAGCTGTACCGACGAAAGCCCAAGAGGCACGATTGTCGCAAGGTGCCTGTCCCAATTTTTCAACACGCCGTGGTCGGTTCCGCGAGTCGCGTGCTATTCCGTCTCTTCTTCGACCTCGAGCACCTTGCCGCTCACGGCGTCGACTTCGACCAACATCACCTTATCGCCGGCCAGCAACATGACCTCGATAATGAATTTCTCATCTTCCAGCTCGGTCTCGATCTCGTATGGCTTGCCCCCTTCGACCTTGCCTTTGGCGGTGGCGATGGCTTCGGCAAAAGTGATCTTCGACGCGGCCAGCACCTTCTTGGCGTCGTCGAGATTCTCGATGTCTTTGTCCTCGTTCTCTTCGACCTTCTTCACCTTGCCGCTGACGGCGTCAATCCGCACTTCGGTAACCGAACCGCCCACCAGCAGGAAGACGTCGAATCGCAGCGATTTGCTTCCTTGCGACGCGGTGGCATAAATCGGCTTGCCGCTGGGAATCTTGTCCTGGGCCGTCTCGATGGCTTTTGCCAGGTCGATCTTGGCCCCGGCCAGCACGGCCTTGGCGGCGTCGTGCTCGGACTTTGCGTCGTCCTTGGCCTCTTCATCGGCTGCCCAGGCGATGCCCGACAGGCAGGCGCAAAACAAAACCATCATGCCGAATCGGACGTACTGCATCGCTCTAATCCCCCACACGATTGAAACAGAATTGAAAATGGAAACCGGCGGCGACGCAGCCGCGGTTGTTAGTTGCCTGTGAGAGCATCATGCACATTGGCGCGGAAAAAGCTATTCGCCGCCGGATGAGAATCTCGTTAGCAGCGGAAAAAACCGTCCGGCAAGCGGCACCGCGAAGTCCCTCTCGCTACCACTTCCAGCCAGGCCAAATCGTCGGATTGATCAAACAGCCGGGGGGCGGTTCTTCGCCTCGATAAAGTCGGGCCAGACATTCACAGGCCAGCGAGCCCGCGCCGGCGGCCGACTCGTGATCCTGACCGGCGACGTGCGGGCTCAACAGCAGGTTCGGCGCTTCGAGCAACCGGCTCGTCGTGGGCAAGGGTTCGATCACAAAGCAGTCCAAGCCCGCGCCTCCCAACTTTCCCGCAGTCAACGCCTCGACCAAGGCATCGTCGTCGACCAGCACAGCCGATCTTCCCGCACTTGACAGAGATGATCCGGGGTTATGTAAGCATCGAAAGGGGGCGGGGGCGCGAGGACATCAGACAAGTCATGGTCGATCGTGACGTAAGCGTAGACGCAGTTGAGCGGA
>Ga0182024_10019924_pt1 | contig 12304 bp, 11 predicted proteins | sample P32metaG_FD_120480 | JGI IMG/M metagenome (GOLD analysis project Ga0182024, IMG submission 120480) | Permafrost microbial communities from Stordalen Mire, Sweden - P3-2 metaG (Illumina Assembly) | ecosystem: Environmental > Terrestrial > Soil > Wetlands > Permafrost | place: Sweden: Stordalen...
ACAATTATACGAACCCGCGCATCTAGGCTATGAACGGGTTCGCCGCGACCGTTTCGCCTTTTCCCGCGAACATGTCCGATGGCACCGGGAGATTTCCGAAAAGTGGCCTGATGTGAAATTCGTCGACTTCGGAATCGGAACCGAAAAAGTTTCCGCCGGATCCTCCGTGCCCATGCGCGCGAGCGTGGATCTGGCCGGTCTGACGCCGGCCGATGTCCGCGTCGAAGCCGTGGTCGGACGCGTCGGAGCCCATGGCGAACTCGAAGACACGCAAGTCCTGACGCTGGCTCCCACCCCTGGCGCAGGCAGCGTCCCGCAACAGGAATCCACATTTACGTTTGGGCGCGATTTTGCTCCCTTCACCACTGGCCGATTGGGCTATGCGCTGCGTATCAGCCCCAATCATTGTGACGATCCGTTAAACCGGCCGTGTAACGCCCTGCTGAAGTGGGCCGGCGAATCCTAAAGATTTGTGAATAGGGAGCCGATATAGCGTCTGACGAAAGATTTCGCTGGATTCTTTCTGAAATCCGTGGTACATAGTGGTTTAGGCATTTTAAGCGGGTTCTCAACCTCCCATGTGGCCAGCCGGTTGGGCTCGCTGTCTTCCTGACGAAAAGAACAATTCTGATTTCTATCCCAGCAGTGCTGTATACCTTGACATCAAAGGAGTGAGCCAATCCACCTTATTCACGTAAGGCAAATGTAATTTATGGAAGGCGAACGCAAGTACCGTCAAAACGGCTACCAGGACTCGAGTAGCCGTGATTTCTCTACCAACGGGCAACGGCGCGACGAGCGTCCCAAACCCCAGGGTCCACGCCCGCCCATCGACGTCACCGGACCGCGGCTTCCGCGCATGGTGCAGTCGGTGACAGCGGCACGATGTTTCAATTGCTCCACCACTCTTCTTCCCGATATCGACTTCAACGGCAAATGTTCGAAATGCGGGGTCGCTCTGCACTGCTGCAAGCAGTGTTCGTATTTTGAGCCGTCCACGCGCTTTCAATGTTTGAAGCCAGTACCGGTACGAATTGCGGTGAAGGATCAGGCCAACGAGTGTACGCTGTTCAAACCGCGTTTTACCGTGGCGCGCGAAGCGGTGCATCCACCAGCTTTGAACGGCTACGGACACTCGAACGGGAACTCCGCGCCAGCACAAAATATCGCCGCTCCCAGAAATGCGAGCGATGCGCGCGCGGCGTTCGACAGCCTGTTCAAGAAGAGTGAATAAGCCCTAAACTGCCGTATAGCACGCTGTCGTCGCCCAACTCCGCTGGCACCACGTCCAGCCGCGCGCCCGACCATGATGTAACCTGTCTCCGCAGTTCTGCGCGTAATGGTACGAACAACGCGTCCCCCGCTTTAGCGATCCCCCCGCCAATCACGATGCGCGCCGGATTCAGGATCATCACCGCCGCCTTCAACCCCTGCGCCAGGTCGACCACGTATCGCTCGACAAACGCTGGGTCTTTCATCAGCTCTTTGGCAGTCTTTCCGTAATCCCGCTCCAGCCACATCCCGCAGCAGAGACGCTCGAAACATCCGCGGGACCCGCATAGACACTCAGGCCCCCCTGGCTTCAACGTCATGTGTCCCAGTTCGCCGGCATAAGAATCTGCGCCGCGGTAAATCGAGGAGTCATCGAGTACCATGCCGCCGCCGATCCCGGTAGAAAGCGTCACGTAGAACATCGGCCGAGCGCCGCGCCCCGCGCCATAAATAGCCTCGCCGAGCGCCCCCACATTGGCGTCGTTGTCCATAATCACGGGAACGTTGAAGCGCCGCGAAATCCGCTCGACCAGCGGAAACCCCCTCCATCCCCCAACGTGAGTAGAAAGAGTGACAGTCTGGGTAGGAAAGTCCACGGGTCCGCCAAACCCAATCCCGCACCGTTCAAACTTCCATTCCGACGCGATGGACTCAACCTGCGCCAGCATCCATTCCGGCCCACCATCCCGATCGGTAGCCCGCGATTCACGCCGCGACATCCGATCGCCATCAAACAGAGCCACAGTAAACTTGGTCCCACCAATATCAATCGCCAGCGTGTTCATAGAAAATGGTCACGCAAAGGCGCAAAGCTCGCCAAGATATTTATTTGTCTTCTTTGCGAGCTTAGCGCCTTTGCGTGAAATATCTTTTTTTGCGTTCTCTGCGCTCTCCGCGTCTCTGCGTGAAATGTTTTAAAGCCGGCCAGCCGCCAGCACCTCATCAGGCGAAGCAGTCCCAGTCCCTTTCTTCATGATGGTAATCGACGCCACCAGATTCCCGAACCGCGCCGCCTCGATCCCCGACCCCGTCACCGCCAGCGTCATCGCCGCCCCCGCCGAAAAGCTATCCCCGGCCCCGCAGATATCAACCGGCTTCTCCACAGCCCTTCCCTCGACAGCAGTCTGGCCGAGCTCATCGAGCACCAACGCCCCCTCGCCCCCCAGCGTGACAATCAACAACCGAGCCCGCGTATGTGTCCGCAACGCAGGAAAATCAACTCTCCCGATAGCCCTGATAGAAGCCCCTTCCGCCTCATCGAGATTCGGCTTGAGAATCACGCCGCGAAACAATTCCGACCGAACCCGCGAATCCACCCACACGATCTTTTTCGAAGCCACCGGGGTAAGCGCCTCCCGCAAGCGAGCGGTAACAACGCCGCCCGCCGCCGTCTCCGCCTGATCGGAAACAATCACGACGTCAAAGTCCGGGACGACGCGCAAGAATAACTCCATCACCCGGGATTCCAACTCGAGTGAAATCTCCCGAGTGTGAATAAAATCGATCCGCGGTAAATCTTCTTCATCGGTCGCATCATTGATCAGCTTGGTATAAGTAAACGTCGGAACCTCTGAAGACCAAATCAGCAAATCCGAATCGATCCCGCGCCCCCGAAGCGCTCGATCAAGCTCCCACCCAAACCCATCCTCGCCGACGACCCCAAGCACCGCTACCCGCCCCGCCCCCAGCGCAGCCAGATTATTAGCAATGGACCCCGCAGCCCCCGCAGTAACCTCGGTTGATACGACACCGACTCTCGCCAGTCCCGTCTCCCGCGAAGGCAGCCCCTCCCGAGGATCATACCGGCACCACCGGTCAAGACAAACATCCCCCGCGACCAAAACCCGCAACTCACGAAACGACCGCAAAATCTCGGCCGCGTTCATTCTGACTCCTGACTCCTGACTCCTGACTCCCGCAACAGTTCTCGCCAAAGGGCGGGAACTGTTGCCCTATGCTCCCCACAAAAATAAAAACTCTCCCCGCCGTCTTTAACTGTGCGCACCAGAATCGTTTTGTGCGGACGAAAATAATATCCCGGATCGGACTTCGGCAACTCACTGCGAAAGTCTCCATGAATCGGCGCCACGTCGAACACCGCGGTCGTAAATTTCGCGATCCTCCGCCCCTCCTGATGCGCGACATTCCGAGCCATCGCCAGCGCCTTCAGATAAACCTCCGGCCCCATGATCGCCGACCCGAAATTCATCAGCACGCCGCCTTCGAGCTTCTCCACCGCCCGCGCGAAAATCAGAAAATCGCGATAACTGGCCGCGCCCACCGCCGCTCCATCGCAGTTCGGATGCTCATGCAGAATGTCGTAGCCAATCCCGACATGCACCGTCACCGGCACGTGCAATCGATACGCCGCCGAGAACACGCTCCAGTCGCGAAAGGGATAATCGCTCTCCAGTATTCTGCGCCCGACGTTCTCTCCGAGCCCGTACCCCTCGCGCGCCGCTTCCACGATCCAATCGTTCAGCTCGCCCGTTTCCTTCCACAACCCGAACTCGCCGCTGCGCACGTATCGCGCGACGCTCTCCGTAGTCGCCCCGATCCGGGCCAGCTCGTAATCGTGAATCGCTGCCGCCCCGTTCACCGCGAGATGCGTGACGAAGCCCCGCTCCATCAGGTCGATCAGGTGCCGATTCACACCCGAGCGCAGGACATGCGCTCCCATGCAAACCAACCGCGCGGCGCCCGAATCTTTCGCCGCGCGAAGGCGCGATGCAACCTCGTGCAAATCAACGTGTCCGAACGCCGGCGTCTGGTCGCCAAGCCGCAGCCAGTGCGAAATCTCTAAATCGTTCTTCCGCTCGCCCAGCGGCTTAATTTCCAGCCGCGAGCGATCGAAAATCTCGTATTTTGACATTAGACCGACCCGCCCTCCGTTCCTTTAGAGCCGCGACCTGCGGGAGCGGTCATTCTGGACTACGCTATCCGGGAAAACGGTTTCGCAAAGAGCGCGCCCACCAACCGCTCGTGGCAAAGATAATTTGGCACGATGAAATCGGCGCCCACGCCAATTAAGCGTTGTCGCTTCCATTCATCCACCACCATGCATTCCGGCTCCGTCGATGCGACGCCCACCGCCACGCCGCCCACCAGTTTCACTTCTTCGATCTCCACATAGCCGTCGCCGAAGCCGATAATCTCCTCACCGCGAACATCCGCGCCCGCCAGAATTCTATGCACTAGAATCTTTTTGGAAAAACTCTTGTAATCGTCGAGCGCCCCGTACACGCCTCCGTCGAAATACTTCGCGACGTCGATCAGCCGAGCCTCTTCCTTCATGTAAACTTCATCGGTGCCGCTCGCCAGATACATCTTAAGGCCGCGCTCCTTCAAACTTTCGAGCAGCGCGCGCGTCCCCGGAACCATATATTTTTCGGGCGAAACGTGCCCGCTCTTCAGCTCCTCGACGCGCCCCCGAATCCGCTCCCATAGCAGATCGAGATACATCTTCTTATACTCCAGAGGATCGAGCGCGCGGCCTCCACGCTTTTCCACGTTACCGGCAAACTCGATCATCTGATAGATCGTCTCCTTGCCAGTCAGCCGCCACACGAAATCCTCGACCACGCTCTTCAACTCCGCGTCCGTCTCCCCCGTTTTCAGCCCGGCGAGAATCTCGACCATCATCGGGACCATCACGTCCATCCATCCGGACCGGACCAGCGACAGCGTGCCGTCGAAATCGAATAATGCCACCTTGGCGTTCGCAGCCGACGCGCCCGGGCGAATTTGTTCCATCGTCATAACCAGTATTCCCATTTCCCGAACGCGATCACATACACGCCCAGGATAAAATTCGTCACCGCATGCGTCAGGATCAAGTCGCCGAGACTCCTCGCACGCACCATCCACCAGTTGTAAATGATCCCCGCCGCGAGGCCCACGTCCCAGTACGGTCCGTGCTCTGATGCGAACAACGCCGCCACGATCCAGAATGACTGCGCTGTGTATTTCCCCAGAGGGATCTTCTGGAAATCCTGATCGATGATCCACCGCATCAGCCACGCCCGCCAGAACAGTTCCTCGATGATCGGCACAATCACCACCGCGCGAATCATCCGCAGCGCGAGCACAGGCCAACTCAATTCGGCGTGGTTTGAAAACGACGTCGACGCTTTCCCCATCACCGCGTTTTCGAACAACCAGAAATGGCGATAGCCCTTGACGAGAACATCCGGCGCAATCCATACCGCGAACACCGCGGCTCCGATCCCGAGCGTCGCCCACAGATGCCGCACTCGCAGGTCGATCACCGGCCTTGCGATGAACCAAAGCACGGCCGCCATTACAGTAACCCGCAGGATTTGATCGGCCAGATCGGGCAGAGGCAGTACAGAATGCAGCGCCAGCAGGCCCATGAACACCGCAAACGGTGCGATGTAGGGAAACGACGGAGATGGTCTCAGCTCAATCGCCTCACCATTATATTTTTTGCAACAACTCTTTGATCTTCGCCTCTTCGTTCACCGATGGCTTATCCTGCAACGCCGTCAAAAGCTCTTTTTTCGCCGACGGCTTATCGCCTTTTTGCAGCAATGCCACGCCATAGTGATAGTGGAACGTCGGACTATTCGGATTCTGAACTGTCAGATCTTTGAAGATGCGCACCGCATCGTCGCTCAGGTTCTTCTTCACGTAAATCCATCCCAGAGTGTCGGAAACCGCGGGCGAATTCGGCATCTGCTGCCGCGCTTTTTGCGACATCGTCAACGCCTGGTCCAGATCCACTCCGTCCTGCGCCTTGGCGAACGCCAGATTGTTCAGCGCCAAAGGATGATCCGGCTGAATCTTCAGGATCTGCTCCCAGATCGGCTTGGCCTGTTCTTGTTTGCCCGTCCCCTCATAAATCATGCCGAGCTGCGTCAGGCACGTAGTATCGGAAGGCGCGGACTGGCTGCACCGCCGGAACGTCTCGATCGCCGCGTTAATATCGCCCTTGCGCCTCTGCGTCTCCCCCAACTGCCACAGCAGGTCGCGCGACCGCGGATCCTGCGTCAGAAGCATCTGATAAAGACCGATCGCCTCGTTGTAGCGCTCCCCGCGCACATAAAATTTCGCCAGCACCAGCTTCAAATCCTGCCTCTGCGGATCTTTATCGATGGCCGATTGTGTTTCCTTGATGGCGTCGCCTAGCCGATTCTGCGCCGCCAGCGATTCCGTTTGCCCGGCCAGTCCCCGCGCATCTTTCGGATTCGCTTTGAAAAGATCGGCGTAAATTTGCTCGGACTTCTTATAATTCTTATCCTGAAACGCCAGGAATCCCTCCTGGTAGCGAGCTTCCGTATTCTGCGGATACACCCTCGTGATCGCACTCAGCTCGTCCCGCGCCTTGTCGTTATCGCCCAGCGTCAGCAGCGCATTCGACCGCATCAGATGCGCTTGCAGATTGTTCCGGTCGATCCCCAGCACTCCCTCGGCTTCCTTCAGAGCCTTCGCGGCGTCGCCCTTCGCCATGTACAACTTTCCCAGCATGATCCGCCCCGCCGTGAAATCGCTGCGTATCTTGATCGCCTCTTCCAGTTGCAGCCTCGCCCCGTCCAGGTCTCCCTTGACGATCAGCGCCCGCGCCAGATTGAAATGGTACAGATGGTTCTGCGGCGATTTCGTCACCAGCGTCTGCAGATCGTTCGCCGCCATGTTGATCTGATCCCGATTTCCCGTCGTCAACATCATCGATGCGCGCATCGCAATCGCGTCGTTGTCCTTCGGATTGTCCTTCAGCACGGCCGCCAGCACGTCGTTCGCCTGCTGATTCTTTCCCGTCGCGACGTACACCTCCACCAGCCGCTTCTGATACGTTGCCTTTTCTTTCGGAAACGCCTTGATACCCTCCTCAAACTGCGCCTTCGCGCTGTCGGTGTCCCGCATCCGGAAGTAGTAAAAATCCCCCGCCATCAAATGCCCCTCGGGAAATTTTTTATCGTCCGCCAGTTGATGCAGGGTCGCCTCCATCTCCGGCCTCTTGCCCGTAAAAAAATAATGCCCCGCCAGTTGGATCAGGTATTTCGCCTGGGTCGGATTATTCGCGACCTTCTGCTTTAACAGCGCCTCTGCCGCCGGTACATTGCCCCGGCGCGCATATTGCACGTACAGCAAATCGTACATGCGCGCGTCCGTCTTGTTCTTCTCGATGAACACCTGCGCCAGTTTCTCCGCATCCGGAAATTGATTGTTATAAACCAGCGCCGTAAAATACACCAGCACCAGCGACGCTTGATTCGGATTCACCTGGTTGGCCTTCTCGAACTCCACGATCGCGCCCGGCGCATCCTTGCTCACCAGCGCCACCTGTCCCTTCAACCGGTGCCCGTCGAACGAATCCGGATTCAGCTTCAGCAGCTTGTCCGAAAGATCCTTCACATCGCCTAGCAGCAGCGTCTTTTGCGTAGGCAGCGTCATCGCCGCCTGCATGTACAAATCCGCCAGCTTCGTGATCGCGTCGGTATTGGTCGGCTGCAACTCCACAGCGCGGCGCAGCTCTCTCAGAGACTCGCCGTAATTCCCGAGCTTGATCTCCGTAAGCGCCCACCGGTAGTAGCCCTCTCCGAAGCGCCCATCTTTCTGGATCGCGCGCCGATACATAAGGGCCGCTTCCCGATATCGCTCCTTGCCGAAAAATTTGTTCCCTTGTTCCAAATCATGTTGCGCCTGCACCTTCGGATCGCGAGTACAGGAAGCGAACAGCAGGATCAGTAGAGGCAGATATTTCAGGAGGTTACAGCGTTGCATCCCTTCACTTCAGCACAATCCGATGAGGGTTGCAATGGGGACGAAGCCCTAGGAGCCACCAGTCAGAATAGCCCCGCGAGAGCCGTTTCACCCCATTCTGACTCCTGACTCCTTCTTTTCGAAGCCCTGGGAGTCAGGAGTCGGAAGTCAGCAGTCAGAATAGCCCGCGAGAGCCGTTTCATCCCATTCTGACTCCTGACTCCTGACTCCTTCTTTTCGAAGCCCTGGGAGTCAGGAGTCGGAAGTCAGCAGTCAGAATAGCCCGCAAGAGCCGTTTCACCCCATTCTGACTCCTGACTCCTGACTCCTGACTCCTTCTTTCCCCGCCCGAAAAAGCACCTCCACCACATTCCGCACATACTGCTCATCGGAAAGTTGCTCTACCACCTCCGCCGGATACTCCACCACCCCCCGAAAATACCCCGCCATCTCCCCAAACAGAGCCAGCCGAGCCTTAGGCTCAATCTCATCTCTCCTTAATAAAGCTTCCAGCGCAATCGACCCCATCTCCGGCCGCACTTTCTGCCGCAGCCGCGCCGCCAAATGCCGAATCTCCGCCAGCGAATTGTATTTCCCACTCAACAACTGATCCAGATCCGGCCGCGCGAGCTTCGGCGCGCGAATCACCACCGTCCCCGCCGCCAGATCTCCTAACCGTTGCCGATGCCGGCTCACCAGGCAAGTGATCCCGCCCAATAAGTACAGCGCCGGCAGCCCGTCGATGAATCGCATCAGATTCCGCACGATCACCTGGCTCGGCTCGAGGCGCAGCCCGGCCGCATCCACTACCCTCAGCCGCAGCAGCCTTTTCCCGACCGTTTGTCCCCTCCACAGCCACTCCGCCAGCATCATGTACAGCATCGAAATCACGAAATAAACCAGGATGACCACCGCGTCCGAAAAATCCTTCCCCAAAAATCCCAGCGGCGCCAGAATCTGCTTGGCCACCGACCCGATCATCATCACCACCAGGATGTCCAGCGTCAATGCCAGCATCCGGCTGATGGGCCCCGCCAGAGGCAGAGCAAATTCCACGCCCTCCGGCGTCCGGATCTTCAGCGTGTCCATGAAAGCTTTTTCCCCACAAATCCCAAGTAAAAAGTGAGCAGCGCCGCCTCCACCAGCCCGAATGTGATCTTGGTCCCATAGGAAATCACCGGCTCGTGATACTGCGACAGGAACGATTCGACCAGCCCCGCCCACACCAGCATCATCGCCGCCCCTCCCGCCAGCGTCACCACATCGCGCGAGACACTACGCAGCCGCTCCGCGCGAGAAATCCGGCTCCCCCATCCAATCAGCGCATACGCGATCACGAATCCCGCCTGCCCCCCGACAAGGATCGCCGGAATCTCGATCACCCCATGCGGCAGCAGCCATCCCAGCAGGAACACCGTCTGCCCGTCGTGAACATAATCGAACCCCACCGCCCCCAGAATCACTCCGTTATAAAACAACTCGACGATGGTTCCGAACCCGAACGTCATCCCCAGCGCCAGGGTGAACAACGCGACCTGCGTATTATGCGTCATCAATTGCGCGGAAAAGGTGTCCTTATGGCCCGTCATAGCCCGCCCCTGTTCCTTGCGCTCCTTCGCCACGCGATCGGAAGGAGATCCCTGCAAATGCTCGAACGGCATAATCACGCCCTTCGCCTCCGGATCGATGCGCAACGCCAGCGCCCCAAACGCCACCCCGCCGATAGTCAACACCGTCGCCAGTTGAAACGCCTGTAAATGCTTCCGAAAAGTCTGCGGATACTCGCGCGTGACCCATCGCCAAGGCCGGAACCTCTTCCGTTCCCGAGCCTCATGAATCTCCGCATAAGCCCGGCTGACCAGCCATTCCAGATACCTCCGTAACTCCCCCTCCGGCACCCGCGAAAGATCCGCCGAAGCCCGTTGATAAAGCGTGTGCAGATTCTCAACTTCCTGTAGCGTCAGCCGAGCCTCAGGATTAGCCTCCAGCCAAGCCAGCGACTTCTCCAGCGCCGTCCAATGCGGCCTCTCCGTCTCAATAAACCGTGAAACATCAAGGATCACTTTGCACTACACTATCACCATGATCCTCACAGCGTTCACCATCTTCCACGTGATCTTGAGCCTGATAGGAATCGCAACAGGCCTCTCCGTCCTCTACGGATTCCTGACCTCGAAGCGCTCCGCCGTAACCACCCTCTTTCTCTGGACGACAGTAGCCACCAGCGTAACGGGCTTCTTCTTCCCCTTCCACGGTCTCACGCCAGGCATCGTAATCGGCATCCTGTCGCTGATCCTGCTGGCGTTAGCGATCCGAGCCCGCAACCGCTGGCGCAAGACCTACGTAATCACCGCCACCATCGCCCTCTATTTCAATGTGTTCGTGCTGATAGTCCAGCTTTTCGAAAAGGTTCCGGCCCTAACAGCCCTGGCCCCGACGCAATCCGAGCCACCCTTCCAAATCGCGCAAGGCGTAGTCCTGCTAATCTTCATAATCCTAGGCACCCGAGCCGTAATGAAATACCACCCCCAGTAGGGCAGGTCCCTGACCTGCCCTCTGCTGACCCGCCACCTCATTCAACACCGAACCCCGACCGTCAGGGAGGGGACAATCACTGGATCAGTTCCCCCTCGTCAGCCGCTCACTGTACCGCATCCCTATCAACCCAACCCCAAAAGCCCCCGCTGACGCTGCAATGTGCACTCTTAACCCATTTCCTCTTTCCTGTCTCGACATCCACAACCGCAAGACTTTCGCCGTACAGCGTCGGCAGGCACGACAACTGAGAACGCAACACCAAAAGACTCTTCCCATCCGGTGACCACTGGGGCGCGCTGTTTCCTGATCCACCGATCCTCCGCAGCCGCAGTGTCTCAAGGTCTACCACCACAATCCTTCCGTCTTGATCGCACGCGAATCGCGCGCCGTCCGGAGACCAGTTGCAGGAAACGGCGTCGACGAGCCCCTTAACGGACTGAAAGGCTCCGGTTTCAAGATCGAGCAGTCCTGCTTTCGCGCCATTCACGCCCACTGCACGCTTGCCGTCCGGAGACATTGGCCCCAGGCCCTTGCGGCAACCGTCCGGCGGCACCCTGATAGTGCGAATCGTTCGGGCGCCGGTTTCAAGCTCAAAATATCCGCACTGCCGCGCCTCGTTCCGCGCCTCATTCAATGTCAACCCAGCGACAAAGATCTTACCGGACGATGGCGACATGGTCATGTGCCAAACTGGACCGAATACCTCCGACCCAGCGACGACGCTCTCGCGCAGCGGCCGAAATTCGATTTTAATAAACGGAGACCGCCCGATAGACGGGAACTGCGGGCGGCGGCCATAAAGGGCTCTGCCGTCAGGGCTAAATGAGACCTCGGCCAGATCTTTCACGACTGCTAAAAGCGGGATGATGACTTCATCCCCGTCGACCGGGAATAACCTTATCTGAGGGAAGCCTTGCTGCCAGAACGCGGGCTCCGCCGCAAAACCAACCGGCAAACAAAGCGCAAACCAAGTAGTGCAAATCAGTCGCGCTTTCCGCCCTCAAACCTTCACTGATGTCCCATTCTGACTCCTGACTCCTGACTCCTGACTCCTTCTTCTCCTCACAACAACTGCCTCTGCTTAACCGAATCATAAATCCCAATCAACGCACTAGAAAAATTCGAGGGATCGATCACCGACAACCGAACCCCCTGCCTGGCAAGCGACCTCTCCAACTCCTTCAACCTCTTCCATGAAATATGTCCCGCCAAACCCCGATAGACATCCTCCACAGTCTCCACATCCCCTTCAAACAACCGATGAGCCGCAGCCGGCCGCAGCATCCCCGCCAACACCAGATGTCTCCGGGCCAACAATTTAGTAGCCCGCGCGAAATTCTCCGACAGAACCGGATCGTCCAGAGAAGTTAAAAACAACAACAGCGCCCGTCTCCGCAGCCTCAACCTCAAGAACGTAGCGATCTCATCGAAATCCGGCGACACCGCCCGAGGCTGCAACTGATAAATCGCATCGCGACACGCAGCATAGTGAGCCTTCCCGTTCCGAGCCCGAACAAACGCGTCCACTTGATCCGAAAACGCCGCGAGCCCAAATAAATCCCCGCGCTTCTCCGCCGCCGCCCCCAAAATCAACCCCGCCGCAATCGACCGTTCGAGCGTAGTTTCATCCCCCGCGGCCCGGCCCGACAATCGTGAAGCGTCGATGATGACGTACACCTCCTGCGTCCGCTCCACCTGAAATACCTTCGTGATCGGCCTTCCCCTTCGCGCCGTCGCCTCCCAGTGAATTTCATCGAGCGAGTCCCCCGGT
>Ga0182024_10019925_pt1 | contig 12303 bp, 14 predicted proteins | sample P32metaG_FD_120480 | JGI IMG/M metagenome (GOLD analysis project Ga0182024, IMG submission 120480) | Permafrost microbial communities from Stordalen Mire, Sweden - P3-2 metaG (Illumina Assembly) | ecosystem: Environmental > Terrestrial > Soil > Wetlands > Permafrost | place: Sweden: Stordalen...
AGCGAAATCGCGCTCTAAGCAGCGCTAAAGGATTTTCTTTCCATGGCACACAAAAAGGGCGGCGGATCTTCAGTTAACGGCCGGAACTCTCAGGGGCAACGGCTGGGCTGCAAGCGTTTTGCGGGACAATTGGTGAACGCGGGAACGATTTTGATTCGCCAGCGCGGCACGCGGCATAAGCCCGGCGTGAATGTCCGCAAGGGCAAGGACGACACTTTGTTTGCCACTATAACGGGCATTGTGCGCTTTGAGGACAAGGGCAATTCGGGGCGATTCATCAGCGTCCTGCCGCAGGAAGTTGTGGCGGAGGCGGTTTCCGCGCCCGCGGCCAATTAATCTTTGCAAGTAATCTTCGCAATCAGGTATGGGCGTGGGCTGCACTTGCAGCCCACAAAATAAAATGGCAGGCTTTCGGGCGGTTCCGGTGGCGCCGGGACCGCCTTTTTCTTTGGGGTCAGCCGGGCAGATTTGGGGCATACGGACGGCAGGGCGAGGCGTGTAATTTCCCCGCCCGCTGTCGTATGCTTCGGTCAGGGATAAATCATGTTTGTTGACGAAGCCAAGATTTATGTAAAAGCGGGCGGCGGCGGTAATGGTTGCGTCGCTTTCCGGAGGGAGAAATACGTGCCGCGAGGTGGCCCTTCGGGCGGCGACGGTGGCGACGGCGGCAGCATCATCCTCGAAGCCAACCCGAACGACAACACGCTGCTGCGTTATCGCTACAATCGCGAATTTCGCGCCGACCGCGGGCGGCACGGCGAGGGTTCGCAGTGCTCAGGGCACTCCGGCGAAGACATGATTCTGGCGGTTCCCGTCGGGACTGTCGTGCTGGATGAGGATACCGGCGAGCGGCTTGCCGACCTTACTACACCGGGCCAGAAACTAGTCGTGGCGCACGGCGGCAAGGGTGGGCGCGGCAATCAGCATTTCGCCAAGCCCTGGCATCAGGCGCCGCGCGAATCCGAAGATGGGCAGCAGGGCGAGGAACGCCATCTGAAGCTGGAGCTGAAGTTGCTGGCTGACATCGGCCTGGTGGGTTTTCCAAATGCCGGAAAATCCACGCTGATCTCGCGCATTTCGGCGGCGCATCCCAAGATCGCCGCGTATCCTTTTACTACGTTGGAGCCTCACCTCGGAGTGGTTTCCGCCGATGCGGCCTCCGGCCGCGGAGTCGGCCGGACGTTTGTGGTCGCCGACCTGCCCGGGTTGATCGAGGGCGCACACACCGGTGCAGGATTGGGCGTGCGTTTTCTGAAGCACATCGAGCGCACGCGCCTGATTGCTCATCTGGTGGACACCAGCGACTTCTCCGATCACGATCCGGTGCGCGATTTTGAGATTATTGGCGGGGAGTTGGCAGCATTCAGTCCGGAGCTATCCGCCAAGCCCATGATCGTTGTGGCTACGAAACTTGACGCCACCACGGACCGCACACGCCTCGATCACCTGAAAGATTACTGCGCCTCGCGCGGACTCGAATTCCATGCCATCTCTTCCGCCACGGGCGAAGGCATCACGGCCCTGGTGCGCGCCATGGCCGACGCGCTCGACCGGTTGGCCCCGGCGCCGCCTGTTGTCGACGAAGCCGAACCCGCTGCTGGCGAAGCGCCGCTCGCGGAGGAGCGTTGAGCGCAAAACGAGTGGAGCGCAAGCAGCGCGGAGCGGCCAAGGGCCGGCGCATCGGACTTTTCGGCGGCACGTTCGATCCCATCCATCTGGGTCATCTGGCCGTAGCGCGAGCAGCGAAGCGGCGCTTTCAGCTGGACCGGGTGTGCTTCATTCCGGTTGGCCACGCACCGCACAAACCCGCCAGCGACCTGCCGCCGTTCGAGCACCGCTTCGCGATGGTTGCGCTGGCCTGCGCCGGGTACCGGGACTTTGAGGCTTCGCTCGCCGAATCCGGCAGGAACGGCGATGGGCCGCGGGTCTGCTATTCGGTCGATACCGTGCGTCTGTTTCGCGAGGAATTCAACCAGCCCGGCGACCATCTCTACTTTATCCTTGGCGCGGATTCGTTTCTAGACCTGCGGGCTTGGAAAGATTACGACACGCTGCTCGACCTGTGCGACTTTATCGTCGCCAGCCGGCCCGGCTTCCGCACGGACGCGCTGCGGCAGGTGATCCCGCCGCAACTGCTCGCCTCGGCGTCCGCCGCATTGCCGCAGCCGCGCTCGATCGCTCTGTTGCACAGCACGGTTTTCCTGCTGGACAGCGTGGAGAGCCGTGTTTCCGCAACTGAGGTGCGCCGCCGGCTGGAGCGCGGGCGCAGCATTCGTGGGCTTGTTCCTCCGCGGGTGGAGGAATACATTATCAAGCAGGCTTTGTACCGGTGACCGCCGAAACGCTCCGCCCCGAACTGCGCTGGGCCATCGAGGCTGCGCAGAGTAAGAAAGCCGCTGGCGTGACCCTGCTCGATTTGACCGGCCTGGGAGCCTTCACCGACTACTTTTTGGTTTGCACCGGACTCAGCACGCCGCAAGTGAGAGCGATTCGCGACGGCATCGAGGAGACGCTGCATGCCCACGGCATGCGTCCCACGCACAGCGAAGGGCGCTCGGGAGCGGAATGGCTGCTGCTCGACTACGGCAGCTTCATCGTGCACGTCTTCAGCGAGCGCCTGCGGGAATTCTACGATCTGGAGCGGCTTTGGCGGCGAGCGCGCAGAATCGACTTTACGGAGTCAGGTGAAGACAGCTCCGCTGCGGGAGGGCGGCTGAAGTGAGCGATATGCGCATCGACTGGGTGGCGGCCGATGCGGCTTCGTCGCACGTACTGGAGTTAGCCCGCAAGGTTGCCGATGCCTCCACAACCGTGCTGGTCATCGGCGAAAGTGGCACTGGCAAAGACCACTACGCGCGCCTGATTCATGAACTAAGCCAGCGGCGCGATGCTCCCTACCTGAAGATCGATTGCGCCAGCTTGCCCCAGGAACTTGTCGAGTCCGAGCTGTTCGGTCACGAACGCGGGGCTTTTACCGGAGCGGTTGAGCGCAAACTGGGCCGGCTGGAAATGGCGGGCGAGGGCACCATCCTGCTGGATGAAGTGGCGGCGCTCTCGCCGGCGACGCAAGCAAAGCTGCTGCGCGTACTCGAAGAGCGGAAATTCGAGCGGCTGGGCGGCACCGAAACGCTGACGATCGAGGCGCGCTTGATCGCCATCACCAACGCCGATTTGGGACGCGCCGTGGCGGCGGGCCGTTTCCGGGAGGAGCTGTATTTTCGCCTGAGCGTGTTGACTATCCGCATGCCTGCGTTGCGCGAACGACCTGCCGACATACTGCCGCTCGCCGAACACCTGCTCGGGCGAATGGCCGCCGTGCATGGCCGGCCGGACGCGACGTTTAACGAAGCGGCGCGCAAAACCCTACTGGGCTACGACTGGCCCGGCAACATTCGCGAACTCAAGAACGCTATCGAGCGCGCGCTGGTCTTTGCGAATAAGCCGGTACTGGGTCCCGAGGATTTTCCTGAAAATATTCGCGCCGCCGATTCCAGCGCCGCAGAGCGTCTGCTCTCGCTCGAAAAGATCGAGCAGGAAGCCATCGAAGCCACGCTGGAAGCCACGCGCTATAAGATCACACGCGCGGCCGAAATTCTGGGGATCAGCCGCAAGACGCTGCTCGATAAGCGCAAGAAGTACGGCCTCCGCTAGAGGGGCATCAGGCGCCGGCACGATGCGCATTCGACTGATTCTGCTGGGCAAGACGCGCCGGCCGGAAATCCGGGCGCTGCTGGACGATTACGCCGGCCGGATCCGCCGGAATGCCGACCTGGAAATTCTCGAGGTGCGGGAAGATTCGGCAGTGGCGTTGCGGCGTCTCGATGCCGCTGCGGGAGCCACGGTGGTTCTCCTGGATGCTGCGGGCACGCACTTTGATTCGGCGCAATTTGCGGCTTGGCTCGGTCGCTGCCGGGACGACGGTGTGCGCGAGCTAGTATTTCTCTGCGGAGCGGCAGAAGGTTTTCCGGAGGGGCTGGCGCGCCGCGCGACGAAGCGCATCGCGCTATCGCCGATGACCTTCTCGCACGAACTGGCTCGCGTGATGCTCGCCGAGCAAATCTACCGGGCCTTCGCGCTGCTCGCTGGTCACCCCTATCCGAAGTAGGGAACATAGGTGTAGAAAGAACGCGGTGTAGAAAAGAGGAGCTATGTCCGTCCGAATCGAGCACGATGCTGCGGCTCCGAACGCGGCGATTGAGCTGACCATCCGCCGTCCGCTGCCGGATTATGACATTGAGGAGATCGAGCACCCCATCCCGCGCGATGTGGACGTGCTGCTGGCTTCGCAGGGATTTCACGATCTGTTGGACGAGGCGCGCGGCATTCTCGGGACCGCGCTCCAGGGGAACCATCTGCAGGTCGTGCAACTCACCGGCGCGATCTGCAGCGAGGGCCGCGTTCATCGCGCCGGATTGTGGCTGGTGCTGCGCGAAGAAGGCGCCCCGGCAAGCGCGCCGATGTCGGCCGAGGCGAAGGTTAGGGTGAGCGCCATCGCCGACGAACTGAGCCGGAGCCTGCAGCTGAGCTAGTTGAGTTTTGGGTTCACTACGCTGGCCTTGCCAGCTTGACCTTTCCGCCTGCTGCCGTCACTATTTCAAGTTGTCCCGGCCGGCGGCTGCCGACTGTCTGACACTATGGCCGAACAGAAAGGCTTACTCATCGTCTATACCGGGCCGGGCAAGGGCAAGACGACTTGCGCGCTGGGCACGGCCTTTCGCGCGGTGGGACAAGGCCTGCGCGTGCTCATGGTGCAATTCATCAAAGGGTCCTGGCACTACGGCGAGATCGACGCCGCGAAAATGCTGGGGGACGACCGCATGGAGCTTCGCGCAATGGGGCGAGGCTTCGTGAAGATCGGCGGGGCGGAAACCGACCCGGAAGATCTCCGGCTGTGCGAAGAAGCTTGGGAATTTGGCCGCGAGCAGATGGAGAGCGGCCAGTACGGCTTGGTGGTATTCGACGAGATCAATTACGTGATCAGCTACCACATGCTGGACGTCGAGAAAGTGGTTGCGGCGCTCACCAGCCGGCCGGAGCGGGTGCACGTGATCTGCACGGGCCGCAACGCGCATCCGAAACTCGTCGAGGCAGCCGACCTGGTGACCGAGATGCGCGAAGTGAAGCACCCCTATACGAAGGGAATCTTGGCGCAGCGAGGGATCGACTACTGAGCGTTTGCGACTAACCATTTTTGCACGGCAGCTGCCGCCGATGGCGACAGCGCGGTGAAAGGGATTCATGGCCTGGTTTAAGCGCGAAAAAAAGCCGATCGAGCAGCAGACGCCGCCGGATGAACGGCGCGTCAAGACAGAAGGTCTGTGGACGAAGTGCGTGAGCTGCCGCGCCATCGTCTGGAAAAAAGACCTGGAGAGCAATCTGCACGTCTGCCCGAAGTGCCAGCACCATTTCCGCCTGAACGCGCGGCAAAGGCTCGAGTTGCTTCTTGACGGCCGATGGGTCGAACACGATGCGGGACTCGCCTCCATCGATCCTCTGCATTTCGTGGACACGCGGCCGTATGCCGACCGGCTGAAAGAGAATCAGAAGAAGCTGGGCATGAAGGACGCCATCCTGACGGCGGAGGGCCTGCTGAACGGGCGGCCGGTAATTTGCTGTTCCATGGAGTTCCGGTTTATTGGCGGCTCGATGGGGGCGGTGGTCGGGGAAAAGGTAACTCGCGCTGCGGAGCGGGCGATGGAAAGCAAGGTTCCGCTGGTGATCGTCTCGTGTTCGGGCGGGGCGCGCATGATGGAAGGCACCATCAGTTTGATGCAGCTCGTAAAAGTCTCGGCGGCTCTCGCGCGCCTGGACGAAGTGCGCCTGCCTTACATCTCCGTCTTGACCGACCCCACGACGGGTGGGGTGACGGCAAGTTACGCCATGCTCGGCGACTTAAATATTGCTGAGCCGGGCGCATTGATCGGATTTGCCGGGCCCCGCGTGATCGAACAAACGATTCGCCAGAAGCTTCCGGAAGGCTTCCAACGCTCCGAGTTTCTGCTCGACCATGGATTTCTGGACGCCGTCGTTCACCGCAAGGACCTCAAGGCGTACATCGCGAACGCGCTGGATTTCCTGGTTGGGTAGCCAAGCCCAGCACCATGACTTACGACCAAGCTGTCGCGTATCTTTTCACCCTGGGCCGCGAACTGGCCTCGCCGCAGCAAGCGCGCGCCGCAAAATTCGATCTGGTAAATATCCGCGCCGTTAGCCAGCGGCTAGGGAATCCAGAACGCGCGTTTCCGTCCGTACATATCGCGGGGACGAATGGGAAAGGCTCGACGGCGGCTATGCTCGCAAGTATTTTGCAAAAGGCCGGATTACGGGCCGGGCTGTACACTTCGCCCCACCTGCTGCGGATCAACGAGCGGATTCGCTTGGACGGCGTCGATATCGATGACGCCGATTTTGCCGAGACCTTCGACCGGGTCCACGCCGTCATCGAAGAACTCCTCGCGACGGGCGCGCTGCTGGCCCATCCGACGTTTTTCGAGTGCGTCACCGCCATGGCTTTCGATTTTTTCGCCCGAAAGGAAGTCGATCTCGCGGTGATCGAAGTCGGCATGGGCGGGCGCCTCGATTCCACCAACGTGATCGCTCCGGAGGTCGCTATCATCACGCAGATCGATTTCGATCACGAGAATTTTCTCGGCCATTCCATTGAAGAGATTGCGCGCGAGAAGGCCGGAATCATTAAGCCGGAAGCCTGGGTGGTCAGCGCCGCCAGTCATCCCGCGGCTCAGAAAGTGATTCGGCAGCGGGCTGCGGAACAAAATGCTCGACTGGTTGAAGTAGATGCGGTGTGCGTCGCCTCGAACCTTCGCTCCGAAGACGGTCGCTATCGTTTTACGGCGACGACGAACCTGCCGGGCAGCGCAACCGGCGCGACCGCCGCGACCAGCGCAACAGAAATTCGCTTGCCGCTCGCCGGGCGCTTTCAAGTGCGTAACGCTCTAACCGCCATCGTAGCCGCGCGACTGCTCGCGGAGCGCGGCTTCCCTGTCGATGACGCCGCGATTTCCGGCGGGCTGGCAGAGGTCCGTTGGGCAGGGCGGCTCGAACGGCTGCAGGAAAGACCGGCGGTCTACCTGGACGGCACGCACAATCCGGCTGGGTCGCGCGAACTGGTGGCTTTTTGGGACGAGCAGTTCGCGGGACGCCGAATCCATCTCGTGTACGGCGCGATGAGAGACAAAGCGGTCGATGAGGTTGCCGGGCTGCTGTTCCCGCGCGCTACGAGCGTCATCCTTACGCAGTCGCGCCAGCCGCGCGCTCTTTCCGCGGACGCACTCGCGGCCATGACGCGACACCTTGCCGGATCCATCGAGGTCATCCCGGAGCCAAGCGCGGCGCTTGAACGCGCACTCGAATCAGCCGCGCCGGAAGATGTAATCTTTGTTACGGGTTCTCTCTATCTCGTCGGCGATTTGCGGCGCTACTGGGACAGCCGGCTAGGGGTCGAAGCGTCCGGCGCGGTCCAGCAGGTCCGGCGCGGATGATCGCCGCCGCGCCTTGTTTCGGAGATTGCCTTCGAGGATTGGGAATATTTCACTGATGAGCGAGAAAGAAACATCTCGGCCGCGGGTGGGCGTGCCCTGGCGCACAGTCGCCGAAGAATCCGCCAACAAACGCGGCGCTTACGAGCATTACCTTAAATCGATCCGCGAAGCCGGCGGCGAACCCGTGGAAGTGTCGCTGCGATTGCCGACAGATCAATTGCAGCAGCTAGCTCGATCGCTGGACGCCGTGGTGCTGACCGGTAGCCCAGCGGATGTGGACCCGCAACGCTTCGGCAGCGCGCGCCATCCAGCGGCGGCAAAACCCGATCCCGACCGCGAGCGGACCGACGAAGCACTGCTCGAATATGCGCTCGGAGCAGGGAAACCGCTCTTGGCGATCTGCTACGGCGCGCAGTTGCTGAACGTCCACTTCGGCGGCACTCTATTGCAAGACATTCCGAGCGAGATACAAACGACGATCGATCACGATCAAGACGAAGACGGAAATGACGGGCGGCATGCCGTGCGGATCGAGGGCGGACATCTCGCGGAAGTAGCGGGACAAGCGCATGGAGGAGGCGAAGCCCAAGTCAACAGCTCGCATCACCAGGCGATTCTCCAGCCGGGCCGTGGGCTGCGCGTTACAGCTCGCGCGCCCGATGGCGTGGTCGAAGCGATAGAATGGGAGGGCGGCCCCGACTGGGTGGTTGGCGTGCAATGGCATCCCGAGCGGATGCACGGCGATGCACTGGCGGACGCACTCTTTCGGCGTCTGGTGTCCGAGGCGCGGACGGGCGTGCCGCTCGGCGGAGATGGCTCGGCAACCTCGTAGCCTTTTCGATCCTCCATATCTGCGTGCACTTGGGGGGGGCGGTGATATGCGAGTAAGAAGATGGCGTTTTTCCGCATCGCGGGCAGCTTGGCTTGCAATATTTTTTGCGGCCTGCGCGCCGGCTCCGGTGCGCGCGCAAAATCCCGACGAACTCCTGCCAGCCGCGAGCGCTGCGAAAGCCAAAGCCATCCTGAACCAGGCGATCGAGGGGCTCGGCGGCCAGACGTATTTGAATGCCTACAATTCGGATTGCTCCGGCCGCTACGCGGAGTTCGAGCATTCCGGGGGGCTTGGCGGCTACCTTCAGGTCCGCCAGTTGTGGCAGAGTCCGGACAACAGCCGCACTGAGTACGGCAACAAAGGCAACATCGCGGACCTTTACGCCGGCGGTCACGGATGGTCACTTGACCGCGGCGGAGTTTCAGAGCTGCCGGCCAAGGCCGTCGACGACTACCAGGAACAGCTCAAAACCGCCGTCAACATGGTCTTGCGCTTTCGGCTGAACGAAGCCGGCATCATTCTGCGCTACGGCGGAACGGACGTAGTGGACTTGAAGCAGGTCGATTGGGCAGAGGTCGCCGACCGCGCGGGCCACAGCGTGCGAATTGCGATTGACCGCAGTACGCATCTGCCCGTTCGATCGGTGGTCATGACGCGAGATCCGGAAACGGGCGATCGCATCGAGACGGAAACGCGCTATTCAAACTATCAACTCATCAGCGGCATACAGACGCCGCTCCAAGTAGTCCGCGTGCGCAACGGGCTGCAGGTGTATCAAGCGTTTTTGGACAGTTGCCAATACAACGAGAATCTCCCCGCTGACTATTTCACGCGAGCCTCTCTCGATGCCTATTACGCCCACGTGCGTAAGAAAAAGTGACGCCAGCGCGGCACGCCGCACCTCGCGCGCTATAATGGTCGAATGCCAATCGAGACATCCCGTGCGCGGATGCACGGCACTACAGTTCTATGCGTGCGGAGGGACAATAAAGTAGTGATCGCGGCCGACGGCCAGGTCACCATGGGCCAGAACGTGATGAAACATACCGCTCGCAAGACGCGGCGCCTGTTCAACGACAAGGTTCTCGCGGGCTTTGCGGGATCGACGGCGGATGCGCTCTCGCTTTTCGAGCGATTCGAGGGCAAGCTCCAGGAACACCACGGAAATCTCGCGAAGTCGGCCGTGGAACTCGCGAAGGAATGGCGCAAAGATCGGGCGCTGCGTCATCTGGAAGCCCTGCTGGTGGTGGCCGATGGGAAAGGCACCTTCGTGCTCTCCGGCGACGGCGACGTGATCGAGCCGGACGATGGCCTCTGCGCCATCGGCTCGGGCGGCCCTTTCGCGCTCGCGGCGGCGCGCGCGCTGACCAAGCACAGCAAGATGGGCGCGAAAGAAATCGCGCTCGAAGCCATGCGCATCGCCAGCGAGATATGCATCTATACCAACGACACTTTCACAATTGAGGAGTTGTAGGCAGCATGGAAGAGTTCTGGGCGAGGAATGCAGGTACGCGAATGGACGTGACCCCATGGTGATCTATCTTCCCGGCGACCAGCGGCAACCAGTAGCGGAGGCCATGCCCTCATTTGATGAGCTGGTGCCGCGCGAAATTGTCGCCGAGCTGGACAAATACATCGTCGGGCAAGGCGCAGCTAAGCGCGCGGTGGCCATTGCGCTGCGCAACCGCGTCCGCAGGCAGAAGCTCTCTCCCGAAATGGCCGAGGAGGTACTGCCAAAAAATATCCTGATGATTGGGCCGACCGGCGTGGGTAAAACGGAAATCGCGCGCCGGCTGGCGCGGCTCGCGGGTTGCCCCTTCGTGAAAGTGGAAGCCTCCAAGTACACCGAAGTGGGATACGTCGGCCGCGACGTTGAATCGATGATTCGAGATTTGGTCGAGACGGCCATAGACATGGTGCGGGAAGAGAAACTCGACGAAGTCGCCGAACGCGCCGAGCAAGCCGCCGAAGAGCGGCTGCTCGATCTGCTGCTGCCGGCTTCGCCGGCGCCGGTCGAGCCTTCGGCGGCCGCATCTGGACCTGCGCTGACCGATGGGCAGCGCAGAGATCAGACGGACCGCACGCGGGAGAAGCTGCGCGCGCAGCTTCGCGAGGGCAAGCTGGATCAGCGCATGGTGGAAGTCGAGGTGCGCGAGCGCGCCATGCCGGCCTTCGAGATCATTTCAAACCAGGGCATAGAAGACATGGACATCAACGTCAAGGACATGCTCTCGGGTTTCTTCGGCCAGCAAAAAAAGAAGCGCAAGATGACCGTGGCGGATGCGTTCGATTACCTGATTCAGGAAGAAGAAAACAAGCTGATCGACATGGACCACGTCACGCGCATCGCCACCGAGCGCGCCGAGCAGATGGGCATCATCTTCATCGACGAGATCGACAAGATCGCCGGCAGGGAAACGGGCCATGGCCCGGACGTCTCGCGAGAGGGAGTACAGCGCGATATTCTTCCCATCGTCGAGGGCACGACGGTGAATACGCGCTACGGCATGGTGCGCACGGATCACATTTTGTTCATCGCCGCCGGCGCCTTTCACATCAGCAAACCCTCCGACCTGATCCCGGAATTGCAGGGCCGCCTGCCACTGCGCGTGGAATTGAATGCCCTCACCGAAGAGGATTTCGTGCGCATTCTGACGGAGCCGAAGAACGCGCTCATCAAGCAATACGTGGCGCTGCTGGAAACTGAAGGCGTGAAGCTGGTCTTCAGCGACGACGCCATCGCGGCGCTGGCGCGCTTTGCCGTGATGGTCAACGAGCAGACGGAGAACATCGGCGCGCGCCGCCTGCACACCATTCTCGAGCGCGTGCTGGAAGAGATCTCCTTTGAAGCGCCGGAACTCAAGAAGAAGCACGTGAAGATCGACGCGGCCTACGTCAGCAAGCAGCTCGCCGAAATTGCCAAGAACCAGGATTTGAGCCGCTACATCCTCTAGCCGCGTATCCGCGCACACCGATGCCTTTCGATCGATCGCCTTCGCCGCCCGCCAGGCTGGCCGCGCGATTCGGCGGCCGAAAACCCCCGTGGCCCACAATGAAATCCGCCGCGTTGCAACTTACCTTCGTGGCCGGAATAAGCGCCATCCTGATTGGTTGCGCGGCGCCCGGCGAACCTACCGCGCGCCACCCGGTCGTTCCCCTGCCAATCAAAGACCTTTCCGGCCGGCAGCAAGGCAACGGCGCTGTGCTGACCTTTACGCTGCCCAGCGAGTCGACGGACAAGAAGCTGCTCACCGGCCCCCCTGCCGTTGAAATATATCGGAGCGCGCCGGCGCCGAGTGGTGCTGCGGGAAGCAAACCCGTGCTGCGCCTCGTCGACACGATTCCCGCCGACCTCGTAGACACCTACAAGAAAGATAGCCGAGTGGAGTTTCGAGACGAGCTCGACCCCGCCGAGCTAGCCAGCAAGTCTGGGCAACAGGTTACCTATGCAGTGCGTACGCAGCTCTCCGGAGAGCGCGCATCGGCCGATTCGAACTCCGTCAAGCTGGCGGTGTACCCGGCGCCTCAACCCGTTAGTGAGTTGCACGCGAACCTCACCGAAAAGTCCGTCGATCTAACTTGGGCGCCAGAATCTCCAGCCAGCGCCGCGACGCCCGCGGCCACTGCCGGTTATAGGGTGTATCGCGCGGAGATCGATCCCGCCAGCGCCGCGGCGGCTGCCGAGGATCCCTCCAAAGCAGTTCTGCGCGGCGCGCTCAGTTCGGTCGCGCTGGTGCACGCGCCCTCTTACCAGGACATGGATTTTGCGGTTGGGCACAGCTATCTCTACCTAGTGCGGGCCGTTGCGCAGTTCGGCGCCAACACGGTTGAATCGATGGACTCGAATGATGCCGTGGTTGCCGCGATAGACATTTTCCCTCCTGCCGCTCCGCAAGGGCTTGTCGCCGTAATAATCCCTGCAACCCCTGGGGCGCCAACATACGTCGAACTGTCGTGGTCGATCAGTCCGGA
>Ga0182024_10019926_pt1 | contig 12303 bp, 19 predicted proteins | sample P32metaG_FD_120480 | JGI IMG/M metagenome (GOLD analysis project Ga0182024, IMG submission 120480) | Permafrost microbial communities from Stordalen Mire, Sweden - P3-2 metaG (Illumina Assembly) | ecosystem: Environmental > Terrestrial > Soil > Wetlands > Permafrost | place: Sweden: Stordalen...
GCGGCATGAAATGGGGCTTGGTGATCGCTAGCCGCGCCAAGCAGGCAACTGCGCAGGCTCATTGACGCTGAGCAGCACCAAATCAACGGCGCGTTTTCGGAAATGTGCCACAACCCCTATCACGGCGATGTACAGTTTCTTAAAGGTTCTGATGGCGCGCTTCGGCGCAGAATTAGTGACTGGCGCATTCTCTATGACCTTGAGCCGGAGCACAAAGTCATTGTAGTCACCGCAGTCAAATGTCTCGGCTCAAATACCTATTGATATCGCTTCCCTCCCCCCTCCTCTTTTATATGAATTATCTTGGCGTCCGCCGTTCCGGCGCCGGGCTGTCGTGAACGGACGCCGCTGCGCGTCGCCGCCATCCGGCTTCCATCCCTGACGTCTTGTACGAGTTGAATCAAGAGAACAAGGTCATTGTCGTCACGACGGCCACCTTCCACCCCCACGAGCCGCTCCCCTCCCCTTTCGCCGCAGCTCGCCGTCAAGGGACAAGCCCTTGACCGCTCGCCTGGCCGGCCGCCGAGCTGATAGTCGCGCTCTCGCATAGCGAGGCAGATCGAATTTACCAGTCAGTTCATTCACTTCAATTTATGAATAAGAAAAACACAAACACAAGCGCGATCGCGCATTCGAGTACCACAAGAACTTTTTTTACGCTCGGGTTGCTCGATGGCAAATTGCCGTTTGTTGACGTCTGGCCGAATATCGTTACGGCCGTGAGTGCAAGAGTGTTCATCATCGGAATCTCCCATGATTCGATCAAACTTGCTTGCAACCTAATATGGGTACAATGCTCGCCATTTGCCAGAAGCCATTGACGTTTCGCTTAGGCGCGGGGCTTTCTTTCGGAAAAGTATCCAGCTATAAGATCGCCCCTTCCAACATTGGAGACCATACATCGTGAAGAAAGTATCAAAGAAACGCGCTTGGACATCCGTTCAGGTTCGCGAACTAAAGACGCTGGCGCGCAAGAAAACCCCCGCAGTAAGAATAGCCAAAAAGTTGAAACGATCTGAAGGGGCAACCCGCCAAAAAGCATTCAGTATGGGATTGTCGCTCGACTCGCGCGCCTGACCATTTGCAGCCGATACTTCCGACGGCCGAAAGCCCCGCCACCCCAGGTGCGCGGGGCTTTTATTTGGTCTCCATGTATGGAATAAAGTAGTATGCCGGTTTGGTTGAGTTATCGATATGTTGACCGTAGGGGACTGCCGCAGAAAGGCCGCACAGTGGCGGGACAGAGTCCAATCCACGTCCGATCCGAGGACAATCGCCAGCATGCGCCGTGCTGCCGACGCCTGGACCAGGCAGGCTGAGCAGATTGAGGGCGCTAATCTTCGTCGGCCGCGCTCCCCGGCCCCGATGAAGCGGCCGGCGGACTTGAGCCAACCCCGAAACGCCTTTCCTCGCGACCCAGTGCACGTCGGAGACGATTTGCGCGGGCGTCTTCACCTCAGTGACGAAGCCCCCGACGACAACGCTCAGTAGGTTGCTCGTTTTTCTGGCGCAGCGCCCACACCGGCAGGGTCTGGCCACAGCGCCTCCCACCAACCGGCAGTAGGCATCTCAGTGCCTTCAAAGAAACCTGGAAGCCGGGTAGTCATGTCGTCAAAGTCTCACGGGCCGGTGCTGGGAGTTTGTAGTGCATCGACTTTCGCAATTTTGAAATGCTATGCCTTAGTCCGATATTTCCCGACGCATCATAAAAAAACAAACCCCCCGCTCTCGTGGCGCTCCTTCATTGCTCCACTCTACCATCCTATAGCGACGCCAGCGCCACACTGTGGATAACCGGTCCGCGCCTTCGCCGTTGCAATATCGCGTGACGCGGCCAACCCGGACAAGCTGTGAGCGGACGCGACTGCGCAATGTCCTCGCGCCCCGCTCCCAATAAACACCGCGTCGCCTAGCCGAGAAAACCAACATCAACAACAAATCTCGGCAACGCTCCCTCAGCAGGCGGACAGTCAACCACAATACAAACAGAGTTTTGTCAAGCTCACCTAAAAGACCAAGCGTGCCGTGGCGCGCGCGTCCGCTCCGCAGAAGCGGGCTAAAGTGGAACTAAAGAAAAAGCTTCTGTAGCTGCCTTATCCCCACCCCTGCCACCTCGTTGCATTAACACGCATGGTACTATTTTTCATGTGGATTTCAGGGCATCCGCAAAATCCGGATTTTTGTATCTAGTAATCGTATCAGTATTGCTGCTGCCGGCTTTTGCATCCGCGCAAACGACGCCAACTTTTAATATTAAAACATCAGCTCTGGGACCGCGGTCCTGATATTCTCGCGCTTCAGCAATGGCTCAACGCGAACGGATACCCTCTCGCGCAATCAGGCGTCGGCTCTCCCGGACAGGAAACCGATATCTTTGGTCCGCACACCTACCGTGCGCTGCTGAAGTTCCAAGCCGCCCACGATCTGCCGCAAACCGGATACTTTGGGCCGCTGACGCGGGCCGCGATTGCCACAATCGGCGGCTCATCTACCTCGGGTGTGACCGGCACCGATTTTCGGAAGCACCGGTTGGCGGCAATGTCCAATACTCAAACTTCTTCACTAGTCGAGCGCCTCAGAGTGGACAGACCTACAACACGCGGTCGCCGTGAAGAGTGGCGGCGGTCGACTATCCGGTCAGCATCCCCAGGATATCGAGGCATGTCCAGCCGGGACTGATAGCGCGCCATATTTAATAACATCAGTTCGCTGGGGCAAAACGCATAGTTGTGCTGCGCATCACATCGCCGACCAAAGGACAAACGTAGGGTTGCCGGCATGTTCCAGAATGCGAGCGACGCATGAGTACGATGAGCCTCGATATAACGACCCTTCGTTCGCGTTGCAGGTTGCGTTGGAGCCAAGTGAAAAACGGGCTTGCCGAGCGGCGGCGCCGCGCGTATTCGCGCAGCGAGCTGATGAATCTCAGCGATGCAGATCTGCGCGATATCGGTCTGTCCCGCTGTTCGACGGACATTGAAGCCTCCAAGCCGTTTTGGATGGCCTAATCGACCGTTCGAGACACAGACAGAGCACCGAAGTGGACCACCTTTCCGCTCGAAAAGGACACGCGCATTATGTTACGCAAAACAGCCGAAGGCTGGCTCTTTGGTCTTGATGTTGGCTTTGCTGCTCGTGCTCGTCTAATCCGACCACAACAGACCAGCCACAGCGGCTCAACCGAGCCACGGCAGGCCATTAACCCTTCCAAAATCCGTGACGTGAATTTCGTGGAGACGATTTTTACCTCTTGCAGTGATGCTGAAGCCTATGAACGGAATGTTCTCGAATGCCAGCTGAGCGCTGATGTAGCTGCTGAAAGCGATTACCCCACGACAGCGCCTCGTCATCCGCGGGTCCTATAGCGAACTTCAGCAACCCGCGGCGCCCCCTTCCCCACTGTGCCCCGCTTGGATCGGCGGACAAGGAAATGAGCCATACGAGCAGAAAACGCAGTAATCCCCGGGCTTCGGCCGCAATCTCATATGGCAGCACGTGCACTCATAGACCGACGCAATAATCCATGTTTTCATAATCGACAGTAGAACGAGGCCGCATAGGAGACAGCAATGGCCGTCACATACTACGTAGCGTTGCCGTTTCTGAGGACGGAAGACGGCGTGGCGCCTGGTGAAGCGCAAGAGATGCCCAATGAAAAGGCTCCATCAGGCGCGCCGAGTCGATGTCCCGAGCTCCGACCAATGCCGGCGCGCTCGCCTTCAGGCGCATCGGCGATGAATCTCTCCTGTGCGGCAACGAAGCCGCAAAAGCACCCGCCCCTTGTGACGTTGATCGATGTTAGGTTTGCAACGTAGTGTAAGCACTAATCGCACGAACAAAAGCCCCGCGCACGTGAGTGGCGAGGCTTGAATTCGTAGCGAAGCTCAAGTGCAGAGCTGCAAAGTTCAAAGAACGGAGACACGTCGCGATTGTCTGCTGCTGGCCGTGCGCCCCGAAGGCGCGAATCGAGCCCGCCGCAAGGCCTTCATCCGCAAGTGGCGGCTCAAGCACCGCGCCGTCGCCGACAGCCTGGAGGAAGCCAGCGATCGGCTGTTCACCTTCGCGCGACTGCCGCCGAACCAATGGTGCAACGCGCGCACGACCAATGCGATCGAGTGGCTGCACGAGGAGTTCAAACGAAGGATCAAGACGCAGACCGTGCTGCCGTGTGCAGACACCGCCGTCATGCTGTTCTGGGCCCTGCTCGCCTCCGGCCAGATCAACATGCGCAAGATCGATGGCTGGCAGACGCTCGCCACAAAGCCCATCGATCAACCGATTGACCTCGCAGCCTGAAACGATACCTTCATGTTACCGGAGTTCGCGCCACGCCGAATTCCAACCATATCGCGGTCGGCACCTACCGCACATCCCCGGTTTTCCAGCGGAATCGAAAGTCGTGACTTGGACCTTCCAACCTGCTGCCATTGTGGCACAATGCGCCCTAACCGCCCCAGGTCAATAGCCTGCCACATTCAAACTGAGCCACTACCCGCTTTTCGATAGTGCCTCACTTTGATTGTGGCGACCATTCCAAATGGAATCACTGCTCTTTCGTTTTTCGATTTTGCATGTCGGTATCAACCAGTTGCAGCCTAGATCGATTGGCGTCAGCTAATCCCGCCATGCGAGAGACAAAGAGTTGCTGCGATCGCAGGATGGGTAAGACATCCAAGGTCCTGTAGATTTTCCACCCATAGGTTTTCGTTCGGCGGCGTCCCGCTATTTTTGATCTCGACACGGTAAGTTGGTTTTTTCTCATTCATGGCTGACCCCTAAGCTGACTCACACTTTGATTGTGGCGAACGCCTATTTTGATCAGGCGCCCTTTTGACAAAATCAAGAATAAGCGCCTCATATTGAGACCTGTCGGCGGTCAACACCGAGAGTTTAGATGGGTTCGTAAATTGGCTCGAAATGTGCCCGGCCTTCGGGCCCTGAAAGGCGTGGATTTCGCCGTTGGGGTGGACGTTGAGTGTGACTTGCAGATCACGTCCGGAAATGCGACCGCTGATGCGTCCTACCGCAAGTGCATCGCCCTTTTGGTCCGCGTCTTGGAACGTTAGCTGTAATTCAAGAGCGGACATTGCCCGTTCGAAGTCCTTAAGGATTTCAGCGATAACATAAGTGTCCGCCGTCCATTTTTGCATGACGCGCTCTGCCGTCTCTTGCCGCGCATTACTCTGGTTTTTTGCCAGCTTTTTTTCTAAATCGTCGGCTTCCTTCTCCTTGGCCTTACTCCGCAGGATTTTTTCAATTCGCTGATCCGTGGACTCTGCCATGGCATCCTCATGCTCGAGTAGCAAATCATCACTACCCTTGGTCGCATTGCAAATACGAGTCGCTGGCGGCTCGAATTTGAATTCTATCATCCCAATGACCAATTACCGTCGGGCCACGTGCTACTCTCTTGACCCCGATCCGAAAGCCTCCGATCGTATGAGTCTATGCAACATCCGGCTTTCTATAGGTACCGAGAATCCTATCCCAGAAAAAATGGATCACCGCAAAATTACTGTCCGCGTGCCGGTGATGAACGAAGTGCAGCTCTTGTTTACGTCTGAACCATGCAAACTGCTGAAGCCGCGATCTCTCTGAGTGGTATTCCTTGTCGAAAAAGACGTGCGCGTAGAACGATGCTGCACTTGCGATTACCATCACCACAAAAAGATTTAGCGGCAATAAGAAATAAGCGCACCCTCCGACTAGAAATACAGGAATAAAGAAGTAGGGCGTAGTGTTGCCTTCGTCACCGAGGTACGTCCGAGAGACAAGATGAGCGTCGGAATAATGGGTGTGATGGAAGTTGATGTGGTTGCGAAAAATCTTACCGCCCATTGGATCGTGGGCGACCTTATAATGTATCAACGTCTGTCCAAATGACATGACCAAATGCGTAGCGAGGGCAGTCATGAGAAATAGAGAAAGCGTCAGTACGAGCGGCGGTACCGTCTGGAGCATGAGCGCTTCCTCCGGCGTAAGGAACCAATGTAGCACCATAGCCTCCGCTTATGCCGATCAGTTTCGATCATTGATCGAAGATAATAAAAATATGGGGATGGCGAGACCAAATAGCGAGTCTCGGAGCATATTGGCTTTCATCTCGCATACTTGACATAGCCTCGACGCTGAGCCGAAAAAGGTGCAGCCTTCGAATCATCTGGTACGCTCTCAGAGCGACCGGACTCAACACGAAAGCCGATCTTGAATCCCGGCACAAATATACCGCGCTGGGGGATATTCATGAGTCTTCTGACCGCGGTGCCCGAAAGTGAATTTCAGCGCTCCAAACAGCGCGTGATTTCGCACAAGACGCGCGGTTTGCAGCCTCATACACGGAGGATGGTCGCTCTTGTGCGTTATGCGTGAGATAGATTGACATGGCTGTAGCGTTGCCGAAGGAACTGGACGAATTATATTTAGGCGCCCGGTCGATGACGCAAAGTGCCGTGCATGAACCGCCGAGCGAGGGCTCGATCAGCACATGGTGAGCGGCTCCCATTTCGCATGATTCGGCTGCCGTAAAACGTACCCATAGCGACCACGTCATCGGCAGTTACCCCTGCCACGGGTTAATGCATCGGCTGGTGTACTGGCGTTTCAATCGCGGCGACGCGGCTCTTGACCGCCTTCTGCACCTTCTCGAAGGCGCGCACCTCGAGCTGGCGCACGCGCTCGCGTGACACTCCGAACTCGTCGGCTAACTCCCCGAGCGTCATCGGGTCTTCGGCCAGGCGCCGGCCCTCGAAGATGCGCCGGTCGCGCTCGTTGAGCACACCGAGCGCGTCGGACAGCACCCTGCGGCGGTTATCGAACTCCTCGCTCGCGGCGAGCGTCGTTTCCTGGTCCGGGGATTCGTCCACCAGCCAGTCCTGCCATTCGGCGGAATCGCCGTCCTCGCGGATAGTACCGTTGAGCGAGGCGTCGCCGCCGAGCCGGCGGTTCATGTCGATCACGGCGTGCTCGGTGACGCCGAGGCGCTTGGCGATAAGCTTGACGTGATCCGGGCGCATATCGCCCTCGTCGAGCACAAAAATCTTGCTCTTGGCCTCGCGCAGGCGGAAGAACAATTTCTTCTGGTCGGCCGAAGTGCCCATCTTCACCAACGACCACGAGCGCAGGATGTATTCGTGGATTGCCGCCTTGATCCACCACACGGCATAGGTGGCGAACCGGAAACCCTTCTCGGGCTCGAAGCGTTCTGCCGCTTGCATCAGGCCGACATGGCCTTCCGAGATCACGTCGGCGATCGGCAGACCGTAGCCGCGATAGCCCTTGGCGATCTTGGCCACGAGCCGCAAATGGCTGGTGACGAGCCGATGCGCGGCGTCGCGATCACCGTCCTCGCGCCAGCGCTTGGCCAGCATGTATTCTTCCTGCCGGTCCAACATCGGGAACCGTCGGATTTCCTCATAATAATGACTGATGCCGAATTCGGCCGTAAGGATCGGCCAGGCGACGGCGCGGGTCATGCTCAGCGCCCTCCAAATAGTATCGAAACGAAATTATCAAGTGCCGACCGGTTGTCAAGTTAATTTCGAAACACTACTATGTTCAAAGAGGCGATTATGTCAGCGCGCGAAACGGCGGAACTCCTACTGCTGGTGGGGCGGCTTGTGCAAGCCGACGGCTATGACGGCGAACTCAGCCCCGCCCAATGGATGGCGCTGCGCTTCTTCGCCCGGGCCAATTCGTTCTCCCGGACCCCGTCGGCATTCGCGGAATTTCAAGCGACGACCCGTGGCACCGCATCACAAGCCATTAAGGCGCTTGAGGGAGGTGGGTATTTGGTCCGACAGCGATCTCCGGCGGATCGGCGAAGCGTTACTCTTCGCTTGACGGATAAAGGTCATGAAGTGGTTGAGCGCGATCCGTTCGAAGTTCTGGTGCGCGCCGTGGGCTCGCTCAACGCGCAAGAGCAAACCGCGATGCGCGACGCCCTGCACCACGTGCTGACCACAATAGCTGCGAGTGGAGCGCATCAGCACTTTGGTGTGTGCCAGGACTGCGCGTACCTCGGCGGAGAGGTTTACTGCGATTCGACGAGCGCGAGCCGGACGGCCCTCGGATGCCTACTGTTCGGCGTACCGATCAAGCCGGACGACGCTGGTCTCCTCTGCGTCCATTTTCAGCCAAAAAACGAGCGCCGCGAGGACAGACATCGCGAATGAGTTCACTGCTGCGATCTCCTGAAAGGACGCTTAATTGACCTACGTAGTCAACGAGAGCTGCATCAAATGCAAGCTGATGGATTGTGTGGAAATCTGCCCCGTGGATTGCTTCTACGAGGGCGAGAACATGCTCGTGATCCACCCGGACGAATGCATCGATTGCGGCGTGTGCGAGCCCGAGTGCCCGGTCGACGCGATCAAGCCTGACACCGAACCGGGTATGGAAAAGTGGCTGGGAATCAACGCGGAATACGCCAAGGCATGGCCCAATATCACCGTCAAGAGGGAATCCCCGGCTGACGCCAAGGAGTGGGAGGGTAAGCCGGACAAACTCCAATACTTCTCACCGAATCCTGGTGGGGGTGATTGAGGCGGACAGTGCCCGGGCCGTATCGGTGCCGGCCCCGAGATCGGCCCAAACGATCCAACCGGGGCGTAGCATAGGCCGTGATCACGGGCTCTTCAATCGCTTGGCTCGCGGAGATCGCAATGTGACTTTCGCGGTTTGCCAGCCTTAGTGCGGGCGACGGTTTACGAGAGGAGCAAGCAACATGACCGAAGCTCTTGCTGGCAAAACCTGTACTCCCTGTCGCGGGGAAATTCCTCCACTCACGCGCGGGCAAGCTGAGCTGTTTCATGGACAGGCCCCAGACTCGCAACTGCTGGAGAAAGCTCACCGCATCGAGCGTGGCTTCCAGTTTCGCAATTTCCGGGAGGCACTTACCTTTGTTCAGGAGATTGGTGAACTCGCGGAAGCTGAACGCCATCATCCGAATGTCAGCTTCGGTTGGGGCAATGCGACGGTCTCGCTGCAGACCAAGAAGATCAAGGGAATGCATGAGAACGACTTCATCATCGCCACCAAGACCGACCGCATATTCGCGCGTACGGCCGCGGTGTGAGCGAGTTCAACTTGTCCTGCAATTTGCACCGCTTTTTCGATGCCGAGCGCGTTCTTCGATGTGCAGCAGACTGAGGCCGCGATGCGATAGCGCGCCTCGTGGCGTACCGCCACAAGATCGCCACGGAAAGTTGATGTGTTTCATGCGGGAGGACAACCATCCCGGCTGTTCGCAGCAGAGGAGTACCTTCTATGTGCGATTACAGTCTGCACCTCGTCGCATCATGACCCGCAACGCAAATATATGACCGTCTCTATATCGATCCAATTCGCTCCGCGGCGGATAGCCTTCGGCGCAACCAATCCCCTTGACACGGCTCAACCAAGCCACGGCGCGCCACGAAACCTACCAAAATTTGGGCGATTATCTAGTTGACAAACCCGGCTCTATAGATACGGCCGCTCCGTGAGTCTGACCACTGCCGGATAGCGCCCTTAATTAGAGTCTGTTTTGGGCTACGTATAGTTCGCCATCGAGAGTCAGGGCTGCTCCCCGAATCCGATTCCGAACCCGAATGTGTCCACCTGGGCTTGCGGCGAGGTCCACCAAGCCGGCCGTCACCAATTCGGCTTCGGCAGACTCACACTGTTGAGGGTCACTAAATAGCTGTCCTAGAGCGGCAGGAGTTTCGTAGTCCTTTTCGTGCATTCCCCGAACTTTGAAGTGACGGAGGATGGTTTTGGCGCTCTCGCTTAAGTCTACCATTTTGTGCGCTCTTATCTGATTTTCTGCCGGACTTTGCGTCTCTTCGAGGGTTTTTATTTGAAGCGGTGTCGGATTAAGCGTTATGGGTGATTTCGGTCGGGTCGTTCCACGAGCCTATAGTACGGTCGAAGGGCTGAGTTCCATTGGACCATCCTCCGTTTGCAACACTCACAATAGTCGCTACCACTGTGAGCAATGGGCCATTCGGTATAACTCACGACGTACCGTGCTCCGCAATGCGGACAACTAAAGGCAACGTCATGGGCGGATTGTGAGCTGCGCATTTGTTGCATTGTATGCGCCTTGACGCCTAACCGATAGTCGCCAGTCCGACAAGCCCGCCACTGGCGCGAGCTGCCAAAGCAGGCCGACCGCTCGTGTTCGTTCTGATACCGCTAGGACGATTTTTCCCATTTGCGCCAATGCGTGGGATGCACGTCAATGCGCTGCTTTGTTTCTGCGTTGATCCATCCGCCAATGGTGCGACGGCATCGGAACACAAGCTCATGTGGGCCGTCGCCGTCGATGAGAGCGAGTTCAAGATCATTGCCGAATGGAGCGATCGATATAGCCTGCCACATAGCAGTTCTTATGCATCGCTATTAGAGCCTCGGCTTTGATTTAGATCATAAGAGAGCCCGGCCGCGACCGGGGTTTTCGTGAAACGCATGTCCGCTTGTGGCGTGCGCCGTGAAAAGGCGGCGCTTTCCAGTGGGTGTAAATCCCACCCGGCGATCGCTCCAGCCGGAAGCAACCGGAGCAGTCATGGAGGTAACGAAGCGGCTGAAGCCTTCGGATAGCGAGTCACGATATACGGTGACAGCGCGAGTGCGCAGGCCGTAACGCGAGTGAAAGCCGAGCAAGCCTTGTATGGGGCGTTTTTTTGTCAAGGAGTTTCAGCGCGATCGACGGAACCGAGTTCAACTGGTCGACGAAGAGGTCTGCCGCCTAGCACGCATAGGAATCACAGGGTTCCCGCGACACGGCGGGAAAAATCGTGCGGTTACCTTATCACAGGCGAGGAGAGGTACTTAGAACCATTTAGGCGCGCCGCTCTGGCTGTTGCAGCGGAGATCAATGGGCTTCAGGCCGCAACTGCCGACAATGAAAGTAGCGACCTTAATTGATCGTCGGTCTCTATCGCGCTGAGCGAATGATCAGGCTGCTCACGGCTCCGATCCGGCATGCCTGCGGACACGATAGCGAAAGCATTCGATCCGTTCTTCACGACAAAGACTGGAAAAGGAACCGGCCTCGGTCTCTCGCAGGTCTACGGCTTTGTTCGACAATCTGGCGGCCATGCAAAAATCTATTCCGAGTTTGGCCATGGAACGACGGTGAAGCTTTATCTCCCCCGCCATGTTGGGTCCGTGGCGGAGATGCCGGCCGTTCCCAAGAAGGATTGGGCCGCACTGCAAGGTCATCCGCACGAGAGCTTGCTCATCGTGGAGGACGATGAACAATTCCGAATGCTTGCCGTTCAAGCTGCAGAGGAGCTTGGCTATACGGTATTCCAAGCTGACAATGCGGCGGTAGCCCTTCGCATTCTTGAGGCGCAGCCAGAGATTGCACTGCTTTTCACAGATATCGTCATGCCGGACATGAATGGGCGCGCCCTCGCCGATGAAGCCCTGCGGCGACAGCCAAAGCTCAAAGTGCTGTTCACGACGGGCTTCACGCGCAATGCTATTATTCACAAGGGAATCCTTGACCCCGGCATCAATTTTCTCGCGAAGCCGTTCACCTTGGAGGCTTTAGCGTCCAAGCTTCGCAGCATATTGGAAGGCCAATTGGAGGAGGTTTGATCCGGGTGTAGAACGCTGGTGTCTTGCCGGGCGAGCCGCCCGTCGCGTGGTAGACTAGCCCCGTGATGGCTTGCTCCGGCGCAGTCAGGACCGACGAGTTCACGTGGCGCATCACCATGCTGCTGCGAGCGGGTGTCGGCGACGACCCAGTCAACGCGGCTTTCGATCAGGGCTGTCGGCGCCGTCGACCCGGTAGCTCCCCAGCGGCCGCATCGTCGGTCGCTCCGATCGCCCGAGCACCATCGTCGCCCCGAACCGGAATAGCACTGCAAAGGAATCCGGCGCCGCCGGCGACATCACCATCGTGCGGCCTCAAGCCGCTGCACCACCCAGGCGGCGGGTGCGGGTCAGTCTGCAGGTCGAGATGCGCCGCGCCGGATTCTCGGCCACCACCGGCCAAGGGATAAAGAACACCAGCTCGCCAGCCGGAAATATCGGAGAGAGAGCACGCCGCAGACAAAGATCGGGAATCTCGCGCCATTCAACGCGAAATGGCAGCAGAATGGCTAAGACTTGCGGATGCTATCGCGCACCCGTTGAAGCCGACGAACTTGCGCGACGCGCCGGACACCGCCAAAGCTATTGCGTAAAAGTGTGATTTATGAAGAAAGTTATCGCGGGCCGGTCGCCACTCCGGCTGGCCACTTTTTCGCTACCTACGCACCGTGAGGTAGTGGCTGCTGCGTCTCGGATTTCCGCTTTGGGTGCCCCTCAACCTCA
>Ga0182024_10019927_pt1 | contig 12303 bp, 12 predicted proteins | sample P32metaG_FD_120480 | JGI IMG/M metagenome (GOLD analysis project Ga0182024, IMG submission 120480) | Permafrost microbial communities from Stordalen Mire, Sweden - P3-2 metaG (Illumina Assembly) | ecosystem: Environmental > Terrestrial > Soil > Wetlands > Permafrost | place: Sweden: Stordalen...
CAACCCGGTGCTCGTCGGCTTGATCGACGCGCTCGATCTCACCGAGCGCGGCCAGGAAATTCATGTCTTCTGCCTCGGGACCTGCCCGCTGCCGGCTGGCGAGCAAATCGCAAAGGACGCGCTCGATCGCGGCCTGCTCGAGTGGAAGTTTGGCGGCGAGGCGGCGGGACTTTCCATCGACGCGCAGCAATTTGCCTTCGACCACATGGCGAAAAAGCTCGCCCGCCACGTCGACCGGCTCTGCGAAGTCGTGCGCTTTCCCAGCGACAAGGTGCCGGCGGCGCTGATCCCCTATCTCGGCCTCGATGAGACGCGCCCGGAAGCCTTCGAGGCGCTCATCAACCAGGCCCGGACGGACGCCGACATGACCAACAGCAAGTGTGCCTATGCCGACAAGGACCATGAAGCGGCGCTGATTTGCTCGCTCTTCGAGTCGGCGCCGCCGCTTACGAACCCGTTGGTCTCCCGCAGGTCGCCGGGGGATTCGAGCGCTGCCGTAGCCTAGCGACCAAGGAGAAAGTGACCATGTTTGACTGTGCCGATGACGTCCTGGCGCATCACGACGAAGAAGTGACGCTGCCGCAGGCCGATCGAACCGCAATGCACGATCGCCGCAACGCGAATCGTGAGCGTTTGAAGAAGGGCTTGAGAGAAGCCAAAAAGCCGGCGGCACGCGAGTTCGTCAGCCAGGGCAGCTACGCCATGCGGACCATGGTGCAGCACCCCGCGAACGATTACGACATCGACGACGGCGTTTATTTCACCAAGGAAAGTTTGGTTGGCGACCGCGGCGGCGAATTGTCGGCGCTTCAGGTCCGCCAAATGGTCCGTGACGCAATCGACGATGGCTCCTTCAATACCAAGCCGGAAGTGCGCAAGAATTGCGTGCGCGTTTACTACGTGGCCGGCTATTGCGTCGATCTCCCTGTCTATCGCCGCGTGACGACGAAGGATGCCTGGGGCCGGGAAACCTACCATCACGAGCTGGCTAGCAGCGAATGGAAACGGTCCGACGCGCGCGACGTCACGGACTGGTTTGAGAACGAGAACACCCAAAAAAGCCCGGACGCGGATAACGGCCGTCAGCTCCGGCGCATCGCCCGGCAGATCAAGAAATTCGCGCGCAGCCGCGACAGCTGGAGCCGGCAGATTCTATCCGGGTTCGGGATCACCAAGCTCGTGACCGAATGCTTTCACGGTGACGCCGACCGCGAAGACGTGGCCCTTTATGAAACCATGAAGGCGATTTGCGACCGCCTCATATACAATCTTGTGGTCGCGCACCCCGTGACGCCGAACGAAACGATCACGAACGGAACGGACGACGCGCGCGCGTCCTTTCTCCGCGACCGGCTCGGCGAGGCGATCGAGACGTTGGCACCGCTCCTCCAAGCTGACTGCACGCGCAAGCAGGCTCTCAAGTGCTGGGACAAGGCTTTCGCAACCGACTTTTTCAGCGAACGGGATCAGCCTGCCGCGAAAAAGGCGTCGCTGCTCAAGGCGGCATCGGTGGCGCCGGCAGCCGCACCGTTTTCCTTTCCGGATGCGCCCCGCATCGACAACAAGCCGCGAGGCTTCGGCTGATGTGGTGGCTCCGGGACCCGGATCAGCTCTTGCGGGAAGTGGCGGCCATCGATGAGCTGCGCGAACGTGAGGCGTGGCTCTCGGCGGCAACCCCGCGTCCGTTCAAGAATCTCACATTCGCGTTCGAGTTCGATGTCGTTGTGAACGACGAGACGTTCCCGTTCACCCTCGAATATCCCGCCTTCTTCCCGGCGAGCCCGCCGCTCGTAATCCCGCGCGACGGGCGGCGCTTGTCCGATCATCAATACGGCGATGGCGGCGAACTTTGCCTGGAACACCGGGCTGACAATTGGGACCCATCCTTCACCGGCGCGATGATGGTCGAAAGCACCTATCGTCTTCTGGCCGGAGAACGCCCGGCCAAGGATGAGCTGGGCGACGTTCCCTCGGCGCATGAAGTCTCACCCGGTCAGCGATTGCGCGGCCGGTCTTGCCGGTTCCTTTCAACCTCGGACCTTGGCGCCTGCATTGCCAGCCTGCCCCAAGGCAGCCTGCGCGTCGGCCATGTCGTCGAAATCAAGGCGGCTGGTGACATATGGACGGCTTACGTCGAGAAGCTCGGATCGCCGGAAGCGCCGGAGTGGCATGAGACCGCCATTCCCGTCCGCGGCTATAAGCGGCAGCCGGCTCTCCTGCTTAGGATCGAAAGCCTGAACGATGTGCCTGGGTCGCCCGACAATGATTTCCTTGATCGTTTGATCGAGAATTTACGCAGCAAGCAAGAAGCGATTCCGAGCGACGATTTCAGCAAGATACAGTTCATCGTGATTGCCGACGTGGCGTCCGCGCGCATGTTCTTCCGCTACCTCAACGACGGCAAAAGCGTCGTCATCCCCTACACCACGGTCGAGATGACTGATGCCGGGCGGCGGCTGCCGGAGGGATACGACATCCTTTCGGACAAGAAGGTCGGGCTCGTGGGCTGCGGATCGCTCGGTTCGAAGATCGCAGCGAGCCTGACCCGCAGCGGCCAATCGAGGTTTGTCCTCGTGGATGAGGACATTTTCAAAATCGGCAATCTCGTGCGGCATGAGCTTGACGCCGACAGCCTTGGAACGCACAAGGTGCACGCCCTTAAGGCGCGCCTCGAAGCCATCCGTGCAGGAATGGACGTGAGCGCGCGGGCCGTGCTGCTCGGCGGCCAAGAATCGTCAGGCAGCACCGCCTCGGTCCTCGAAGAATTAGCGGGCTGCGATCTGCTCATCGACGCGACCGCCGATCCGCAGGCCTTCAATTTCGTCAGCGCCGTAGCCCGTGAGGGCCTGAAGCCAATGGTATGGGCCGAAGTTTATGCCGGCGGCATCGGTGGCTTTGTTGCGCGTCTGCGGCCAGACGTCGAACCGCCGCCCCACGCGGCGCGGCGGCAATATCTCCGCTGGTGCGAGAGGCAGGGCGTTCCGTGGCGACGGGAAGATACCGACTATGCTTCGCGCGGCGCCGGGGCGGCGCCCGCCATAGCTGATGACGCCGACGTCGCCGTGATCGCGGCGCATGCCGCACGCATGGCCGTCGATGCGCTGTTGCGGCCTGGGGCATCGCTCTTTCCGCATCCGGCTTACGTCATCGGCCTGCGAAAAGATTGGATCTTCGACGCCCCGTTCGATACGCGGCCGATCGATCTCGTAGCGGAAGGTTCGTGGGCGGCGGCGCCCCCGCCGGAGCGCGCGGCGGAAGCCCTGAATTATATTTTGTCCCTCATTCCACCGAACGCCAATGCGGATCGAACTGGCACCTGATGTCGAGACGGCCATTCGGCAGGCGCTGCGGGGGGCCGGACGGCGCGAGGTCGGAGGCATGCTCTTCGCCGAGCAGCTGGCGCCGGGAAAATTCCGGATCATCGACCTGTCGCTCGATGCTTTTTCGGGATCGCATCACGCCTTCCGGCGTGATCCTGCAATCCATCGCCAGACGCTTGACGACTTCTACAACCGCACCGGACGCGACTATCGGCGATTCAACTACCTGGGAGAGTGGCATTCGCATCCCTCCTTCCCGGTACGGCCGAGCGGCGAAGACGTTGATACGATGACCGATATTGTAACCGGCCCGTCCGTGGAAATCAGTTTTGCAGTCTTGCTCGTTGTGCGGCTGCGGTTCCGGATATGGGTCGATTATTCATTGATGATTTTTGCGCGCGGCCAACCGCCGCGATCAACGAGGATCAAGCCCCATATCGTTTGGATATGAAAGGCCGCGGCTAGGCCTTGCGAGACCACATTCTCTTGGCAATGGACCGCTCCTCCGGCCCTACGACCTCAGCGTAAATCGCCGTGGTCCGCAGGGATGTATGACCGAGCCGCCGCTGCACGAGATGCGGCGGCACGTTCGATTGAAAAGCGGCGACGCCGAAGCCGTGACGCAAACCCTTCGGCATGGCAGGGAGGCCAGTGATCCCGGCTGCCGCCATAACGGCTTTCACATAGCGGGAAGCCGTACTGCGGCTGAAGCACCAAAGGCGCAACGTCGCCAGCTGCGGATCTCGCTGCGCGATCCGCAGCCGGAACGCACGGTTAAGTTCGCGGAGAAACTGCGGCGGCAGCGGCACTTGCCGCACGACGCGTTTGCGGCGTTTGAGCGTGAGGATGGAAGCGACACCGCTTTCGACGTTGATCGCGGCCGGCGTCAACGCAAGCACTTCCGAGATACGCGCGCCAGTCCATTGGAGCATCAGGCAAAACAGCCTCACGCGGACGGGCGCTAGTCGCGCCTTTTCGATGAAGCGTTGCCGCTCACGGGCGGTGAGATACTTCCTACAACCTAAGTTGTTGAACAGACTCCCGGAAAACCGCTCGCGTATCTTTTCCTCGGCTGAAACAGAATGGCCGATACTGTTTCAACGGAGAGGTACCCGCCGAACTGCAATGAATTCGCGCGCTGCCGTGCAGATGCCATGCAGAGTTTTTTGTTCTGCATGGCACGTTAACCGATGTCCGAAATCTTCCGCAAAATACGGAAGTTATGGCGCGCCCGAAGAGATTCGAACTCCTGACCCCCAGATTCGTAGTTTGGTACGCGCTGGTCCCGAGAGAAGGCTCCTAGGTCGCCTTGTGGTGCCTCACGGAGAACCGCAGCCCTGAACTGTTCTAGTATTGGCGCGGAGGCAAAGACTCTGCGAAGCGCCAAGGCTCAACCTGATTCCCGAACGAATGCCGCGCGCCTCCTTCCCAGGCTGTTGCCGGTGAATCAACGAGTTCAAGCTCCGGCGGAGCTGCGCTGCTGTGGTGACATGCTGTACCAGCATGTTGTACCACCAAGCGGAATTTCAAAGCAAAAATCGCTGAAAAATCAATACTTTGTCTAAATGGTGGGCGCTGTAGGGATTGAACCTACGACCTCTCCCGTGTGAAGGGAACGCTCTCCCGCTGAGCTAAGCGCCCGTCCGATAAGGCGCGGGATTTACGGCCCGGCTTGCCAGAGTGTCAAGCGAGCGGCCGTGCAGGTAAAACCGCCTCTACCGCAGCGCAGCCGCCAACTCCTTCGCCCCCGGCTTCTTGACCTCCTGGTCCATGCGCGCATCGGTCGCCGCGATCAGCCTCGCGACGGTGTTGTTGCGCTGCGCGACCGGATTGTCCTTGTAGCCGCTCTTCTGAAAGAAATTGGCGGTCGGCACCTGGTCGCGCCAGGCGCGCGGCATCGTGATCATGTCGAAGCCGTTGCCGTCGCCGGTGAGGTTCATCATTTCCAGTTCGGTGGCGGTCAGCGTTTCGGAGAATCCCTTGCGGCGCGCGAAGACGACGGAACCCATCAGCTTCTGCGTTTGCAGCAATGGTCCGACGTCGATATCCAAATTCAGCGCATGGACGCCGAGCCCCTTCGGCGTGTTCGCCAGCGCCTGATGCTCGTTCCAATCGTCCGGCACGCTCCTTCCGAAATTGACCATCTTGCGAACGATCGCAATCTTGCTCTCCAGCACGGCCTTCTCGTTATCTGGTAACGCGGCGGCGCGCGCCGACAGGCTCTTGATAAACTGATTGCCGCTCTCGGCGATAACCTCGACGGTGTTGGTCGCCAGCAGCTGGTTGTAGCCCAGCGCCGTCGTGATCGCGCGCGCCCGCTTGTTGTATTCGAGCCCGGCTTGGACGTCGTAATCGCCGTTGCCGCCGGCCTCGAAGCTGTAGATGCGGACGATTTGTTCTTTCGTCAGGCCGGCCGCCACGGCCACCCTGGCGTAAGCGCGTTTGAACTCGCTTTCGCCTTGCGGCGCGCGTGGAACGAACTTGAATTCCTGCTGTGCCGCGGCGAGAAAATCGGCCACCACCGGCACATAAGTCACGCGCCCCGGCGGCGCCTCTTCATTCGGCTTCGAGGGATCGCGCGGTTTCGGCGGACCGGTATAGACCGGCGGCTGCGTGAGCACGTAATCGTCAATCGAAATCGGTTCGTGGTTCGCGCGCTTGGCCGTCCGCAGATGCCGCTTCTCGGCAATCGAGCTCCAATAGGCCTCCGCCGCGGCGGCGTAGCCCGCCTGCGCCTCCATGTACTCGGCCAGGGCGCGACGATATTGTGCCATTGCGGTGGCAAGCGCCGGCGATTGGGCGGACAGCGCGGACGCCGGCTCTTTCCGTTCGTCGGCGGATTGAGCGCGCGACGCCACCGGCGATAGAACGATCCATGCCGCCAGCAAATATCCCAAGCGGCGAGCGACCGGAGCAAGGCCCAATCCGCGTCCTCCGAGCCGACGGACTAACGTTTCTGCCCCCGCCCGTTGGGATTTCCCCGCCGCGGCTGCGCGCGCGGCGGCCCGCCCGGGCGCGGATTGCGATTGAACGGTTGCTGCTGGCGGCCCGGTTGGCGATTGTTCGGTCCAAGCCGGTTTGGCCCGCGCGATCGCAGCCGCTCGATTGTCATTCGCCGGCCGATATTGTGGGAAACGAACAGCCGCTGCAGCACGCCGCGATCGCGCGCCGCTTCCTGCGGCGGAATCTGGAACGGCACAGCACGGAAGCTGCCGCCCGCACCGCGCTGGATGGTGAAAGCGCTCGCGCCCTGGGTCAGCGTACCGAGCCGACCGCCTTGCGGGTTGAACACTTCGATACTGCCGACATGGCCATCGGCGTCCGGATAGAGCTTGATCCTCGGTTCGCCGCCGGCAGCGCCGGCCGCACCGCCTAGCGGCACATCGACTACGCCGGTTGTGCCACGGATACCGAGCGTGGCGGTCGGCGTGGCGATCTTCATGGTGCCGGTCTTGGCCACGAGGCTCGCGACGAAGGCGGCGGTGCCGACCGCGACATTGAACGTGGCTGCGTTGGCGCTGCCACCTTCCTGATAGACGAATTCGTTGACGACGATGCGCGTATTCGCGGAAAGACTGAACGTCGTCTCGTCGTCGAAGGTGATGCCCAGCGAAGAATCCGCGCCGGTCGCAAGCGCGTCGCTCTGGAAGACTGGGTCGTTGATTTGCAGGGCGATCGCAGTCGCAGCATTGCCGCGGGTCACCGTGGCGCTGCCCTGCAGCGTGGCGACTTGACCCACCGGCCCAGCCGCGGGCTGATTTGAACTCGGTGGATTTTGCGCGCGCGCCGCGAACGGCCAAAGAAACGGCAAAGGCACGGGGCAAACCGCCGCCGTACCATAAAGGAGTATAATAAATTCGCGCCGTTTCATGACCGCCCTTATAAACGAGAGGTGCGCCCGGCGATCCGTTGCCGGCTACGCCCCGCTCTTAAGCTTCCCCGATTCGGTGAGGAGTAGACGACGTCCTTGCGGCTATTTGTTGATCGTCCCGGCGCCGGCCGTGCATACCGCTTCGTCCTGGGATCCGGTGGCGCCGGAACAGCCGATCGCGCCGATGATCTTGCCGTTCTCGATCAACGGAATGCCGCCGCGCGAAGCGATCACGTCGTCGAGCGTCGTGATGTAGACAATGCCTTTTTGCACCGCATCTTCGAAAATCCGGGTTGGCCGCCGGTACTTGGCGGCGGCGCGCACCTTGTGTTCGGCGATGGCAATCGAGCCGAGTTGCGCTCCGTCCATGCGCGCGAAGATGACGAGATTGCCGCCGGAATCGACCACGGCGACGTTCAGCGGCCAGCCGCGCTTGTTGGCTTCGGCGACGGCTGCGAGCATCGCGTCTTACGCCTTTTGCATCGAGATTGGGGCGCCATAGGGAACATTGAAGGGCATTTTCTCCGGAACGACATCGAGCGGATTTTGCCCCGGCGCCGCCGGCTGCTGGGCCGTTGCTTCGCTAGCCACGAAAAATCCGGCCGCCAGCAATACCGCGGCCAATATGCGCGTCTTCATGTTTTTCCTCCTCGCAAGGTGACGGATCGTTTCCCGCCGTGACTTTAAACCAACCGCCACCATGCGCGCCAGCGGCCGGCGGGCGTCGCCGCGTTCTAGGGGGAAATGCATGCGAATGGTGCTGCCAAAAAGCGAACGGCCTCGGCCCTGAGGGAACAGGGGCCAAGGCCGTCCTTATTGTCGGCAGGACCCCATCGAATGCCCCTCCCCGACACTATCTCAATGGTAACGACACGAAGTTGACCGATCGTTACGGGGCGCGTGCTCGACCCCGAGGCGCATATGATGCCGCGCCCGGTCACCCCCAGTGACGGACCGGTCACACGAGATTGGACCACCGGCCTACCGAACGGGCACTGACTGCCTTGTTCGCCAAAGAAGCGTCACCGCGCCGGTGGGACGCGAGAAAGATTCTTTTGCTTCAGCTCATCGAGATAGTCGCGCCAATATTCGTCGCGGCGCTTGCCGAGCTCGAACAAATAATCCCAGGTGAATATCCCGGTCGAATGCAGATCGTCGAATGCGATCCGCACCGCGTAATTGCCGATCTGATGCAGCTCCAGAATCTGCACGTCGCGTTTGCCGCCGACGACCCGGCGTTCGGCCGCCGAGTGACCCTGCACCTCGGCGCTCGGACTGCGCACGCGCAAGTATTCCGCCGGCAGTTCGAACCTCTCGCCACTGTCGAATGCCACGGCGAGAGTCTTGCGGTCTCTGAGCAAACGCAATTCCGTCGGCCAAGGATTGCTCATCAACAGTTGCTCATGCTCAATTGGTACTACCGTTCGCGGCCGATTTGCCAGCAATTTTTCCGAACACCGCGCCGGACGTGAGCCCGGTGCCGCCAGGATAATTGAAATAGAACAGGCCGCCGACAAGCTCGCCGGCGGCATAGAGACCGCGGATCGGCTGGTGGTCGGTGTTGAGCACCTCGGCCCCATTGTTGATACGCAAGCCGCCGAAGGTGAAGGTGATGCCGCAGGTCACAGCATAGCCCTCGAAGGGCGGCGTATCGATCGTATTGGCCCAGTTGCTTTTGCCGACGGCAAGGCCTTGCGCGCAGCGGCCGTCCTTGACGTTTGGATTGAACGGAACGTCGGTTCGCACCGCCGCGTTCCATTCTTTTATGGTCTTGAGAAACTCGACAGCGTTCACGCCTTCGAGTTCTTGCGCAAACTGCCCGATGGTATTCGCCGTCACCTTGGTAATTTTCCGGATCTTGTATTCGTCGCGCAACAGGTGCTTCACTTTCTGGTCGAATACCTGCCAGGCGAATTGGCCCGGCTGCTCCAGCACGACGCGTCCGTATTTGGCGTAGGTGTAGTTGCGGAAATCCGCGCCCTCGTCGACGAAGCGCCTGCCGGTCGCGTTGATCAGGACACCGAACGGATAGGAGTGCTTCTGGAATTGGTCGCCGACCGCAAGGTCGCCGAATTCAGGTGCGTTCATCTCCCACTGCACGGCGTGACAGCCGGACCAGTTACCGCGAGCGCTCGCTCCGATGTGGAGCGCCATGCGGATACCGTCGCCGGTGTTGAAACGGGAGCCACGCACCTTGGCGAGATCCCATCCCGGCCCGAGATAGCGCGCGCGCCATTCCGGGTTAGCCTCGAAACCGCCGCTGGCGAGCACCACGGCACGTGCGCGAAGTTCGCGCAATGTGTCGTCCTCGCGCACCCGGACACCTTCGACCCGGCCGCCGTCGTAGAGCAGATCGAGCGCGCGGGTCCGGTACCGGATACCGATACCGCGTTTTTGCGCGGCTTCCGTCAACATGGCGACGAGGCCCGGCCCGCCGCCGACCGATTCCACCGTCAATCCGCCCCAGAACTTGAACTTGCCGTCGATCTTGAACGCTTGCCGGCCATAGATCGGGATGAACCGTACATCCTTCTCGCGCATCCAGTTCAGCGTCGGAAAGCTTTGCGTGACCAGAAGCTCGACGAGGTCGGGATCGGCCCGATGCTGGGTGACGCGCGCCATGTCATCGAAGAATTGCGCGGCTGTATAGGTGCCGAAATCCGTGCCCTCGACTTCCGCCGCTGTCAGATCGGGCACAAGCGTTTTGACATCGTCGACGCCGTTATAGACCACGCGGATCGAGCCGGCGGTGAAGCGGCTGTTGCCGCCGGACTCCTCCTCCGGCGCCGCTTCGAGCATAAGGACCTTGGCGCCTTGCTCCCGCGCCGCCAGCGCCGCACAGAACGCGGCATTGCCGGCGCCGACGACGATTACGTCCGCGGCTTGATCCGGCACAAATCCTACTCCGCCGCCTGGGCGGCGCCGCCATGCGCCTTCGACCAGCCCGCCGGGTCCTTCATGAATTTTTCGGCTTCCCGCAATCTGCCCTTGTCGAAGCGGCCGCTCTTTTTCGCCGCTTCCAGAACATCCCACCAGGTGGCGAGCGCGTGCAGGGTGACGCCGAGATCGGCCAAGATTTTTTTGCCCTCGGGAAAGATGTCGTAGAAGAAGAACACAAAGCAATGCTCTACCGTGGCGCCAGCCTCGCGCAACGCGTTGCAGAAATTGATCTTGCTGCGGCCGTCGGTGGTCATGTCCTCGACAAGCAGCACGCGATCGCCCGCATCGAGGTGCCCCTCGATCTGGGCGTTGCGGCCAAAGCCCTTCGGCTTTTTGCGAACGTATTGCATCGGCAGCATCAAACGATCCGCGATCCAGGCAGCAAAGGGAATGCCGGCCGTCTCTCCGCCGGCGACCCCATCGAATTGCTCGAAGCCGATCTCGCGCTCGATCGTGGCCACGCCGAAGTCGACCAGCGTGCGCCGCACACGCGGAAACGAAATGAGCCTTCGGCAATCGGTGTATACCGGGCTTGCCCACCCGGAGGTGAAGATGAAGGGCTTGTCGGTCATGAAGCGGACCGCTTCGACCTCGATGAGCATCTTTGCCGTCAGCTCGGCGATCACTTCTTTGTCGGCGAAGCCGGTCATCATCATTTCCTTTTTAATCCTCGACCACCTTCCACTCGATGATCTCGCCGCCACGATAGACCAACGTGCGCTCATCGGGTCCCGCGACTTTGACCTCGACCGGCGCCGTCCACGGCGACTTTTCCAGCACGATTTTATCCTCGTTCGGCGGCAGGCGATAATGCTTTGCACCGTTGAGCGAAGCAAAGGCTTCGAGCTTGTCGAGCGCGCCTTCTTCCTCGAAGACCTTGGCATAGGTCGCGAGCGCCACCGGGGTGTTAAAGATACCGGGCACGCCGCTGATCGCGACCTTCCGTGCGAACGGATGCGGCGCCGAATCGGTGCCGAGAAAATAGCAAGCCGCGCCCGACGTGGCGGCCTTGCGCAGCGCGGCGCGGTCGTTCGCGGTCTTGATGACTGGCATCGCGTACATCATCGGCTTGATCCCCGCGCCGAGCCAGTCGGTGCGCGTGAGGTTCAGGTGGTAGGGGGTGATGGTGCCGCCGACCTGCGGCGCCGCGCTTTCGACGAAGTCGGCGCCGTCCTTCGAGGAGAGATGCTCCATAATCATGCGCAGACCGGGAAATTCCTTCACCCATTTCGACAGACGTCGCTCGATGAACGCGGCTTCGCGGTCGAAAATGTCGATGTCCGGGCCGACCTCCTCGCCGTGCATCAGGAACGGCATGCCGATCTTTTCCATGCGTTCCAGCACACGGGTGATCTTCCGATAGTCTGTGACTCCGGCCGCCGAATTCGTCGTGGCGTTCGCCGGATACAGTTTTACGCCCGTGAACACACCGTCGCGGAAACCGCGCTCGACGTCGTCGGGATCGGTCTCGTCGGTGAGATAGCAGGTCATCAGCGGCGTAAAGCGCGATCCTTTCGGCAGCGCCGCCTTGACGCGCTCGCGATAAGCGATCGCGTCCTGCGCGGTGCGCACCGGCGGAACGAGATTCGGCATCAGGATAGCGCGGCCGAAATGCTGCGCCGTGTACGGCAGCACGGCCTTGAGCATTTCACCGTCGCGGACATGTACATGCCAGTCGTCGGGCCTGCGGATGGTGAGGCGGGTCGTCATCGGCGCACCAGTAATCACCGAATGAGCCGGTGGGCAATGCCGAGCCGCACGCAATACGCACAGGCCTTTTCGTCGACCATATCGTCGGAATAACGCGAGTCGCCATCGACGCCCACGAGACGAGCCCGGTTAAAACGCGAGCCAATTTCGCCGTCATAACCGGGCAAATCGTTCAGTTCACGTCCCCCAGCGGCGGTCTTTATTAGGCCGTGACTGAGACCGTTGGCCGGTGCTAGATTGCCTTTTTTAGAAGGCGGCTCATATCCTTGGCCGCAGCGCGTAACTGGAGGGGGAACCATGACCGCGCAGCCTAAATCCGCAGAGCTCCAAGCGAGCACACCGATTGTCGGACAGAAGGTGATCAACTTGGCGCTCCAGGGCGGAGGCAGCCACGGCGCCTTCACGTGGGGTGTGCTTGATCGCCTGCTCGAAGACGAACGCATTGCTTTCGACGGCATCACG